>Ga0209487_1004934_pt1 | contig 10088 bp, 14 predicted proteins | sample Poulit2012_FD_187524 | JGI IMG/M metagenome (GOLD analysis project Ga0209487, IMG submission 187524) | Agricultural soil microbial communities from Georgia to study Nitrogen management - Poultry litter 2012 (SPAdes) (version 2) | ecosystem: Environmental > Terrestrial > Soil > Agricultural land... | reverse complement strand
AGTAAACTCCGCTCCGCTTGGTGTTGCATCTTCTGTTGCATGGTCAATAATCACCTCGTATGTTCCGTCCTCAATTTTTTCAAACCCCTCGAAAGTGTTGTCAAAATCTAAGTTAAATCCTGTCATTAATAATCATCCTTTTCTTGTTTTAGTTTTATTATTTAGTTGATTCACTTACACTCCAACCCAACTTAACTATTCTTTGATATAGTAAGTGGTATGATTTACCCGTCTTCTTAGCCAATTCTGCTATTGTTAATTCTTTATCTTTATAATGAACTTTTCTGCTGTTTGTTTTGTTAAACGATTGTTGTTCCAAAGTCACCCACCTGCAATTAGATGGTTCGTAGTTTCCATCAACATCTATTCTGTCTATGGATAACCCCTCTTTGTACCCACTTTCTTTAACCCATTCATAAAATCCATCAAATTTTTCCCATTCTTCACAATAGGTAATTCCTCTACCGCCATAGCTTGCATACCTTTCTGCCTTCTCGTTATTGCATCTTCTTTTCATGCTTTCCCATATTTTATATATCTTTGTGTATCTCATCCCGTGAGAAATGTTTTGTTGTCCAACCTTCTTTATACTTTCTACCTTTAAGCACCCACACGATCTAGTGTTTCCGCTAGTAATATTCCATTTTTTCACCTTGGTTAAATTGCCGCATTCACATTCGCAAAGCCAAAGATACGTTTTGTTTGCTTTCTCATTTGTCTTATTCAGTACAGTTAATTTGTTAAACTTTTCCCCTGCAATACCCAACTATAGCCACCCCCTTGCCTTCGCTTGATGATAAATCCAACCATTTTTATACCCTCTATTTTTCGCCAATTCCGCTAATTCAGCCATATTCTTACAATCAGAAGGTTCTCTAAAATCGAGTGTTACTTCTTGTATTTCTAGTTCGTTAATCTCTTCTAGTTCTGCCGATTCGTCAATATCGTAATCTTTTACTTCCTTGATTTCTGGCTTATGTCCACAAAATGGACAAACTAGATATTCCGGTGTGTATACTGCAAAACAATTTACACATTCTTTTATCTTTATTTCTGCTTGTGATTCGGTTTTTTTACTTCCAGACAAACTCCACTGTCTATCCGCATCTGGTAAACCATGTCTTCTGACGTTGTCTACATGATCGATTATGATTGATGTTTTCCCTGGTCTGTAACGCATCCCCCTCATTGACTGTTGAATATATAGAGAGAGTGATTGTGTAGGTCTAAGCATAATGACTGTCGAACAATCTGGAACATCGAACCCTTCCCCTATTATGTCAACATTAGTAATTACCTTTATCGCTCCATCACGAAAGTTATTTATGATTTCATCGCGTTCTTTTTCAGGTGTTTTTCCATCAATGTGCGCTGCATTTATTCCTTCTGCTTTAAATTCTTCGGCAGCTTGCTTACTTGCTTCCACATTGTGACAATATGCAATTGCTTGCTCTCCATCTGCAAGCTGTTTATAGTGCCTAATAACATCGCCATAGATTTTATTTTCGCTCATAGCCTTATCTATTGATGTAGAGGAAAACTCCCTCATGCTGTTTAATTTAAGTGATTCTGTATCGATTAATTTAGGTGCATAATACTTATATGGAGAAAGAAAGTTATTTTCTATTAACTGCTTTGCATTTACTTCCTCTATCAAGATATCGTTTATGTCACCTAATCCACTTCCATTTAATCTGATTGGTGTAGCTGTGAATCCTAGTCGTAGTACGTCTGAAAAGTAATCAAATATTTTTCTGTAACTGTTAGCTAGTGAGTGGTGGTTTTCATCGACTATAATTAGATTAGGTTTTTTAGTTTTCTCTAATCTCCTAACGATTGTTTGCACCATTCCAAACTCTACATAATCTAAATTGACACTATTTTTTATGAATGTGCTTTTAATTTGATCAATTAATTCTCTCCTGTGGACAAGAAATAAGACTCTATTTTTATTGTTCGTTGTCATTCGAGCTATATCGCTTATGATCACTGACTTTCCACTTCCACAAGGCGCTACGACACAAGGTGATTTATAACCGTCTGCGTATGCTTGTCTTGTTTTGTTGACTAATGTTTGTTGGTAATCGTGTAAAATGAATGTCAATCTGCATCACTTACTTTAAATACATCTTCTTGCTTACATCCCTTTCTGCTGTCTAATTGATTCTTAGCAAATACTGACGGACTAGGTTGTAATATGAAGCCCCTTTTAACTTCGTCATCTTCTACTTTGGAAACTAATCTGCCGACAACTTGGCACAACCCCATAAAGTTATTCATGATTGTTTTTCGTATATCTGGAAAACTTCTGTTGAATATTTGACCTCCCTCTGTTTGAAATTCATCTGTTGTTTCCCAGGCTAAATATACAACTCTTTTATTTAGTGAATTTATGAATCGCAAACTATCTATAATAAAGAAGTCGATTTGTTGGTAGTGTCGCATTTCTGGAACTCTGTTATTTTTTCCCTCACGTCCTAAGTTACCTAGCATCGACCTAAAAAGTTCGGACACGTTATCAAAAACTATATTGTCGTACTTGCTTAAGTCGTTATTAGACAACCATTTAATTAGATCGCTCCATTCAGTCCATGCGTTATGAGTGTCAAAATCCATTACATCTATATATTCGTTGCCCCTTAGTGGGTATTGAGTTTTATCAATTGCCACATATAATGTTTTTCCTTCTAAAAAATTAATCGTGTGAGTCTTTCCTGTTCCTGGTGGAGCATAAAGTAAATATGTTGCTCTTTCGTCTGTAATATCCTTTGCACTTGTTATTTTCATTCAATCACTCCTATCTAATTCGCAAACCCTCACCTTGCGTCAACTCGACACCAGGCATTTCATTTTCTTTTAACTCATTAATCAAACTACGTCTATCTAACTTAGGCTGTTGTTCTACATAAAATCTTTTCGGTATTAAATCTTCGTCAATCACCTTAATTGACGGTGGGTTTTTCTGTATATTGAAAGTAAATAAATCTGTCTTAATTCTCTTTTTATCGTTGTGTATCATCGTTTCTTCGAGCGACATTTTCATTCTCTTAATATTGTTATCTAGTGATTTTCTACGCTCTGCAAGTCGTTTTTCTTCTCCTCTAATCGCGTTAGATTGCGCTTCAAGGTTTCGTATTACTTTTGCATAACCGACTGCCTTGTCCTCAATTGCATCGTTTAATGATTCGAGAGTGTCCTCTAAACCGTCTTGTCCATCCTCAATCATTGCTTGGATTTCTTGATATGCTGCAGATAGTTCGTATAGATTCATCTAATTCACATCCCTAAAAATATTGTCGTTAGTTAAATAAGCATTCTTCGCATTTGCACCAAGATAATAAAAGCATTTAGCGCAATCCTCGGTGCAAAAATAACCATCATCTGTTATAATAAATTCATAACCTATTAATATTTCAGCTTCACAGTTTTCACATTCTTGGTGATGTGGGCTAAATATAGGTATCATAAAGTTCCACTTTTTTCTTTAGTCACTGTTGGCGCAGTAGCTTTTTTACACTCATTTAACATAAGATCAAACTCTCGCTTGCAATCTACATCATGCAAATCAGTTACTTGTTTAAAATCTTCATAACTACCACTTAAATTTACAACTCTGCAAGTTAGTGAATAAGCTGCTCTTATATCGAGTCCATCGTCAATTAAACTCATGTAGTGACTAACGTATTTATTCATCTGTTATCCTCCTTATTAATCTGATAAAAGTTATAAGCAATAGAAACTAACATAACAACCAAGACAGCGTAAATCTCCACACTTTCACCCCCCTCAAAAATTGAACACTATGAACATTGCTATAACGATAAATGCTACATTTACAAAAATTAATGCTGGTAATCTGTCTTTATCACTCATACACTTACTAACTCCTTGACTATCTCTACATACAGATCATTAACAAATCTATCGTTATCCTCATTAAAACTATCGAGCAAGTCAGCTAAGAGTTGAGATAACCTTTTGCGCTTTAATCTTTGATGCGCTTTACCTCCTAAAATCCCATCAAGTCTATTTCTAACTGTTTCGTATTGTTGTATTGTCATTTTGCTTCCTCCTAATTAAATAGTTCGTCTAGTGTTAGCTAACTTTTTCTTGTTCCTTGCGTTTCGCTTCTAAAATTCTTGGTATGGACGTTCTTAGAAAGAATTTTTTAATTTCTGTTAGTGTTTCTTCTGATAAGTTAAATCTTTCTTCAATTGTTGTTTGAGTCACACCTCGCATTCATACCAACTCCTTTACTTTAGTGACTGGAACAATACCTTCCTTTTCTTCGAGCAAGTCGAAAATGAACTTCTTGCCTTCTTGTGTCCAATACATATGGTCTTTCGATTCTTCTGCACTAACTGCGTACGTCTTTGATTGCGTATAGCCTTTATCTTGATATTTGTGATATAAGTACCATCTATGACCTTTTTTATACTGAACACCAAGCTCGTGTAGTTTTTTATTAAGTGTTGGCGCCCCCATTCCTAAGTCTTTAGCTATGTCAGTGATTTTTAGTAACGTGTTACTTTGTAAAACTAAATCGTGATAAGTTGCTTTTGGTTTTAATTCTTTGTTTTCCGATTCTAATAATTTGCGCTTTTCTTGTTCGTCTTTTAAGTTAGTAGCAAGTTTTATTAATGTGTCTGGGTTTAATAAGGCATCTTCAATTGTTTCTGGTGTCATATAAGCACCGTGTTTTCTGATTGATGGAATCACTTCAATAGCCAGCCAATCTTGAAACTTTTCCGCTACTTCGTTTTGTGCTTTGAAGGCTAACTTATAAACAAGTGATTCGGGAATTAAATCACCCTTCGCCACTTGTGGCGAATCAGTAGGGAGATAAGAATTAACTCGACTCCACCTAACGTATTGCGTTCCTTTTTTGTTATCCGTAATTCCTAAGGATTTAGCAACTTGTTCTACATCAAATAAAATTTGTTCACCTTCTGTTTTCGCTGAAACTTTAAATAGTTCATTTTCAAATGTTTGTAATTGATTCATTTATTTATCCTCCCTGTTTTTTTCCATCTACACCCCAACTCAATATTTAATGTCTTGGCAATTAGCGTTATTTTTATTAAGTGCTATTATGTACACGCTTGTCGCTTAGCTATCGAAAATGATAGATCGTGGCGTAACTCTTGCTCGATTAAATATTTAGTTTGGGTGTAGAGGATAATGTTTTTATAGAATTAAATTCTAATCATTTCCCAAAAAAAATATACTCTGATGGATATTGGTAAACTTCTTCAATTTTGTTAACTTGAGAAACCTTTACACTTGATGAATCTTTTTCCCAAGCGTGAAGCGTCGCTACCGATACACCCAGTAAAGGTGCTGCTTCTTTCAATGTATAGCCAGCGTTTTTTCGTGCTGCTTCTAGTGTTATTTTAGGTATTGTCATATTCACAAACAATCTCTCCTTTCTTGTCGTAATTTGTAACTGTCTATAACTATACTAGAATTAAATTCTAATGTCAATAGGTTTTTAGAAAATAATTCTATTTATTTTTAAAAAATAGAACATATTATTAGAATTTTATGTTATAATAAGAAATGAAGGGAGTGATATATAATGAGAGATATAGAAACCGTGGTATCGGATAATATACAAAAGCTATTAAAGGAATATAATTTAAGTCATGCCGATTTAGCTAAGATTGCGGACGTTTCTGTTTCAACTGTTGGTAAGTGGGTACTTAAAAAAGCCAGTCCTCGAATGGGTGCGGTACAAAAGATAAGCGACCATTTTAATTTACCTAAAAGTTATATATTAAAAGAAGAGACTTATAAATTACCTACACAGCAAAACGATTACACCTATTTCCCAACAGCCATATCTGCTGGACTACCTATTAATGTAGACGGTCAAACAGAATCAAATACAATTACGTTGTCTGATGATTTATTAGGAAGATACGCAGGAGATAAAAGTTTGATTGTGCTTAAAATATCAGGCGACAGCATGGACAAAATAATGACTGATGGAAGTATCATTGCAATAAAACCATTACCTATAGAAACGCTCAAAAATGGCGATATAGTCGTTTTTAGTAACGAACATGAGTATAGTGTTAAATACTATTACAAACAAGATGACAGGCTTATATTTAAGCCACATAGTAACAATACAGATCACTACGAACAGCATTATACAGTTAATGACAACATCACGATACATGGAAAAGTTGTAACTTACATCGTCAATTTAGATTAAATTTTTGCGCAAGAATTTAATGAGAGGACTAGCTATCCTCTCTTTATTTATAAGGAGTGAAAATATGGCAACTGCAATTTATATGAGAGTTTCCACTGATAAGCAAGAAGAGAAAGGAGTGTCGCTAGAAACACAAAAAAAGCAATTACAAGCATACTGTACGCTTAAAGAGTTGAAAGATATAAAAGAGTATCTTGATGTAGGAAGTGCCAGGACAACGAACAGAACTAACTTTAAACGAATGATGAACGATGTCGAAAAAGGCTTTATAAAAAATATCGTTATATTAAAATTAGATAGGTTAACACGTTCAATTATAGACCTAAATAAATTAGTAAGTAATCTTAATGATTTAGAGTGCGGTTTACATTCAGCTGTTGAAAATATCGACTCAACAACTGCAACTGGAAGAATGATAATAAATTTAATTGGTACATTTGCTCAATGGGAAAGTGAAACAATTAGCGAACGAGTATCCACGAATATGATGACAAATGCAAAAAAAGGAATATGGCAATCCACTGTACCTTTCGGATTTTACCTAAACGATGATAAGCGACTTGGGATAAATGAAGTTGAAGCAAACATACTTAAAGAAGCGTTTGATATGATATTAGACGGTAAAAGTTACTCTTATACAGAAAAGTATATATCCAATAAACATAACCTAGTATGGCGTGAAAATTATCTGAGGAGAAAAGTGAGGACACAGACTCTAATCGGAAACATTGAAAGGGGTGGGGAAGTAATAGAAAATACTCATGATGGCATTATATCGAAAAAAGAACAATACCAACTGTTGCAACGTTTAGAAGGTAACAGAAACGGAAGAACATCGAACATTGTACACAACGACATTTTTAGACGTAAGATAAAATGTCAAAAGTGTAACTACAATCTCGCTATGTCACCAGTGAAAAGCAGTACAAAAGAATACCTATACAATTATGTATGTAATAATTGCAGGGATAAAAAAGGAAAAACTGTATCAATAACCGAAAAAAGAATTTTAGTAGCGTTGGAGCAATTTATGACTAGTTATGAAGTGGGTAGTTTTGAAGGAGTAGATAATCCTGATAAAAAAGTGGACACGAATTTAAAAAGACGTTTAAAAGAGATACAAAACGAACGAGACAGAATACAGCGCGCATGGATAAAGAAACTTATGAGCGATAACGATTTAGAGAAATACCAAAAAGAACTAGATATCGAGCAGCTGAAACTAGAAGATGAACTAAATAAATTTGAAGCTCCTGTAACCACGAAGAAAGAACTAAAAGAATTAGTAACAACTTTCAACGAAAACTTTAGTCAATTAACGAGAGATGAAAAACGATCATTTGTACAGCGCTTTATTAAGAGTATAGAATTTAAAAGAGAATTGGTAGAGGGATATAAAAAGAAGTACAGTGTAGAAGTAACTGACGTTGTATTTTACTGACATTATAATCATACTTAATTAACGTTAGGTACTCCTAATGTTGTGTAATTATAATCATTGTCATTTACAGTATCACGTCGTTAATTAATCTACGATTACTATTATAGTGGTCGTTTTCTTTTGTTAAAAATAAATAAAAAACATTTACTTTATCTGTTGACTAATACGCATAAGCGTAGTATAATTATAATTAACAGGTCAGGAGGTGATGACCTAAACAAACAAAGGAGATGTTTGAAATGACAAAGAAAAACATGATGAGGTACGCACACCAGTTAGCTAAAAAATTAGTGAAGGAAACAGAAAATTATCAAATCGCTTTATCGTTTGCACTAAAGGAAATTTGGAGACAAGTGAAATTATACAATAAAAAACGCTTCACTAAGTATTCAATCGCTACTGCATTTGACAGAATCGGAAATCCTAATTACCGTAAAATGTTTGATAGCAACACTAACAGTGACGTTTACGGAGTGCCTGCTTGGATAATTAAGAATAACCTAAATAATGACGAGTCATACGCTGTATTGAATGAATGTGACTCAATGTCAGTAGTTAGAGAAACAGAAAAAGCGCAGTTAGTAGAGTTTGTTACAAATTATGGAAAAGTAACAATGTGGACACCTAAATCAGTGTTAGTTGCATAAAAAAAGAGCACTTAAATAAGCGCCCTTCGAATAATACTCGCAATATTATCTTAACACAAAGGCGCTCCAATTTAAAGGAGGAACGGAAATGAAACAGAACATCGATACATTATTTAGAATGACAAAGAATTACAGGATAAGCAAGGCTACTGGATTAGCACAAACAACATTAGGTAGATATACAAGCGGGAGTTCGGACATCGGAAACATGAAGTTAGATCATGCGATTACGTTAAACGAATACTATAATAAAATTAAGGGAGAAATTAAAATGAAAAACATTATCACTACATTACAAAACAACTGGAAAGTCGATGGAGAAGATGGCAAGTACGCTACAGTTTATAGTAACAAAGAGGAATTGCTAGATGAAATTGACCAAGAAATATTTGAGGAAAAGTATTTAAACTACAATATACCTGTTAAAGTGATTGACGAATTACAGTTTCCAATCATCACATTTGATGAAGAAGGTTCTGATAGCGGAGTGTTATTTGAAGCAGATGCTACTCGTGAAGAAATTATGAGTGAAGCAAACGAACGTTTTACAGCATTAGATGATGATTCGAGTGTTTGGGAGTATGACACATATAATGTATTTGAAGAGATGGACGTATTGCGCTTTGAAGATAAAAATGGAGATGTTTTAGGGTATGTAGCTTATGATGATAAAGAAAACATGGTAAACGAATTAAATAATGGAGTAGATCCATTTGATGAAGGTTGGGAAGATGGAGTCGGTAATGAAATTAATATTGATGGATGGGGGGAGGGCAACTAAGCCCTCTTTTACTTTCCTATACACAAAAAACAGCATATTTTTATACCTAGGATTGTTATTTCAAGCGTCTATTCACTTCTTTTCGTACTTGCTCATACTTAGACTTACTAATACCAAAATACTTCCTGCGAGCTTCGTGGCCATTAGGAATGCCTTTACCATTGATAATCTCGTTAGCAATCTGACTAACCGATTTACCGCTTGTTTTAACACTTCCACCACTTACACGTTTGTTTACTTCCGCTCGTACTTTATTGTAAGTTGATTGACTAACCCCTAATGATTTACGTCTGTTTTCGTGACCTGTGCCATGCTTACCTTTAATTACTTCATCTGCCATTTTAGAAATGGATTTTCTGCTAGATGGATGGATCCCTGTATTTACTAACTTTCTCACCTTAGCATATTCTGAATTAGATATGCCTAGCGACTTGCGCCTGTTTACATGACCATTACCATGTAAACCCTTTTTAACCTCGTTAGCCATTTGTTGTATTGTTTTAGTTGCAGTAGGTTTTTTCTTTTTGCCCGTAGCGATCGAGTTAACTTCTTTTCTAACCTTTTCATATTCAGATTTACTAATCCCTAAGGATTTACGCCGGGCATCGTTGCCATTACCATGCTTGCCAGCAATAACTTCTTTAGCCATTTGAGAGATTGATTTATTTGTTTTTGGCGGCTTGCTTGACTTTTTAGACGATTTAGCTGTAATCTTACCTCCAACAAAATCAACAATACCATCTGCAGTTAAATCAGCTAACTTATCCACGTCATCGATTAGTATCTTTTCATCGTCTGAATTAGATATAAACGCATACTCAATCAATATAGCTGGCATGTTAGTTTGTCGTACTACTGCAAAGTTGGCGCGCTTTTTACCACGGTCTCGAATGCCTATGCTTTTAGCAATTGCATTGTGTACAGTTGTCTGTAGTTGTTTTGTTTTATCACTGACACTACCGTTATAAATAAATGTTTCAAAACCTGTCGCAGTTGCTG
>Ga0209487_1004933_pt1 | contig 10088 bp, 19 predicted proteins | sample Poulit2012_FD_187524 | JGI IMG/M metagenome (GOLD analysis project Ga0209487, IMG submission 187524) | Agricultural soil microbial communities from Georgia to study Nitrogen management - Poultry litter 2012 (SPAdes) (version 2) | ecosystem: Environmental > Terrestrial > Soil > Agricultural land... | reverse complement strand
TTTGTGGAGAAAGTATGTTTTCAAAAGTTTCAAATGCATCGAAAGCAGGCTTTATTTGGTTTGTAGAAAAATACAAGAACAAATATGAACTGATCGATTGTCAAGTTCACTCCAATCATTTAGAAAGCTTAGGAGCCGAAAATATTCCTGCCAAAGAATTTCTTAAATATCTGAATGAAATAAAAAAGTAGACCCAATAAAAAAAGTGTCTAAAACAGCTTAAACTAATTTAGACACTTTTCGTTTATTACTTTGATTGGGCTGATAGGCTTTGTAAGTGTAATAATCAATGAACCTTTTTGTGCATGATTTACAATAATATTGCTGTTTTTTGTAAAACCATTTTTAACCAATTCTTTTCCTTTACAATGAGGGCAAATTCCGGTATCACTAACTTTGAAACACTACCGAACATTATCACATTACCATCTTGTTAATGAGGTAAAGCATTTTTACACTCTCTATTTCCATTCTTATCATATTTACATGTCATTTTCAATAAACCATTTTCATAAAACTCTCTATATGTCCCAAAAAACAGATGATCTCTTTTTTTGCCCCTTAATTTTATTTTTCCATTTGCATAATACTCAATATAAGGATTAGATATTCTTGTTCTGTCTATATATCCTTTTTCAATTTTCCTATACTTAAACTTCTGATACCTAATTAAATTATTTAAAGAATCATAATCTTGTTTTTCGACCTCAATCCCTCTTTTAATTTTAACATAAGATACAATACCCATTTGATTTGGAGAAGAATCCTCAAGTATCCCTGAAAACTTTTCAAAATTATTGCTTTGTCTATAATATTTCACTTTATCTCCATTCATCATCCCTGAAAATAAACACACCAAATTGTTGTTCTTAACATATGAACATTTTTGCTTTAACCATTCATCCATGCCATCTAAGAATTGAATTTTATGTTTTTCTCCTTTTCTATAATAATAAAAACTTTCTTCCTTTGGAAATGGGATAACAGAATATATAGTATCATTCTGCCCAAAAACAATACAACTAAAAAGAATTGCAAAAAAAAGAATTATGTTCCTTATTAACATATCAAGTTTATTTTAGACCATTCTCTATTTGAATATAATCTCCTTTAGAACTATCATAATCAGACATTTTTTGAATATTATTATTTGAAACCCCTTCAGGAGATACCAATATATTTAATATTATAGAGCTTATTTCTCCTGGGTTAGACGTATAAATAATCCCATCTCTACCTCCTTGAATTAATTGACTACTTGATACCCCTTCTCCAAGCAAATAATTAATAATTACGTCTTGTCTTCTCAACCCAAATTGTTCTATGTTATGTTCTCCAAATACACCATTCATAGTACCTGTTGCATTCAAAGCTTCTACTCCATGAAGTTCTATGGCTTGTCCATTTCTAGTCAAATTTACTATTGAGTTAATCTCAATTGTTTGTCCACTCTTCTTAATGGATGAAGCAACCTTACTAAGATTATCCAATGATTCTTGTGTTAATTGATCTGAACCATTTCCATTAATTTTCTCAAAACTTATATCATATGAAGCTGATTGATAAGAACTGGCCGGAAGATTTCCTGCATAACCACTCGTAATTTCATTATTATTATACACTGCAAATTGAGAACCCCCACCAGGTTTTCCCGAATAAATTTTTGTCATTTGATATGTTTTATCTTTCCAATGGTGCTGATTTCTTGCAGTTACCACATTACCTGAAGGAATTCCAACATTATTTAAGAGATAAATATCATCATTAGGATTAGATTCAGAGAGATTCTTTAAAGTAGAATTTAAACTTTTATTAGTAGTTTGTTTTCCATTTGGATCTATTAAAATAACAGGATTCTGATAACAATAAATATAACTATTCTGATTAAATGAATTGTAGAAACCTCCATTATGTCTCCCTGTAAGAAAAGTCCCGTCAGAAACTAACGGGTCAACACTCAACCAGATTGATATGCGCGGATCATAATACCTCGCTCCGTAGTAGTATAATCCTGTTTCCTCATCCAGTTCTTTACCGTTAAACTTGTATGGGCTATTATTTGAGCTTCTATGCTCTTCTACAAAAGTTTCACCAAAAGCGAAGTACTCCATATGTTGGCTTACTTCACCTAATAAATTTGTTATGTATGAAGTACTTCCCAAGTGGTCTGTATGGGAAAAGTCTTTTGATATGTTAGTAAATGTGGTCATTGAGTTTTCATTGAGATAAAGATAGTGATTTATTTCATACCCGCAGATCTGGAAAAGTACCTCGCTTTGTTACAACAAAACCATCAATTCAACTCCATAAAAAAAGTGTCTGTATTCAGTTTTTAACTACTTACAGACACTTTATTGTTTTTATTCAATTTGAAATTGTAGACCCGCAGGGACTCGCTTTATTTTATTAAATTGTTAATTATCAATAAATTAGATTTAGTTTCGTAGCTGGTTTGTGTCTGGATTAGTTCAAACCAACTAAAACGTCAACTATTTTCTTGAGCTTTTGCACTTCTTCTTTTCATGGCATTTAATTCCTTTTCAATGAATTCAATTTTGGTTTCTTGTAACTGGATGATCTTCTCTTTGTCATTGATGTGATTTTCTAAATAGACTATTGCTCGTTCTTTTTCTTCCAGTTGGTTTTTTGGCAATCCATAAAGCGATCTTGGTTCTTCAACTGAATCTTTTGAACGATTGAGAAATATATCAACCAATAATTCGTCTGCATAATCAGGGTAACATTCTAGAATTTTTTTAAGATTTTCAATCGAAAAGCTTTTCCCTGAATAAAGAAAGCTTGTGGAAATCCCTGTTTTTTCTGCAAACTCCGTTTGCGTAATCCTTTTGCTGTTAAGCCAATTCCTTAGTTTTTCCTTGTCTGTCATAATTGCATATATTCATTTTTGTGAAAATATTTTACACAATTGTGTGGTAAATTATCATAATTGTGTATATTTGTAAATAATAACGTATTCACGTACAAAATTACGTAAATGCGTAACGTGTAAAAATAGTAAAAAACTACTAATCATCATCGAAATGATTACCGAAAAGAAAAACCGAAAATTAAAAAAAGATGTTTTCAGGCTTGTATCTGGTCTTGAAAATGAGAAAAATGCTGAAAGAGAAGTCCTTGCATTGCTCGGACTTAAGAGAAAACATTCTTTATCAGAGAGAAAGTTCTTCAATAAAGCTGAAAAGCTTGCCATTGAAGCTGTTTTTGAAAAATATGGAGTAACCGAAAATATTTGGGATGATGGCAACTCTAACTAAACAAGAAATGAAAGTAGCTCAATTGGTTGCTACTGGGTTTTCAGATAAAGAATCTGCAGATATACTCAACTGTTCAATTCGAACAGTTGTAAATCATAAAGCAAGCATTTTTGAAAAATTAAAAATCAACAAATCGACTGAATTAGTTGTTTGGTATTGGTTCTCAGAAATGGATATAAAGTTCGATTTAGAAGCACTGAAAAAACAAGCAATTGTGTGTTTATTCCTTATATGTACGATACCAATGACAATTGATTTTGATTGCAATGTAATTCGTCGAAGAGCTTCAAGGAGTCGAATAAGAATCGAAAATATAACCTAAACCGATGAGACGTTCATTTTAGATCATTACACTAACAAGCCACGAGCTTTCGTGGCTTTTTAATCAAGAAACTATGAGCAAGCAGCATTCACAAAAAACAAACATTACTCAATTAAACGATATATTGATTTTAGTTAGTACGGTCAATACCACTTTTAATGAAATTGGAATGACCACGGAGACAGTTTCCAAACATGTCCATAGAGATATGTCTGGAAACTGGATCTCCAAACAGGAACTAACTCCAACTGAAGAAAAATTGTTGAACGACTTTTTAATCAAAAAGGGATATGAGCAACAATGATCTTCAAAATAAAATTCTTGATCTAACCAACGGCGGCCTGGATATCATTCTAAATTATTATCCAAATGCTCGTGAAGGTAGGAATTTCAAGATTAGAAATGAAAGAACTGCCTCGACTTCATTAAAGCGTTTAGAAGGTGGGATTTATGTTGTTACTGATTTTGGTGATGATTCTAAACCTCGCAATGGGATTGCGATATTCGCAAAGGAAGAAGGTTTAAGTTATAAAGAAGCTTTGCTGCAGTTGGCTGGTAGATATGGGCTACTGGACACAAAGCAGGTGCTAAGACCGGACATCAGAAAGCTGAAACCTACAGAAGTAGATTATATGGACGAGTTTTCAGAAACTGGCCATTACTTCAAATTCAAAACTGAACTTTCAGAAGATGAATTGGACATTTTAGGTCCAATGGTTACAAATAAAGTTTGCTCTGAATACAATTTATTTTCAGTTGAATTCTATTCCAAGAAAAAAGAAAATGAAATCGTTGAAATACGATCGACTGAAAGCTTTCCAATTTTCGCATTCGTAAACAAAACGAAAGACGGCAAAGAATGGATCAAAGTTCTTCAGCCCAAATCACAAGACAAAGCATTTAGGTTTTTCTATGTTGGTGGACGGCCTTCCGATTTCGTGTTTGGATTGAATTTGATTCAAAAAGAATTTGCGAACAGGCAAAACAGTGAAGCTCAAAATTCTGGCGATAATGAATCCGATGATGATAAAAAGGAGGATATTAAAATTCCAAGAATCATCATAGCTTCAGGTGATAGGGATGGCTTGAATGCAAGAGGTGCTGGTGAATTTGTTATTTGGTTGAATTCAGAAACTGCTAAGTTCACTCCAGATTTATATAATAAGCTAATGAAGATGACTCATAAAGTCATCAACGTTCCGGACATCGATCAGACTGGAAGAATTCAAGGAATTGAATTGGCTTTAGAATATTTAGGCATTTATACGGCTTGGTTGCCGAATAGATTGTTGAGATCTAAAGATTTCAGAGGTTCATCCAAAAAAGATTTATTGGATTTTCTAAATGAATTCAGATACAATAAATCTATAATGGATAGAGAATTTAAACTGCTTCTTGATAACGCCAAAAGATGTCAGTTTTGGGATGTACGTTATACGAAAACAAATATCGCATATGAATTTAACAACGTAAACGCTTACTACTTCCTTTCATTGTGTGGCTTCTACAGAATGGAAAACCCTGAAAATAAAGAAGAATACATTTTCATCAAAAAAGAAAATCATCTGATCTATAGTGTTAGCTATTTGCGAGTAAAGGATTTCGTGAATAAATTTTTGGAGGAAAAACAGAAGAAATTAGGTGAAAGACATATTCCAAACGCATTGCGAAACATGGTTTATAACTCCAACAAAATGGCCGAAAATTCATTGGTCAACTTACCAACCTTGCGTCCAGACTTTACCGATTTTGATAGAAACAGTCAAACGCTTTTCTTTAGAAATGTGATCTGGCAAATAAGTGCCAACGGAATTATAGAAAAAGACACGAGCAAAGTAACTCAAAACGCATGGGATACCGACATCATAGAATCAAAAGTAAAAGATATTTACAATGTAGATATCGATTCAAAATACATAGATATCGAACCGGATTACTTTACTATTTACAAAGACAAAGAAGGTGATTGGGACATCAAACTAAATATTGATAACTGCGAATTCCTGAACTACTTGATAAATACATCAAGAGTTTATTGGGACAAAGAAGAATATGGACTTGCTGGAAAATCTGAAGAAGAAAAAGAAGCTTATTGGAAAAAAAACAGATTCAACATTGCAGGTGAAGGCTTGACTGAAGATGAAATTCACGAACAAAAGCTGCATCTGATCAACAAAATTTACATCCTTGGTTACTTGATGCATCGCTATAAAGACCCAAACAGATCTTGGTTGGTTTGGCTGATGGACAACGAAATAGTAGATGACAGTGAAAGTCATGGACGAACTGGTAAATCGTTGTTTTCAAACTCACTCAGAGTTTTCATGGAATCCAAAGTTTTGGAAGCCAGGAACAGAAAGCTATTTGAAAACCAATTCCTTTTCGATGGAATAACAGAACACACTGATTACCTACTATTTGACGATGCCAATAAGTATTTCGATGTAGGGAATATTTACACCAAAATTACCGGTGATTTCGGAGTAAACCCGAAAAACAATAAGCCGTTTGTAATTCCATTTTCCAAATCACCTAAAATGATCGTTTCAACGAATTATGCAATCGGTGATTCGTCTTCTTCTACCAGTGATCGTTTGCTGATAGGTGTATTTTCAAACTATTATCATGGTGCCAGCAAGGATATGGAAAGAAGAACGCCAATGGATGATTTTGGGCATTTGTTTTTCAACGATTGGGATTCATCTGAATGGAATCGCTTCTTCAATTTGGCAGCTCAAGCAACTAAATTCTATTTAAAAACCAATGAAAAGATTGGAGCTCCTGAAAATAACGTGATCAAACGTAACTCTTTAACGCAAATGGGGCCTGCTTTCCAAAACTGGGCTGACAGCTATTTGCCAGCGTATCTAAACAAGAGCTTGGAGGAAGATATTTTCTTAGAAAAAGATGCTGCCTATGAAGATTTGAAAAACAATGAGAGATCACTATCGAGCATTACGAAGAACGCATTCACTAAAAAGCTTGAATTCTGGTGTATCTACAATGAAGTTGAGCTGGATCCATCTGAAAAAGGAAGAGGAAAAGATGGAAGGATCATCAAATGGGATAGCGATGAGAAAAAGAGCATCCAATACCATTATTTACTGAAAAGAAACGCTGAGGATGATGAAGAAAAAGCTACTGAAAAAACTAAAAGAGATTTTGACGAATTAGACGATTTAGACTTTTAAAAAACATGGCCATGGAAATCAATAAAATTATGATAGAGCTGAGAGAGTTGGGGTACAGAGTAGTTCCTGAATATGATTCATACCGCCGAAATTTTGAAATCATCATAGAACCTTGGTGTTGGAGAAGCAATCGAAGAAAGCCTGGGAAAATCAAAAAAACAGGATTCATTTTCAACATATATGAAATCAACAAAAAAGGTGAAAGCCCTTATCGACAAAAACTAAAAGAAGTACAAATAACATTGATTAACCACTTAAAAAAGAAATATGAAACAGCCTAAAAAAATGATCAAAAGAATGAAAGAATGGTGGGCTTTGAATTACATCTGCCCACGCAAAGGTCATCGTGTGATAAGCGAGTTGACCTTGACTGAAGTATCGTTGCATACTGCGAAATGTAACCGCTGCAAAAGCCCATTAGGGTTTGGATATTCACTCCACATGTTTGAAATACACAACAATCATGAAATCTGGAGGAATTGCGAACAATGTGGCCATGTCTGGGATGCCAGGCAAGAAGGCTTGACTTGTAAGTTTTGTAGAACTAAAAAGAAAGAAGAAAATGTTAGTAGAAGCAATAGTAACATCAGTGTTCGCCCTGATCATGATAGGTCTATTGGTTTTCATAGCAATCAAATCATCTGAAGATCACTTTTAATTCAGAAGCTATGAAAATCACCCAATTGAACGATTATGCAATTGATATCAACGGAAAGCTTATGGTAAAATCAATTGATCGAGAAGTGTGGGTGTGTGACAATTACCTCACACAAGATGAACATGAGGCTTTTCAGAAATTCATCGAAAAACAAAAACAAAAATTAACCAATAAAATCAAATTAAAATGAGAAAACTACTATTTATTGCTGCACTTTTATTTGCAGCTGCATGCACAGAAAAAGATGATTGCTACAAATGCAACTTAGTTTCTGCCGATGGAAGGTTCGGTACGACCACATATTTAAAATGTGATGTCGATATAGAGGAATACGAAATGTATATGCTTGAGTCTGGTAAAGCTGGAAGTGTTGAATGTAATCTAATGGATTAGATGGAAGAATATGAACGTATAGGTAGCTTACCGCTTGATGTTGTCGTTGAAATCAAGCACAAACATTTTTCTATAAATCGATTTGATGATTTAAATGGAAATGTTTGGCTTGAGATGAGACAGACGCTGGAAATAACGACCATCTTTAATAAAGATGTTCGAATAAAAAAGACCAGCAGGCTCAGACAAACTTTAACTACAGAAGAAGTGGAGAGGCTAAAAGAAAAAGGAATTATTCAAATTAAATTAGAACAGCTAAAATCAAAAAGCAATGACAAAGAAAGATTATCAAAAACTAAGGGCAAAAGAGGCTCAAATTGAATACTTAAAAGGATTCAAAAAAGCTATAGAAAACGGCAAAATATTGAATTTGAAAATTAGACTCTTCAATGAAGATAGAATTGAATACGAAGATGTTGATTTTACTGATATACCTAAAAGAAAAATCAAAACAGTGATTTTAGAAAACTTAGAAACGAGAATGGAATCTGCAAAAAATGATTGGGAGTCATATTTTGATGACGTGTCCATGTTTTCTGAAGTAAACCAATGCTTTTTAATGGATTAGATGCTTTTTACAGCGATACCGAATTAATATAACAGTTAAGAAAAAACAATAATATAATGGAAAAAAAGATTTTAAAAGCGATTGAAGAAGCGTATCGCAAGGGATTAAAAGATGCAGAAGGCTTAAATGACATAAGACCTTATTTACTCACAAGTCAAGTAGTAGCACACGAGTTAGCAAATAAATTTTGCCAACCGCTTGTTGTAGGGCGAAGAGAACAGTTGCCTTGCGATTGTGGAGTAATGCTCAAGGAAACGACAATACAGGTATTTTGCCCGAAATGCTATAAAACATGGAAAATGAAAAACGAAAGCAACAATAACCAACAGACCCAGGCCATGCCGTATGATGCGATGTTAGCACCCGTTAAGTTCTTAGTTCGACAGAAGAATGGGATAATGCGTGGGGAGCTTACGCTTGATGAAGAAACATCAAAACTTTATAGAAATGGCACTCATGATGACCAGGTGAATATTAGATTAGAATTGTGCGTTGGCGCATCCAAACACTTCAAAACAGATTGCTATGTTTCGGAGATTCTTAATGGGTGCTAACGCCCCAACGGCTTGCCGTTCGGCGGGATTTAAAAACGAAAAACTAAAATATATGAACAAAGATTTAAAACAAGAAAGCGGTGTGAAATCGGAGATTTCGCCCGCTGACGGCAAACCGCCTGTTGTGTGCCGTTATTATCATCCTTGCGTTGGTTACGGTGATTTTGTTCGGGAATACAGAGGGCTGTATGGTTTAGGATTAGTCATTAGATTGGATGACGGTCGTGAGTGGTTTGCTCCAATAAATGAGTTTACAGGTGTCAGATAATGGCACACAACATCCGTATATACGAAACATTAAAAAAATATGGAAGAATTAAAAGTAATTACCAAACAAATGGAAAAAGAAATAATGATTAAAAGCATTATTGAAAATTCCGAAAATCCAACAGCAGAAAGCGTCTATAAAGACTTAAAACTAATCGATGATTTACTACTTCTGCAAAAGCAACGAATGTTATTTATGCCAAAACGAACAAAGACTGGTATGCTCCGGAAGGATGCGACCTTAAAAAAGGTTATAGAAAAAAGAATTGAAGTAGAAATATTTGGATCTATTTCTTAGGTATCATATAACGTTTTGCGTGTATACGTAGAGCTTTTTATTAACAATAAACTTAAATAGAATGAAAGAATTTATAAGCAAATGGTCGAATTGGTGGATACTTAATCCAAGACGTAAACAGTTAGATGATGCGTTTGGAAAAGAACTGAATGAATTAATAGAACGAGAGGTAACCTTACGCATACACGATGTTACAGTCCAAAGCGGGAAGTGCACCGGTTGCAAAGAATCCACTGGCGAAACAAAGCTATGGTGTTGCAATCACTGTGGGAAAAGAATCGAAGATTTTTAGACTTAATGCCTACAACGTTTCAGAGGCTTTGCGTTCGTTGCTGAAACAAAGCCGAAACATTAATAACTTAAACAATACTTAAAATGAATACAGAACTTAAAAATAAAGACTTAACCAGCAATGACGCAAAACCTATGTTAGGCGGTTTTTTTTCGGTATTGGAAAAAAAACCGCCTTTGAATAAGGCATTATTAGTGGCGTCATATTTCGATCCTAATAAAACAATAGTAAGATACACTGTAGCTCAATATAATGGACACTTTTTTTCAG
>Ga0209487_1004932_pt1 | contig 10090 bp, 10 predicted proteins | sample Poulit2012_FD_187524 | JGI IMG/M metagenome (GOLD analysis project Ga0209487, IMG submission 187524) | Agricultural soil microbial communities from Georgia to study Nitrogen management - Poultry litter 2012 (SPAdes) (version 2) | ecosystem: Environmental > Terrestrial > Soil > Agricultural land... | reverse complement strand
CCCCAGGCGGAGTGCTTAATGCGTTAACTGCAGCACTAAGGGGCGGAAACCCCTTAACACCTAGCACTCATCGTTTACGGCGTGGACTACCAGGGTATCTAATCCTGTTCGCTCCCCACGCTTTCGCACCTCAGCGTCAGTTACAGACCAGAGAGTCGCCTTCGCCACTGGTGTTCCTCCACATCTCTACGCATTTCACCGCTACACGTGGAATTCCACTCTCCTCTTCTGCACTCAAGTCTCCCAGTTTCCAATGACCGCTTGTGGTTAAGCCACAAGATTTCACATCAGACTTAAGAAACCGCCTGCGCGCCCTTTACGCCCAATAATTCCGGACAACGCTTGCCCCCTACGTATTACCGCGGCTGCTGGCACGTAGTTAGCCGGGGCTTTCTGGTTAGGTACCGTCAGGGTACCAACTTATTCGGTTAGTACTTATTCTTCCCTAACAACAGAGTTTTACGATCCGAAAACCTTCATCACTCACGCGGCGTTGCTCCGTCAGACTTTCGTCCATTGCGGAAGATTCCCTACTGCTGCCTCCCGTAGGAGTCTGGGCCGTGTCTCAGTCCCAGTGTGGCCGATCACCCTCTCAGGTCGGCTACGCATCGTTGCTTTGGTGAGCCTTTACCCCACCAACTAGCTAATGCGACGCGGGTCCATCTGTAAGTGACAGCAAAAGCCGCCTTTTATTTTCCGTTCATGCGAACAGAAATATTATTTGGTATTAGCACCGGTTTCCCGGAGTTATCCCAAGCTTACAGGCAGGTTACCCACGTGATACTCACCCATCCGCCGCTCATTCCACAGACGTCCTCCCGAAGGATTCAGTCTGCTTCCTGCGCTCGACTTGCATGTATTAGGCACGCCGCCAGCGTTCGTCCTGAGCCAAGATCAAACTCTCCATAAAAAGTTTGTTATTTGTTTTCATCACCGATGAAAACTCTTAGCTTCAAAATTAAAGTTGTTTTGACGAGATTAAAAAAAGCATGTTGAATGTTCAACATTCTTCTTCGTCTCTTCTTGACATTTATTATTGTCTGTTTAGTTTTCAAAGAGCATAATTTGTCATATGGAAATGACAACAGAAATAAATATACCATATATAAAAAAACATTTCAACCCAAATGAATAATTTTTTTATAGCTTGTTCATATTTGCATACTTTCTACATATATTGTATTAGAAACATTCTGTAAAGGAGGTATGGAATGGGGCATTTTTACGTATGGAAATTTTCTAAACGTTATTTTGTTATTAGCCTTATTGTATTGCTCTTTGTCATTGCCTTATTCATCTATATAAAACCGTTACAAACTCTTTCTGTATTTATGCAAAGTGAGCCTGCAGCCATTACAAAGGGAAATGATGATGAGAAAAAAATTAGCCTTACATTCAATATTAGTTGGGGTGATACAAAAGTATATGATATCTTAAACGTACTTAAGGAGCATGATGTACAAGCCACCTTTTTTGTTAGTGGCGAGTGGGCAGAGCGACACCCGCACATTTTAGAGGAAATCGAAAAAGAAAATCATGAAATAGGCATGCTCGGTTATCATTATCAAAGCTATTTAGAACAAGATATTGAAGAAGTTAAAAAAGACATCCAAGAAGCGATTAGAACTTTTAATAAATTAGGTTATGATCATATGACGTATATTCGTCCTCCAAGTGGGCACTTTAATAAAGAAATTATCGAAACCATTGAAGAAATTGGACTAAATCCAATTCATTGGAGTGTTCATCCAAATGATTCAGAAAACCCTGGCACAGAAATAATATCGACTCACTTAACAAAAGAAGTTGGTAATGGAGATATTGTTTTACTGCATGCTTCAGATTCAGTTAAACAAACGGCTAAATCATTAGAAGAAGTCATTCCTACATTCCAGGAACAACAATTAAAGCTAGTTACTATATCAGAGTTAATCAATGAAGTAGATGCAGAAGAAAAGTTGATTGAATAACGATTTTGTACATTCTTTAAATATAGTAGATTGTCCTTTATTTTAACAAAATTAAAAGCTGATAAGACGCTTTTTACGCCTATATCAGCTTATTTCCTCTTTTTTCCTTTATTCTCTTTTGTGTTCTTCTTCGCTTTTTGCTTATTTTGCTCTTCTCGTGCTTTCCTAAGTTGTTTACGACGTTCTTCAATTCGCTGTTTATGTTCTTCATCTACATGTGTAGCTTTTTGCAATGTAAGTAATTGATACGCATTCACGCCTAAAACTGGAACAAGCATTAACAAGATAGAACTTACATCTGCTGTTCTTAAAACTAATGATAATTCTAGCGAAGAAATTACAATCATAAAGAACAATGCCGGTATAAAAGCCACTTTATTTGTTTCTTTCACTTTCAAAAATGCAATAATTAATCCAAAAATAAGGATCGTTGCAGTAAAAACTAACTTAAATCCGAGTGATAACTTATCACTGGTAAAATAGACTAAATCAAATAAGGCAAATAATATAAGCAATATTTGAACTGTCGACCAAAAAGAACGGAAAATACTTTGACCATAACGATGAATAAACAGATAGGCAAAAAAGCCAGTTTGTGCAACGACTGTATAGACAAAAGCAAATCCTAAATAATATAATGCTACTCCTAATAATTCTTTTCCATCAAATGGATTTAATACCATCCCATAATCACTATACTTAATAAAAAAGCTTCCAATGAAACCAATGAGTCCACCGATTAAAAACGTTTTGAAAAAGAAATTGACGATTTTACGACTATCCACGAATTGTCCTCCTACATCCTATTGCTTTATGTACTCCCATATTTTATCATGAACCGACATTTATTTCTTCTTATTACGCATATTATTCATCTTCTTTTAACATATTAAAGGTAGTAAGGAGGATATGTAGATGAAACGTATTTATTTACTGTTTTTTATAATGTTCCTCTTAGCAGGCTGCTTAAATGATAGTGCTGCTGAGCAAGAGTTAGATTATGACCAAACAAAGAAGATGGTTATTGACATATTGCATACAGATGAAGGAGAAGAGGCGTTACAGGAAATTATTACTAAGGATAAAATGAAACAACATTTAATTATGGACTCAGATGTAGTGAAAGAATCAATAACAGATACGTTAGGTTCAAAAGCGAGTGTCGATATGTGGAAAGATTTGTTTGAAGAACCTTCATTTGTAGAGAGTTATCAAAAGTCAATGGCAGACGAACAAAAGAAATTGTTTAAAAGCTTGATGAATGACGCTTCTTTCCAAAAGCAAATGCTCGACTTACTAGAAAACCCAGAAATGAGGAAACAGACATTAACTGTTTTAAAAGGGCAACAATTTCGGGAGCATTTAGAAGATACTATACAAGAAACTATTGAAGCACCGTTATTCCAAGCAAAAGTCCAAGAGCTTTTATTAAAAGCTGCAGAAGAAAAACGACAAGAAGAAAAGGATAAAGATAAAGAAAAAGAGAATAAAGACGAAAAAGAAAATTGATGGTGACAATGAGAAGGATAATGCTAGTTAAATATTCATGTTCAACAAAAGACTGTCAACACAGGGGCTGACAGTCTTTTATTTGTTTAATTTGTATTTTCTTTTTCCAATTCCTCTGTACTAGCCACTACTTTCGCTGCGATACGGTGATACTCTTGTCCGTTCGGATGATCTTCTTGATAAACAGCAGGAGCAAAAATATCTTCTTCCTCATATGGCTGTTGCAATGATAAGCGCCCAAGCACTTTTGTATCAAGTACTCCTGCTAATTTATCTCCACCACCATTACCGAAAACATATTCTTTTTCACCTGTTACCTTACTTTCAAAGTAAGACATATTCTCAATAACACCTAAAATTGTATGATCCGTTTTCATTGCCATCTGACCAGCACGTGCTGCAACAAAAGCTGCGGTTGGATGTGGTGTTGTAACGATGATCTCGTTACATGACGGAATTAGTTCATGCACGTCCATTGCAATATCACCTGTTCCTGGTGGTAAATCAAGTAAGAGATAGTCTAAATCTCCCCACTCCACTTGCTGGAAGAAACTCCCTAATACCTTACCTAGCATTGGGCCCCGCCAAATAACTGGAGAGTTATCTTCTACAAAGAATCCCATTGAAATTACTTTTACACCGAACCGTTCTACAGGGATAATTTTTCCCCCACGTTCAACAGGGCCTTTTTCAACACCCATCATTTCTGGAATACTAAAGCCATAAATATCGGCATCAATAATTCCAACCTTTTTACCTAATCGCTGTAACGCAATTGCTAAGTTAACGGTAACCGTCGATTTACCAACGCCACCTTTTCCACTAGCAATCGCAATAAAATGAGGTTGTTTTTCTTGGGTTAAGATTGATGAATCTTCTTCATTCGTAGGTTGTAACTTCTTAATAACATCATCAGGTAATTGTTCAAAACGCAACCCTACTGTACTTGCGCCGTTTCTTTTTAAAACAGCAACAATTTCCTGTTGTAATTGCATTTGCTCAGCAGTGTTCGGCTTTCCGATCGCCAATTTCACACTAACATGTCGCTTTTCTTCATTAATAGAAACAGACAATATTCCTTCCGTTTCTTCAAAGCTTGTATGTAAAAATGGATCTTTAATCGGATTCAGAAGTTGAATGACTTCCTCCTTTGTTATCATGAAAAAAACACCATCCTTTTATTACGTTAAGTAGTATCTTGTCTACTAAAATCAGTATAACATAAAACGCTTTAAATCTTTATCTACGACACTTACTGTTAGAAATTCTTCAATTTCCTATTCATTCTTATAGAATTGTTGTGATTACCGTCACTATTCTTCTAAATCTTCCATTACATACAGCATCATACCTTGATATATAATAGCTGCTAATTTCTTTTGATATTCTTCACTCTCCAATAATGCTTGTTCTTTTTCGTTCGATAAAAATCCTAGTTCTAATAATGCACCAGGTACTTCTGCATGTTTTAACAAATAAATGGCATCAACTTCCAGTGCTTCTCTGTCAGTATTTTTTAAATTGCTCACCAGCTCAGATTGGATGACTTCTGCTAAATGTTTATTTTCTGGTAAACTTGAATAATAAAATGTTTGTGCTCCTGACCAACGTGAATCAGGTATGGCATTTAAATGAATGGACAGATAAAAGTCTGCTTCCTTTTCATGAATAAATTTAAGACGATTGCGAATATCCTCTGACTTTCGACGCGACAATCCCTTCGTACTTTTATCCGCTAAATCTTCATCTTCTACTCTCGTTAAATAAACGATAGCTCCTGCTTGTTCTGCATAGCTCTTTAAAATGTGCGCAATTTTTAAAGTGATTTCTTTTTCATTCATTCCATTTTTCCCTTTTGCGCCCCCATCAGGTCCGCCATGACCGGGGTCAATGACAATAGTTTGTCCAGCAAGTGGTTGAGCTATTGCTTTATAATTCGGAACCGCCTTCCATATCGGTAATTGAATTAATAGACCTAACAATACAACACCTAAACACCACAGCGTTACTTTTTGATATTTCTTCTTCATCCAACCCGCTCCTTCATTTCACTTATTTAAGTTTATGAAATAAACGGTTTGATATGACTGCTTGGACACCTTATTATACATGGTTACAGAAATGCTTTTTATGGTATAATGGGTTACTATACGAGTTAACTAAGAATGAGCACCGATCTCTATAAAATTAAAATAAAATTATATAATTCTCTTTTACAGATACATTTATAAAATATAAGTCTTCGGATTTAAAAGGTGGTTGTATGCTTTGACGAGAAAATTATGGTTTCAATTAGCAATTGGTATTTTACTTAGTTTAATAATTATTAAGTATTTCGTTGAAGTGCAATGGATATTTTCACCAATTATTATTGTGTTAAAGACGATTTTTTATCCATTATTAATAGCTGGGGTACTATTTTATATTACAGTTCCAGCTCAACTTTTTCTCGAAAAGAAAAAGTTTCCACGCTGGGCGAGTATCATTACGATTTTTATTATGATTATTGCTGCAATATGGGTTGGTATTTCTATTGTCGGACCTCCAATCATACATCAGATCAATAATTTAATCGAAAACGCACCTGCAATTGTGAATGAATCAACTGTTTTTGTTGTTGATTTACTTGAGAAAGCGGGTAGTTTGCCCGAGTGGCTCAATGATGCTATTAACACATTTAAAGACACGTTAACGGCTCTACCAGTTGAATTTGGAAAATGGACTGTTTCCATTATTCAATCTGTCTTTCAGGGAACGTTAATTTTAATATTAACTCCTTTCTTTTTAATTTTTATGCTAAAAGATCATGAAAAACTTATTCCATTTGTGACGAAGTTCTTTTCTGGGGAGACGAAGAAATGGTTAACAAAAACACTAAATGACATTGATGACGTATTAAACTTATACATTCGTGGACAAATATTAATAAGTTCTATTTTAGCTATATTACTATATATTGGTTATTCGATTATCGGTTTAAATTTTGCACTTTTATTAGTTGTGTTTGCTTTCTTTATGAATATCATTCCTTTTATTGGTCCTTGGATTGCCTTTTTCCCAGCACTTACGATAGCCCTTTTCCAAGATCCAGTGATGGCCATCTGGGTATCTTTAATTACCCTTGTCGCCCAGCAAACCGATGCCAATTTAATTACGCCTAATATTATGGGGAAAACATTAAACATTCATCCATTAACGATCATTACCATTTTGTTAGCAGCGGGAAACCTTGCAGGCTTTATTGGAATCTTAATTGCGGTGCCAGGCTATGCTGTTGGAAGGGCAATCATATCGAACATCTATGACTATCGTATGGAAATAAAAGCAACAGCAAATAAGAAAATATAGAAAAACTAACATAAAATAACAAACTTCTAACATGGTAAAACACGATTTCTCACTGTGAAATTGACTTACACATTAAAAAAGTAGAAAAGGATATGCCTTTTCTACTCTTTTATTAACATTATGAATTAATTCATTTCTTATTTGTTGTGAAACTCTTTTGGCAACGGGCCGATATGACGCTTATGATACAATAATGGCGCACGGTCTGTAGCTATAATATCGATTACCTCTCCAAATAATGTCGTGTGATCACCGACTTCAACTGTATTAAAAGTTTTGCATTCTAACGTTGCTAATGCATTTGCGAGTACTGGTAATCTATTTTCAGACATCGTCCAATTACAGTTTTCAAAACGTTCTTCTTCTTTAGTTGAAAACAGTAGTGCTAACTCCTTTTGATCTTCTGCTAAAATATTTACCGCAAATTTATCGATGTTTTTAAATACATCATATGTTGTAACATTTTCATCAATCGACCAGAGAATTAATAATGGATCTATTGATACTGAAGCAAAAGAATTAACGGTTAATCCAATTGGCTCATCATTTTTATTTAAAGCAGTAACAACTGTAACCCCAGTCGGATAATTTCCTAATGCTTTTTTAAACAACTGAACTTGCTCCACATTCTCTCCCATTTATTTCAGCTCCTAAATATTTATCTTTAAGATATGGTTTTGATTAAACATATACAATTTAATAGATAGTATACCTTGTTTTCAATTCAAATTAAACCATGTTGTTTACTTATAATTAAATACTTTCTTTTCTATCTTATGTAAAAGCAATAAAAATTGTTTATTACAAAGAATTATGCAGCTTCTTGAAAACGATTGGATTGCTCATTTGTAATTTGTTTCATTACCTTTTGTAAAACAAGTCCTGAAATAACAAAACAAATACCTGAAATGACCGTGAGCCATGCATCAATTTTAAATGAGGAGACAGTTCCCCCAAATTGAAACAAATCAAGCCATGTTAACCAACCAATAATGAAAGTAACCCACCAAACGATAAATATATTTGGTGTAGTATTGCGCTTCCAATCTTCAGATTGCTCTTCGGCAAAAAAGGTTGCTAGCCATATTTCTTTCATGACTACATAAGGCATAAAAAATTGTGCTAGTGGCATAAAACTCCAACCTACCGCCCATGCCGGACTTCGTTTTAATCCGCTTACATTTTTACGAACTAAATTGGCATATGCTTGATAAATCCACATAGAGTATGGTACAAGAAATAATAGTAACATTAGAAACCAAGGCATATTAAATAAACCAACTAACGATATGAGAATAGCATCAATCGACTCTATAAATTCAATTTCTATTTGACTGTCATATTTCCCTAATACAAATACTTTAATGATACCTCCAATGGTGCGTAATGCTGAAAATAGAATAACCGCCCACATAAAGATGAATGCATATTTCCTAACATTTTCTGTTTTCTGTAAATAGCCATTCATGTTAACCAATTATATCCCCCACTTCACTTAAAAATAGTCACTCCTTATTATGTTATGATAATTATGACAGATAAGCAAAGCTAATTCTCTCTTTTATTTTAAAAAAATTAAAAAGGGTGTTTCTATGATACATTGGTTTTATGATGAACATATCCCTTTCCATATGTGGGATAAAACACATCTTCTTACTATTACTATTTTAAGTTGTTTACTATTATCCTTTTATCTATTAAGGCACCCGCTTCGTCGATACCGAAAACCTCTTCGGATTGCTATTGCCATCAGTTTAATCATTAGTCGTTTAAGTTTAGATGTATGGTATTATACAACCGGCACATGGGACATCCGCACGTCATTACCTCTTGAATTATGTAGCATTGCTTCCCTCGTTTGTGCCTTTATGTTATTAACAAAAAATCAATTTCTTTTTAATATATGTTATTTCATCGGCATTGCAGGAGCTATACAAGCAATCATCACGCCAGAATTAATGCTTGGTTTTCCTCAGTACCGTTTTATCCAATTTTTCTTAGATCACTTTTTACTTATTACTGGGCCTTTATTGATGATTTGGTTATATGATTACAAAGTGACCATGCGTTCGTTATGGAATGCATTTCTTACACTAAATGGTATAGCTGCAATTGTATTTTGCTTTAATACATTATTCGACGCCAATTATATGTTTTTAATCCATAAACCTAGTTCCGCAAGTTTACTAGATGTGTTAGGTCCTTATCCTTTTTATTTATTAGCCTTAGAGGTGATTGCATTAAGCTTCTTCTTAGTTTTATTACTTCCTTTTCAAGTGCGTTCATTTGTGGAAAAACGTCATTAAACCCTATAATATTTCCCGGGAAATGACAAATTTACATCTCATTAAAAAAACCTCGACAAAAGACTACTACATTCGTCTTTTGCGAGGTTTTATTATTATTTATGCAGGATTTGCTTCTAGGTCGATAGCAATTTTAATTTTTTCGCCTACTAAAAATCCACCTGTTTCTAATGCTTGGTTCCAAGTTAGACCAAACTCTTTACGGTCGATATTTCCTTCTACTGCAAAACCAACTACTTCTTGACCCCATGGGTCTGTTGCCTTTCCATCAAATTCAGCATTAAATGTTACTTCTTTTGTTACACCTTTAATTGTTAAGTTTCCTGTAACATCATATTCATCATCGTCTGTTTTTACGATTTTCGTAGATTCAAAATCCATTGTTGGATATTTCTCTACTTCAAAGAAATCTTCTGAACGTAAGTGATTATCACGGTCTTCATTATTGGTATTAATCGAATTCATATCTACTTTGAACGATACTTTGCTTGAAGCTAAGTCTTCTGGGTTTCCTTCAATTTTTCCTTCAAATTCATTGAAGTTCCCTCTTACTTTTGACACCATCATATGTTTAACTGTAAAGCCTAAATTCGTATGTGCTACATCAATATTCCAAGTACTCATTCCATTAACCTCTCCTTTTTTATCTTACTGTTTATATCATACAATACACTTATCTCGAATTCAATATATATGATTCATATATAATTAATTTCGTTATAAATATGGATAAAAAATGAAGGTAACTGATTGATAATCCATCAGCACCTTTATTCATTTTAAATTACTTGATCTTTGTATGCTGTTTTTGGACTACTTCAGCCTGTTTTAATAGCTCCTCTTTTAAAACGAATACACCTGTACCGATTTCCTCTAAAGAAGTAAATTCATTTTTATGATGACTAATACCACCCCTTGACGGGACAAATATCATCCCAGTTGGATACACCTGGGCCA
>Ga0209487_1004930_pt1 | contig 10092 bp, 9 predicted proteins | sample Poulit2012_FD_187524 | JGI IMG/M metagenome (GOLD analysis project Ga0209487, IMG submission 187524) | Agricultural soil microbial communities from Georgia to study Nitrogen management - Poultry litter 2012 (SPAdes) (version 2) | ecosystem: Environmental > Terrestrial > Soil > Agricultural land... | reverse complement strand
AGCGCGCGTATCATCGCGTTTTACATGTGGTGGCACAGTCCCACGCGCTTTGATTTGTGTTTTCTAAGTCATAGAATGGCTTTTTGCATAATTTCTAGACAATAAGTCGTATTTTGGAAGAAGGAACGGTGTTTTTGAGAGGTTTGAAGATAGACAAAGTTTAGGAGTATCGCTATAATAAATCCAGAAAGTGTGATATGAGATGGAAGATTATCGGACCATACGAGAAAATGGAATCCATGAGATTGAAATAAAAAAATCTAGATTCATCTGTCATTTGCGACGGGTAAAATCAGAAGAAGAGGCACAAGTTTTTATAGAAGAAGTTAAAAAGGAGCATTGGAAAGCAACCCATAATTGTTCTGCTTATACGATTGGATTGAATGATGAGATTCAACGGGCTCATGATGACGGGGAACCAAGCGGAACGGCGGGTGTTCCTATGTTAGAAATCTTTTTAAAAAGAGAGTTAAAAAATGTGGCAGCGGTTGTTACGCGTTATTTTGGTGGGACGAAACTTGGAGCAGGTGGTTTAATTCGAGCATATGGTGGAGCTGTTAATGAGGCTGTTAATAATATAGGCGTGGTCGAGCGACAATTACAGCAACTTATTGATGTAACGGTCACTTATTCGCAAAGTGGAAAAGTAGAGAATGCCTTACGAGAAGCTAATTATACCATTCAAGATATTCAGTATGCTGAAAATATTACTTATCAGTGCGTAATTCCTTTAGAGAATAAGGAAAAATTTATTGAAGATATTACCAATTGGACAAGTGCACAGGCTGAAATAAAAATTGGTCAACAAGCTTGGATAGAAATTCCTGTCGACAAATAAGAATTTATTATGAATCTTGTGTGCTTCATGGTATTTTTCGTTGCAATTTAATTTGTTATATAATAAACTATCTCCAGCGCTAACTTTTGTGGATTAGCTTGAACTTAATTAAAAGAAAAGATGATATGATTATGCGTTCTGAAAAACATGTAGTAAAGAAGAAAAGAAAACGAAAAAAAACATATGAAACCATTTTAAGTCTCGTACTTCTTCTTGCTATCTTTTTAGGTGCTGTGACCGGATACTATAGTAGCAAAATTATGAGCTTCATAGATGGGATTAGTGCGGATAGTAATGATAACAATAAGGAAACCATTGAAAATACAAAGCAATTGGAAGATTTGGAACCTTTTTCAGCCCTTATTTTAGGCGTCGATATTGAAGAAGGTGGAGCTAGTCGAAGCGATACAATAATCGTCGCTACCATAAATCCTGAATCTAAAGATATTAAAATGGTCTCTATCCCAAGAGATACATTGGTTACTCTACCAAATGGTGTGGAAGAAAAAATTAATGCTGCTCATTCTGTTGGAGGTCCACTTCTTGCAAAAGAAATGGTTGCCACTTATTTAGATATTCCCATTCAATTTTATGCGACAATGGATTTTGATGGTCTAATTGAGCTGGTCGACGCAGTTGGAGGCGTAGATGTTGATTCAGATATTGCCTTTACCCAAAGTAATTATCGTACACCAAGTGAACCTGTTGAAATTGTTGAAGGTAAACAACATTTAAATGGAGAAGAAGCTTTAGCTTATGCACGTATGCGTAAAAAAGATCCACGAGGCGACTTGGGTCGTCAAGCTCGTCAACAAGAAGTCGTCATCAATATTTTGGAACAATTAAGTTCATTTAACACAGTCACAAATTTAACTTCTATTCTAAATTCGATTGAGCCTTATCTGAATACGAATGCGACAGGCTCACAAATGATTTCTGTAGCTTCTAATTATTCAATGGCCATTACAGATATTGAGCAATTAACCTTGGATGGTTATGCTGAAACAAAATATTTTCCTCACTATGGGCTTGATGTCTACACTTGGCAACCTTATGAAGAGTCTTTACACGAAGTACAAGATGAGTTAAAAGAACATTTGGGCATTGAAATTTCTGATACAGAATCTATGCATCAACATGCTAACGAATCTGAACAAGCAGTGGATGATGAAATTACAACTAATGAAGATACAAACGAATACTAAAGATTAATAACTAAAGATTAATAACTAAAAATTAATAACTAAAGATTTAATAATCAGTGTTTAAATATCTTAAACCTAGTCAAATAAATAAATTTTAAGAGGCAGCTGGATATCTAGCCTCTTTTTTTGGCCGTTAACGATTAAAAAGACCATAATCTCTTCATGCAAAAGAGATCATGGTCTTTTTATTCTAAGTATTTAATATTTATAATTTACTAGCTGCATCTTCATCCACAATGAATACGACATCCTTATGTTTTTGTAAAATACTTGCAGGGACGTCTTCTGTTACGGGTCCATTTACTGCATTTGCAACAGCGTCTGCTTTGTTTTCCCCATAGGCCAATAATAAAATTTTGTCAGCAGACATAATAGAAGCCAAGCCCATAGAATAAGCATAAACTGGAACGTCTTCTGCAGATTCAAAGAATCGTTTATTCGCTTCGATAGTCTCTTTTGTTAATTGAACTTTTCGAGTTAAACTATCAAAAGAACTTCCCGGTTCATTAAATCCAATATGTGCATTCGTCCCAATTCCTAAAATTTGTAAATCAATAGGATGTTCTTCAATCACTTGGTTATAGCGAGCGGTTTCTTCTTCCTCAGAAGCTAAACCATTTGGAATATGCGTTTCTTTAAAAGGTTTTGCCTCAAAAAGATTTTTTTCCATAAAATAAGCATAACTTTGGTCATGGTCTGCGGGCAAACCAATATATTCATCTAAATTAATTGCTGTAACATCTGAAAAATCTAAATCACTCTGACGCAACTTCGTATACAAAGTTTCTGGGGTGCTTCCTGTAGCTAAGCCCATCACTTCCATACCTTCTTCTAAAGATTGTTTCACATACTCGAAAGCTTTCTGTCCGCCTTCTTCTGCATCTTTTACAACAATTACTTTAATATTTTCATTTGAACTCATGAATATTTCCTCCTAAAATCGTTTGTTCAACCGTTAATTCATCATTTAACACTAAAATATCAGAATCTTTTCCGGCTTTTAATAAACCTTTATTTTCTAAATTGAATTCCTTCGCTTGGTTGACAGAACTCATCTTCACAGCTTCTTCCACGCTACAGCCAGAAAAATGGATCATATTTTTAAAAGCATCATTAAAAGTCAACACCGATCCTGCCAAAGAACCATTTTCTAAGCGGGCTTGCTTATCTTTTACATACACTTTTTGCCCACCTAGTTCACTTTCTCCTTCGGGGATTCCTTTCGCTCTCATAGAATCTGTGATTAAGACAATACCATCCGCACCTTTTGTTCGATAAGCGAGTTTAACCATAGGTGGGACAATATGGAACCCATCGACAATCAACTCTACGTTCACATTATCTTTAAGTAAACCAAATCCAGCCACTCCTGGTTCTCGATGATGAATCCCTAACTGGCCATTAAATAAATGAGTAATATGAGAGGCATTGGATTCTTCCAATTGTTCATAAGTGGCTCCCGTGTGGCCAGCAGACAGGACAATCTGATGATTTTGGCAATATTCTTCAAATGGAGAAACATCCCCCAACTCAGGTGCGTAAGTAACTAAACGGATATTTCCTCCACTTATTTCATTCCAATGTTCAATTTTTTTGGCATCTGCGACACGCATATACTGCTCAGGTTGAGCCCCTTTATATTCAGGAGAAACAAAGGGTCCTTCTAAATGAATTCCTTGAATCATTGGATTTGTTTTTTTAGCTTCTTTAATTCCTGCTAAAGCTTTCTCGATGTTTTCATCACTTTGGGTCATGGTTGTTGGAAAATAACTGGTAATTCCTTCCTGCAGCATTTTCTTTGCCATTTCATTAATAACTTCTGGATCGGCATCCATCGTATCTGATCCGTATCCTCCATGACTATGAACTTCAATGAATCCCGGAATGACATTTTTTCCCGTACCATCGATTACTTGGTCATCTTCTTTTTTTTGATAATGTTCCATCGAATCTACCGCTTGAATTTCATGATCAAAACGAATAAATCCATTTTCCAGCACCGTTTCCCCTGTATAAATTTTTGCGTTCGTAATTACTTTACTCATTTGCATGCCCTCCTAGATTTTCCAAAAATCATCAAATATATTAATCGGTAAATGTCTTTTATGTTGTGACGTTAAGTATAGTTGTTCAATTCGTTTTTTTGCCTGCACCGGGACCTCTTTTCCTTCCAAATAATCATCAATATACTCATAGCTGACCCCTAGTTCTTCCTCATCAGCAAGTGCTGGTCGATTATCTTGCAAATCAGCAGTAGGTATTTTCGTATAAAAAGCCGCAGGAGCCCCTAATTCCTGTAACAATTTTGCCCCTTGACGCTTATTTAAACGAAACAGGGGCATAATATCAGCTGCACCATCCCCAAATTTCGTATAAAATCCTGTAATCGACTCTGCCGCATGATCCGAACCTAATACAACCCCTTGCCTATCTCCAGCAATGGCATATTGAACAATCATTCTTTGACGCGCCTTAATGTTGCCTTTATTAAAATCCGATACAATCTGACCTTGTTTTTCAAGTTCATCTACGACTGAATCAACAGAATCTTTGATGTTGACGACCATCTGTTGGTCCGGTTGAATCCATTTTATGACCTCTATGGCATCTTTTTCATCCCCTTGAACCCCATAAGGTAAACGAACAGCAATGAATTGATACGCCTCATCTCCTGTATCTGAACGGATCTCTTCAATGGCTATCTGGGCAAGTTTTCCAAGCAATGTAGAATCCTGACCACCTGAAATCCCAAGAACTAACGTCTTTAAAAAAGGGAATTGCTTAAGATAATCTTTGATGAAATCAATCGATCTTCTAATCTCTTCTTGAGCATCAATTTGAGGCTGCGTGCCCATTTCCTTAATAATTTTTTCCTGTAAAGTCGTCATTTCATCACTTCCTTTACTCTTTAGCTATCGCCTTAAGCATTATTTATCTCTAGGTCAATCGGTTTTTCTCGGTAATAATTAATCGTGTCAACCTTCATGTCATAAAGCTCTTGGGACAAATCAACCGGATACTGTTCCGGGTTCAAAATACGACGATGTTCTTCATATTGTTCACTGAGTCGCTCTTTTGTATATTGTTTAATTTCTTCTATACTTGGAAGATCCAAAACTAGCTTTCCATCTACAATGACTTCTTTCAATAAAGGACGTGCAATAAAATCCTTCACCGTTTTATTAATATACGTATATTGCGGATGAAACATAAATAACTCATCTTCTAAATCCGGTCTTTCATGATCTAAAGTCACCAAATCGCCTTCTGGTTTTGTATCATTGTTTGAGCGAATTCGCCAGATTTGTTTTTTCCCTGGCGTCGATATTTTTGAAAGATTCGCCGTTAATTTCAAGGTAGGATACATTTTTCCATCATTTCCCTCTACGGAAACAATTTTATAAACAGCCCCTAAAGCAGGTCGATCATAAGCTGTAATCAATTTTGTCCCTACACCCCATACATCAATTTTAGCTCCTTGCATTTTTAAACTTTGAATCGTTTTCGCATCTAAATCATTGGAAGCAAAAATTTTAGCATCTGGATAACCCGCTTCATCGAGTTGTTCTCGTACACGTTTAGATTGATAAGATAAATCACCAGAATCTAAACGAACTCCAACAAAATTTATCTTATCCCCAAACTCATCGGCCACTCGAATTGCGTTAGGAACTCCAGAATTAATAGAATCATATGTATCCACTAAGAACACACAATCTTTATGGGTTTCAGCATACGCTTTAAACGCTTTATATTCATCGCGATAAGCTTGAACCAAGGCATGAGCATGTGTCCCTGAAGCTGGAATGCCAAAGACTTTGGACGCTCGTGTATTACTCGTTGATTCTACTCCACCAATGTATGCCGCGCGCGCTCCCCAAAGAGAAGCATCCATTTCCTGTGCTCTTCTTGCACCAAATTCCATCACCACGTCACCTTCTGCAGCAGTCTTGACTTTAGAAGCTTTCGTCGCAATTAAGGTTTGATAATTAATCACATTCAGTAACGCCGTTTCAATGATTTGACAATCTAAAATAGGCCCTTCTACTTGCATTAAAGGCTCTTCGGCAAACGCTATTTCTCCCTCACGCATCGAGCGGATGGTTCCTCTAAACTTCCAATTTCTTAAATATTCTAAAAATTCCTCTTCAAATCCGATTTCATTTTTTAAATACGCAAGATCTGAATCAGTAAATTTTAGATTCTTAATGTAATCAACAACACGTTCTAAGCCTGCAAATATGGTATAACCCATTCCAAAAGGATTTTCACGATAATAAACTTCAAAAACAGCTTTTTTATCTGCGTTTCCTTTTTTCCAGTAGGTGTAAGCCATATTTATCTCATACAAATCTGTATGAAGGGCACGACTGTCATCCTCATATCTTATCATCTTAAACTCCCCATTTTGGTATAGTATAAATATATTTTCTTGTTTTTTCTTTATTATACTCTTGTATATTGTAGTACAAATGGCTTGATTGTTCCAGAAAATCCTAAACAGGTTGGCAATAAAATTCCCGACAGAAAGAAAAAACTGTCGGGTTTTAATTATCCTTAAATTTATGATACTTTAAAATTAACTCTTACTTTGAATTCAATTCAACGATAGGTTGTCCATCTTCTGTATACGAATATTCTCTACATTTACTGCTATCTCCGATGGCTTGAATTAAACGATCACGATAAGGCTCAGGTAATTCATCGAATATAAAAGCTGTCTCATCTAATTGATGCTTGGCCCGCAAGGCTTCAATCTCTCCTTTTGATTTTCCTTTATATTCCCTTGAAGGTAAGGAGCCATTGATTTCTCGACGTTCAATACGATAATAATAATTTGCATCGCCATACAGTATTTCTAAAGCGCCGCGATTGGTGCGTTCGTAGGAAACATCTCGATTTTTTTGGTTGTGTATTTCCCACCAAGTTAAAATCGCCTCAATAGCTTCCTTCTCCGTTTCATAACTACCATGTTCTTTTCTTACATTATCTCGTTCATTAATCCAATAATTCGTATATACTGTTTTTGCCATTCAACCTACACTCCTTATTTGATCTAAAATTATACATTCATTATAGCGTTTTCTTTTCTAGAAGACTAATAAATCACTTCAAAAAATCAGCTAGGAAAGCTACTGTTTGTCTGGATCCAATTCAAGAATAACTAAACTCTTTTGGATTTCTTCAGATAAATCTTTGCTCTGCCACTCTCGACGATAGCCTAGAGAATTTGTAATAAATTGTGTGCCATCTTTTGTTATCTTTTCTCGAAAATGCACATGACCCATTAATTGATGCGTAATCGGATATTTATGATGCACATTTTTTAAATCATCCGTAGCGATATATGCATTAAAAAAATCAAAGACTCGATGAGGCATGGGCATGGTATATTCTGGAATCGTCACAACATGCGTTTGTAAAATAACTTGGTTTGTGTTTACTTTTTCTAAATCTTTTTTAATGATTTCAGAGAAAGAATGCGAAACTTCTTGATCAGGCATTTGCCAATCTAGACGTAATTTGTCTTGCCAATAAGCCCAACGAAATTTTCCACGTTCTACTTCATCCGCAGTGAATTGGGTCTGATCATATATCGCATGATTATACCAGCCAGGATGCCCCACTAAAGTGTAGGTTTCATTCAGTTGTAAAGGACGTTCAATTAAACTCTGTGGATGCTCTTTATAGAGTTTATAAATCCCCCAAGTATCTTTGGTAGCATCTGGTTCCTCCCAAAAATCATGATTCCCCGGAATAAAATACACCAAAATTTCTGCTCGCTTTTGTAGCTCTTCGACGAAATGAATGGTTGTAGAGTAATGATTTGAAATATCTCCACCAATAATAAGCATTTCTAGCTTTTGCTTTTTAATCATATGGACGAATGTTTTTAAATATTGAATAGGTAAAATTTCCATATTTCGATCAATATGTAAATCTGAAATAAAACCAACTCTCATAATGAACACCTTCTTTCGTTTCAATGTCTTTATTATTTTATCAAACTTTTCGAAAATAAAAACTCAAGAGACCTGATAACAACCCTCTTAAGTGATTTATAAATTTTCTTATTTAATAAAAGGACTAAATTAAATGCCCTTAACTAAACCTAGGTCCTACGTTTCTGTGAATCTAAATAATCGCTTCACTTGTCTAATCATCCATTTAACTAACTCTTTTGATTAAGCCACTTTTATTTATTTTCCACTCATTTTTTAGCGTTCCCATTCAATCTTTTATTTTTAGCGCGTTATTCCAATCATCATCTGATCTTCTTCTCTCCTTTAATATAGAACCTATTAGCCATACAAAAATGAAATTGGCTTAGCCTTTCTTCACCAAGCGAAGCTAAATAACTTTACATTTTTTAAAAGGGTTGATGCGAATACTTGTAAGCCCCCTCATTTTCAAGATAGCCAGAGATTAAAAACGAATCATTTTACATGACATTATGTCTATGTTATGGTGGCTTGCGTGTATTTTTAATAAAAATTACGGAAAGAGAGGAATTTTAGTGAGTAAATTACGAATTGAAAACTTAACAAAAATTTTTGGAGATAATCAAAATGAAGCTTTACATTTGATCCATGAAGGAAAAGATAAACGTGAAATCTTAAAAGAAACGGGTGCAACGATTGGTGTAAACCAAGCAACCTTTGACGTCAAAGAAGGAGAAATCTTTGTCATCATGGGGCTCTCGGGTAGTGGAAAATCTACATTGGTTCGCATGTTAAACCGTTTAATTGAACCAACGAGTGGAAATATTTATATCGATGAAGAAAATATATCAACCATGGACAAAAAGGCCTTACGTGAAGTTCGTCGCAAAAAGATTAGTATGGTCTTTCAAAACTTTGGTCTATTCCCCCATCGGACGATTTTAGAAAATACAGAATACGGATTAGAAGTCCAAGGAATCGATAAAAGAGAACGCCAGAAAAAAGCAGAAGCGGCATTAGATAATGCCAGTCTTCTTCCTTATAAAGATCAATATCCCAATCAATTATCAGGAGGTATGCAACAAAGAGTCGGTCTTGCTCGTGCTTTGGCAAATGACCCCGATATCTTATTAATGGATGAAGCTTTTTCAGCGTTAGATCCTTTAATACGTCGAGATATGCAAGATGAATTAATTGAAATGCAAAAAACAATGAATAAAACAATTATCTTTATTACCCATGATTTAAACGAATCCTTACGTCTAGGCGATCGAATTGCCATTATGAAAGATGGAGAAGTAGTACAAGTGGGAACAGGACAAGAAATTTTAACCAACCCTGCTAATGACTATGTCAAACGTTTCGTTGAAGATATTGATCGAACGAAAGTATATACTGCCGAACACATTATGGAAGAACCCGCTGCTCTTTCTGACGAACAAGAAAAACCAGCCAATATTCTTCGTGTTATGGATGAAAATAACATGAATAATATTTTAGTGGTCGATAATAAAGAACGATTAATCGGCTATGTTACACGTGAAGACGTAGAAAAATTGCATAAACACGGTCAAGAAAACATTTCTGAAATTATTAAAAAAGATGTTCCTGAAATTGAGCCCGATGTTTTAGTGGATGATTTATTCGATGTTGTTCATGAAACAAGAACTCCTATTGTAATCACTAATGATCAAAGTGAAATTGAAGGAATCATCGTGCGCAGTAACGTGATTGGTGCAATGACTACAGATAACGAATATGATGCAATTGATTCAAATGAAAAAGTAACCGATACAAAGGAGGAAGAAGATCATGAGTAGTTTATTAGATTTATTGCCGCAATTGCCCATCTCACAAGGAATGACTAAATTAATTGACTGGATCACTGTTCATTTTAGTTCTTTGTTTGACGCGTTAGAAAATGTAGGAACAAAGGTCATGGAATTCATGACTTCATCCCTTTTATTGATTCCGCCTTTAATTTTCATTCTTCTTGTTGTAATTCTCGCTTATTTTGTGAGTGATAAAAGATACGGCCTGCCCTTTTTTGCTGGGATTGGTTTATTATATATTCAAAACCAAAACCTTTGGGGAAATATGATGAATA
>Ga0209487_1004929_pt1 | contig 10092 bp, 7 predicted proteins | sample Poulit2012_FD_187524 | JGI IMG/M metagenome (GOLD analysis project Ga0209487, IMG submission 187524) | Agricultural soil microbial communities from Georgia to study Nitrogen management - Poultry litter 2012 (SPAdes) (version 2) | ecosystem: Environmental > Terrestrial > Soil > Agricultural land... | reverse complement strand
ATAGCGGATTCGGTGAGCTGGCTCCGGCGAACATCCCCGTTGCCACATAAAACGGGTGGACCGATAACGTGTGAACGCGATGCCCATAGTGCCGCAGCTCTGCTCGTAGAGATTCAATGAATCCATGGGCGGCCCACTTCGAGGCCGCATAGTCGGTCTGCCGAGCCACACCCGTCAGCGACGCAGCGGAGGCCACTACCGTAACCGACCCGAAGTTATTGGTGAGCATGTTAGGCAAGAATTGGCGCGTGACCCGATACAACGCCAGCGTATTAACTTGAAATGTCGCTGTCACATCGTCGTGGCTCTGTTCAAGGAAGGGCTTACCGGTCACGACACCAGCATTGTTGATGAGGAAGTCGATTCCGCCGATGCGTTGACGTACTGCCTTACCGCCAGCATCTACCGACTCATCTGAGGCCAGATCCACTACGTCGTAGGAGGCGTCTACGCCCATCGAATGGATCTGTTCAACCGTGGCGGCAGCAGCCTCTGGTTGGATATCCCACACCACAACATGCGCGGCGAGTCGTTGGGCTGCGCCGATCGCAAGTAGCCTGCCAAGACCCGACCCAGCACCGGTGACCAAAACGGTTTGGCCCCGTAATGACATTTGTCGCTCTGCCCGTCTGCGATACCACACACCTGCTGCACCCAGAGCGCCCAGGCCCAACGTGATGTTACGAGCCCCACGGAGTAGCTTCCCCACGGTGATTTCCTTTCTGACCTCTTGCGTCATTCTACCGAGAGAGCAGGAGCCCTAAAAGACACCCTAATAATGGCAGTTGCCCCGGTGTAAACACCGGGGCAACGCAACAGTATGTCAGCTGTGTGACAGCAGGACTACATCATGCCGCCCATACCGCCCATGCCGTCCATACCAGCGCCGGCAGCAGCGGCTGGATCGACAGGTTCTGGTTTATCGGCGATGACCGCTTCAGTGGTCAGGAACAGTCCTGCAATCGATGCGGCGTTCTCCAGAGCGGAGCGGGTTACCTTGACCGGATCGTTGATGCCGGCTTCCAGTAGGTTGACGTATTCCCCGGAGGCAGCGTTCAGACCTTCTTCAGCAGGTAGGCCCTTGACGCGATCAACAACCACGCCGGGTTCAAAACCAGCGTTTTCTGCGATCTGCTTCAGTGGTGCTTCAACACCAATTTGCACAATCCGAGCACCGGTGGCTTCATCGCCTTCCAGTTTCAGATCGGCAAAGGCGCTTTCGGCCGCCTCAATTAGTGCCACGCCACCGCCGGCAACAATGCCCTCTTCAACGGCGGCTTTTGCGTTGCGTACGGCGTCTTCGATGCGAGCCTTGCGCTCTTTGAGCTCGACTTCGGTTGCCGCACCAGCGCGAATGACTGCAACACCGCCGGCCAGTTTGGCCAGACGTTCCTGCAGTTTTTCACGGTCGTAGTCCGAATCGGTGTTTTCGATTTCGGTTCGGATCTGCGAAACACGACCGGCGATTTGTTCGGAGTCGCCTGCGCCTTCGACAATGGTGGTCTCATCTTTGGTGATGACGACCTTGCGAGCGGTGCCCAGCATATCCAGGGTCGCGTTTTCTAGGGTGAGGCCAACTTCTTCCGAGATGACCTGGCCACCGGTCAGAATAGCGATGTCGTTAAGCATCGCCTTGCGACGGTCACCAAAGCCAGGGGCCTTGACCGCAGCGGATTTGAATGTGCCACGGATCTTGTTGACGACCAGCGTAGCCAGTGCTTCGCCTTCAACGTCTTCGGCGATGATCAGCAGTGGCTTGTTGGCTTGCATGACCTTTTCCAAGATGCCCACCATATCGCGTGCGTTGGAGATCTTGGAGTTCACAATCAGAATGTATGGATCCTCAAGGACAGCTTCCTGACGTTCGCTATCGGTGGCGAAGTAGCCGGAAATGTAGCCCTTGTCGAAGCGCATACCTTCGGTCATCTCGAGATCCAGGCCGAAGGTGTTGGATTCTTCAACGGTGACGACGCCTTCTTTACCGACCTTATCCAGCGCTTCGGCAATGAGACGACCAATTTCTGGGTCGCCAGCCGAGATGGCTGCGGTGTTGGCGATTTGGTCGGTGGTTTCGACTTCACGAGCCTGCTTCTGCAGTGCTTCAGTGACAGCCGCAACGGCCTTATCGATACCGCGACGCAGGGCGACTGGGTCAGCACCAGCCGCGACGTTGCGCAGTCCTTCAGATACGAGAGACTGGGCCAGCACGGTTGCGGTGGTGGTACCGTCACCAGCAACGTCATCGGTGCGTTTGGCGACTTCTTTAACTAACTCTGCGCCAATTTTTTCATAGGGGTCATCCAGTTCGATTTCTTTAGCGATCGAAACACCATCGTTCGTGATGGTGGGAGCGCCCCACTGTTTTTCTAATACGACATTGCGGCCACGTGGGCCGAGGGTTACCTTAACCGCCTCAGCCAGGGTGTCTAGACCCGTTTCTAGGCCGCGGCGTGCTTCTTCGTCAAATGCAATGGTCTTAACCATGTATTGCACGGTCCTTTCGGGACGAGTAGGTTCCACACCTGCACCACAGTGCCCGCGACGGCAAACTCCTGCCCTAACCGGGTGGCGGAACAGAAGTTTCAACTGATGGTGAGGTTCATCTGGGAGCGACTTTGGCAGTCTACCCCGCAGAGTGCTAACTCTAGTTTTAGCACTCGAACCCCTTGAGTGCAAGTAGCTAAGGTTGTGTTAATTCTCTGTGAGCACGACTAGTACGCCATCCACGGAAGCCTCTTGAACGGCCACAGCTCCGACCTGGTCTGCAACGGCCCGGGCGGTTGCTTCATGTTCGGAATAATAGACCGTGTTTTGGTTGGGAACATGCCCGCTCCAGTTATCCGCCACGGGCACATTAAAGCCGGCTTGACCTAGCTCTTGAGCGACCGATGCGGCATAGCCTTGGATCGTCGTGGCGTTGTACACCGCCACGGGCAGGTCGTAATTAACCTCGTCGGTGGCGTTCTCCGTTTCTTCGGCGCTTGGTTCGTCAGTTTCTTCTGGCTGTTCCGGCTCTTCTGACTCCGGCTCTTCTGACTCTTCCGGTTCGTCCATCTCCATGGTCTCCGGGTCATCCACTTCTTCGGCAGACTCGGTTTCTTCCGGTTCGATGGTTTCTTCTTCGTCCTGGGTTTGATCTTCGGCCGGAGCCACAACCGTCTCCGAGGAGCCAGGGTCGGTCTGGTTCAACGGGTCAGTCGGATACAACCACAAGTACGAACCAATCCCGATTGCTAAAGCCGCGCCACCTGCCAGAATGATGGCATTTAGCTGACCTGCGCCTTTGGGGACTGGGAATTCCTTACGGTGAGCACCCTGTTGGGTTGTGTAGCGTTCCACATCGTCGAAGCGATCCCGAGGATATTGGTCTTGGGTCGAGTGTTGAGTCACGGTGTCATACCTTCTACGCGCTGAACGGTCGAGCGTGTATTCAATAACCGTTCTACGAGCATGGGGGCATATGCATAAGCAGCTTCTGTCGTAATAAGGCGAGCGAGTTTGTGATAGTACCGCGTTGGGCTCATCCCGAAGGTATCGCTGATATCGCGGTCCTTAGCACCGGCGTAATGCCAGGAGCGTTTTTCAAAGTCCAGCATTTGCCGGTCCAGCTCGCTCAGTGCTGCCATGCTGCCCCTTTCTGATCCGTTCATCGCCACCAGTCTAAACTACCGTATAGACCCAAATTCGTTAGGCTAACCCCATGACCTTTTCTGCATGGCCACAAATCCACGCATCCTGGTATCCGGTGCTGGAACCTGTGGCAGATGATCTGCAAGCGTTAACCGAACACATCACTGCCCGCCGCGAGGCCGGTGAGCACATCGAGCCCCAGCCCCAAAATGTGCTGCGCGTTTTCCGCATGCCATTCGAGGCAGTCAAAGTGCTGATCGTCGGCCAGGACCCGTATCCAACGCCTGGCCATGCTGTCGGCCTCAGTTTTGCATTGGACCCCGAGGTACGCCCGATCGCCCGGTCGCTGGCGAACATTTTCACCGAACTGCATGACGACCTTGGTATCGAGCCGGCTACCTCAGGTGATTTATCTACCTGGGAAGCCCAAGGTGTCATGTTACTCAACCGGGTTCTGACGGTCTCCGCCCACGAGCCCGGTTCACACCGGAACATCGGTTGGGAAAAGATCACCCAGACCGCCATACAGGGTCTAGCCGCTCGCCAAGCACCACTGGTCGCAATCTTGTGGGGCGGTCAGGCACGCACTCTAGCCAAGTGGTTTACAGCGCCCCACACCCTGGTGTTAGAGGCGGCGCACCCTTCACCCCTGTCAGCTCGACGTGGATTCTTTGGCTCCAGACCGTTTTCCAAGACCAATAAGTTTCTAACTGACCACGGGCTGGAGCCCATCGATTGGTCCACCGAGCCGGCACCTAACCAGTCCGAACAAACACAACTGTTTTAGTTAGCGCTGACCCGCTCGGCGACGTTCATTGGACTTCAGCCCCGAGGTCAACGGCCGCGCCAGTGAATCGCCCAACACCAAACCGGTCGCGGTGGCCAGAATAATGACGGTGGCTTGCAGCAGCTCCAACACACCACCGGACATCATGTGGACATTAGAGCCGATCTCGTACATCGCCCGGAAGATCATCAGACCTGGCAAGAGGAACAGAGTGGACGGTACCGCAACGACCAACTGCGGTGCCCCAAGGCTCAGTGCTACGATGCGAGCGAAAAACCCAATGGCAACCGCAGCCGCTGCCGGAGCGATCGTTGGACCTAAGCCGATGTCAATGGCCCCGGCATATACCAGGTAGCCAGCTATCGATACCAAACCCGACGGGATAATTAACCGCAATCGGGTTTGGCTGGCAATCGACATACCCATGGCAGCCACAGCAACCACAATCATCAGGACCCAGTGGTCATATTCGATCGTGTCCATCTCGGTGATATTAATTTCCGGTGCACCCAATAAGGACATCGCGACGACACCTAAAGCTATGCCGGCCACAACCCCCACATAGGTCAGCAAAGACGAGACAAGTCTCCCGGCTGAAGTCACCGGGAACCCGTTGATACCGTCCTGAACCGCAGAGACGATCCGCATCGAGGGCACCAACAGAATAAGATTCGCCGCCACCATCAGTGCAGGGTCGCCAAAGATATCCGTCTGATAGAGCCCAAAGGCAAATGCCACCGCCATGACACCACCGGCCATGGTGGCAAACACATCCGGAGCGCGCCATCGCTGCATTAAGTACACGACGGACATGGTCAATGATGCGGTAACCAAGGTGAGTAGTCCGGATATCCAAGACCCCCCGATGAAGACGACGAAGGCCGAAGCCCAGACACCGTCGGCAAGAAACGAAATCCAGTACGGGAACGTTTTCTTGCGCTGCCGGATTGCAGCAAGCCGGGCGTGGGCGTCATCACGTTCCACTTCGCCTGCAGCGATTTCGGTCACCAGACGGTGTAAGTCAGCAAGCCCCGCGTAGTCTGTCTCCCACGTCCGGACGACGCGCTGATAGGTCGCTGGCGGCTCCCCCGGGGGCGCGAAGTTCAGCGAAATCGACTGGTTGGTAATGTCCACTTCGGCGTCAAAAACACCATAAGCTTGGGTCGCCACAATAATGGAGGTTTCGACTTCCAATGCGCCGGCACCAAACCGAAACATGGTCTCCCCCAGTTTCAGCGCCAACAGCATGGTGTTGTGCGCTTCCTTCGCCTCGGCAACTGCCTTATATCGCGCACCGGTGAGCTGATAGGGAGAATCCTGGAGGCGATCTGCTAACCGGATGGCCTGGGTCGGCAGCGGTTCCGTAAAGGGGGCATATTCTTCGGTATAGCTAGCCCGGGCGCCATCTCGCTGGGTCGTTGAAGTGTCGCGCTTATCTGTCAGACCCTGGAATGCTTGGCGCCATGTCGTTAAAGCGGGAAACTTTCGGGTATCCGGGGCCGGTTTTTCCTGGACGTAAGCGGCTTCTTCGTCAGGTTTGGGAGCTTCACGAAGTGGCTCGACCGGTTGGGTCTCCTCGTCGGGGGCTAATACCGAAGTCGGCACCGGATCTTCCGGCGCCGTTTCAGGTTCGGTGACATGTGGCGCTATCTGTGGGGCTTCCGCATCTGGGTTCGGCAGGGTTACAGCCGGCCGAATCACCGGGATGATCCCCACCTCTGCGGGCGGCTCTGACACCTCCGGGGTGGTTTCTTCATCGGTAATGGCGTCGTCGACTTGCTCTTCAGCTGCTCGCATGTCACGTGGCTCGTTGGTCACCGATGCCCACTCTCCCACTCATCTTCCACCGATCATTCCGCAATCTTCGAACTGACGATTCTAACCACCATCGTCGGGGTCGCCATTGCAAATACAGTAATAGAATCCCATACATTTAAAGACTCACAAAACTGCTCGAAATGCCGCTTCGCAACAGAGGCGTTGTTAGTCCACATTGTCGAATGCGTAGTCAATGTGCGCGGTCTCGAACTCCGCGCGCTCTAAATATTCTTGCGCTTCAGCTTCCGTATCCTCGTCAAACAGCTCGAGATACGATTCCAACTCCTGAAGTGTCTGTTTGTTGCAATCAATCTCTACGTTATCTAAGGCATATTCGTTGGAGCCGCGATAGGCACCCTGTCGCCAAGCCTGCGGGCCATTGGAGCCATAATAGATTTGCCTCAGAGTATGATACTGGCCAACCCGACCTTGCCACTGATCGGCTTGATCCTCGAGGGTTTCGACGGGAGTCGACCAAGATGACTGTCCCACGGACGCCCACTGCGAGGAGCGGTCAAAGTCGTCGCGGTAGTTAGCCATGTATTTCTTTCTCCCTCACGGTACCATTGTCACAATCCGTGTCGGGGCGCTGAGATGAAATCTATTTAACGTTTACACTAAATACCCTAGTGAAATTCCTGGGGAAGTGAATTCCGGCTAACCGCAATATAGCCAACATACGGGTAGCCGAAAATCTGTCTCAAAAAGAGTGTTACTTCCGCACAATCCTGCGCTAACGTTATGTGTGAAGGTTATACCGAGGTCATGCAGCCCAACCGGTGGATCGCTCGGTAAACCCGCAACATTCACACGATTAGGATCACCTATGGCAGTGGTATGGGACGGCAGAACTGACGAGGAAAAGCTTCAAGAACTCTTACGCCTTGGCGAACAAACGCAGTTAGATTTCAAAGTTGAGCTCGATCTGCGCGACCGACGACACGAACTAGATTTTGTCAAAGATGCGGTCGCGATGGCCAATCGTCCACCCGGTGGTTATATCCTGGGCGGTATTACAGACGAAGGGCATTTGCCCGCCAAGCCCTGGCGCATTAAGAATCCGCAAATGTTTGACGGCGCCACGCTGCGCGACAAGATCGGCAAATATATCGAAGCTGACATTGAGGTTGTGTCCCAGATTCACCGCATCAATGGCAGCGACGTTGTAGTGATCGCGATCTTCTCAACCCGGTCGGGTTTACCAGTACCAATGATGCGAGTGGGTCAATACACCACACCTGGCGGCAAGGGACGTATGAAAACGAAAACCGTGTTCCGTCCCGGAGAGATTTTCATCCGAGACGGGGCCGGAAATGTCCCGGTGCGCTACCGCGACTGGCCGTCGGTATTGACAAAATATGAGCATCAAGTGAAAGAAGCTGCCACCAGTGATGTGAATTCTTTGATGTCAAAGCTGGCCGAGGCGCTCGGTGCGGACGGCAAAATGAACGTGCCACTGGAACCTTTCCTCACCGATGACACCGTGTCTACCGCGATACGTGCCAATATCCGCCAAGGGAACCGGGCCGAGCTCAAGATATTCTTACAGAACACGCGAGAAGAAGTCGTCGCGGCGGAGGATAAGATCAAGCCGCTGGTTCGTTTAGTCGGGATCGGCTGCGAAGCAATGTTGGCCGACGATTACGATCTCGCCCTCAAGACCATCGGCACCATGTATGACGCATTCACTTCGATTGCGAAGTCACCCAGTGCGGTAGCGGCCACGATTGTGGCCGCTTATTTATTTGGTGCAGCTGCGGTCCGATTAGGATGCTGGGAGCTGATTCCTGAGCTTGTGCTGCGACCTTTCCAACGCACCCCGGCCCACCCGCGATACAGCTCATGGATCCGCTACGGTCAAATCGAGGCATCCGCCCATGACCAGTACCCGTTCTCTTCACATCCTGTGAACACCGCAAGTGATGCCGTGGACGATAACGGCACAATGATCTCCGAAGGCTTGTCATGGGCACGTACCTACCCGCTGGTGCGTCCCGATGTGAGGCACGACTTTGGCCTGCATCATGAAAAGACTCAAAAGACGGATACGCTGTTGAATTCGCTCTGTCAGTTCGACTTCCTCTACGCCTGGTTGGTTAACGCGTCTGCACGAGAACACGGCGGTGGCGGAGCATACGCTGCCTCATCGGCGTTCAAACACTGGCGGACACTTCCAATCATTGAACGCACCATCACCAACGGAGAAATGCGCGCAAAGCTTTTCCCGGCCGCGCGAGAGAAAGAAATTGCCCAAGCACTTCGCAGTACCTATAGTCACGCCGAAAAGGTTTCAAACCGCGAACGGTACTTCACCGGCTGGGAACCCCTACCGCCGTGGATCACAGAATTTATTGATCACATCGTCGAAGGCGGCGCGGGAGCGTCGCAACAGCCAGCCCGGCTACTCCAACGAGCCGATGTTGTGCAACTCAAGGGGCTACGCGCAAGCCGGTAGCTGCGCATTGAGACTAGCCGTTATGTTACAGGGCGTTCGCGTTCTTTAGTACACACTTGACCGGCTGCTGCGTGCTGCCCGAGGGACACCACGCAGCAGCCGGCGGCTAAATAGCGGCGTCCATACCTTTATTGCGCAGAATCTCGCGTTGGTTGGGGTTGACCGATTCTCGGAACGGCATCTCAACGACTTCTGCCGCAACAGGACTACCCGGTACATCAGCGTAATCATCGGGCAAATGGACCCACAGTTCGCTGCCAATGTCGGCATGTTCGACGGGCACGTAGCCCATCGCGATATTTTGCCCAATTTCGGGGGAATACCAGGGCGAGGTTACGTACCCGGTGGGCTCAGCATCGGCAGCGGTTGAAATCAACCAAAAGTCGGGCGCGTAATCGTTGATCGGTGCGCCACCCATGATCATGCCAACGAGTTGATGTGAGTAGGGGGTCTGACCTGCATCGAGTTGGTCCCGAACTTTCTCGAGGGCAGCTCTGCCAATGTAGTCAGCGGTTTTCTGTCGCGGCACCTGATAGGACAGGTTAACTTGGAAGGGTAAGACTTCTTGGTCCATGTCTTGGCCCCACGACAAAATGCCGGCAGCGATGCGGCGATGATGTGCCGGCGCAATAACGGAAAGCTGGTGTTTCTGCCCAACTTCCAGGACGGTGTTCCATAAGTCCTCGGCGTGCAACGTTGCATCGTAAAGGTAAATTTCGTATCCCTTTTCACCGGAGAACCCAGTTTGAGAGACGATGACGTCATGACCTGCAACCCGTCCGGCCAGCAAACCGTAGGGCGGCAAAGAAGCGACCTCGTCGCGAAACAGATCTGTCATCAGGTCCACAGACTTCGGGCCTTGAATCTGTACGGGAGCCACATCGATCTCTTGGATGTCGACATCGAATCTGCGCCCGACATTGACGCCTTGGAGCCAAAACTCAAGGTCCGAGTCGGAAATAGAGAACCAGAATTCGTCCTCTGCGATTCGCAGCAGGACCGGGTCATTGAGGATGCCGCCCGACTCGTTGCATAAAATGACGTATCGGGCCCGCATCACCGGGATTTTGGTCGCGTCGCGGGTGATGACAAAGTTCACGAAGGCTTCTGCCTCTGGACCTTTGACCTGGATCTGCCGTTCGACCGCTACATTCCACAGGGTCACATGGTTGACTAGCGCATCATATTCGACCATCGCGCCGCCGTCTTCGGGGCGAACATAGCCTCGTGGATGATACATCCGATTATAAATAGATGCTCGCCAGCAGCCGGCTTCCATCGACAAGTGCCAGTATGGTGACTTTCGGACACGGGTATCAATGAGCATCTCGACCGGGGTCGGACCAGACTGTCGAAGATTAATTGGGACGTTGCGAGCGGTTTGATTGACTGACGGGTTATT
>Ga0209487_1004927_pt1 | contig 10093 bp, 9 predicted proteins | sample Poulit2012_FD_187524 | JGI IMG/M metagenome (GOLD analysis project Ga0209487, IMG submission 187524) | Agricultural soil microbial communities from Georgia to study Nitrogen management - Poultry litter 2012 (SPAdes) (version 2) | ecosystem: Environmental > Terrestrial > Soil > Agricultural land... | reverse complement strand
CGGTTCAGGACGGTGCCGTAGTCGCCGTCGTAGTCGAAGCGGTTGATGAGCCGCTCGTCCATGTTGGTTTCCCGGGTGTTCGTTCCCCAGACGATCCCCTGGTGCAGGTCGGTGATGCGCAACCGGTCGTTCTTCGCGTAGTAGGCGAAGAGGAGCTGGTCGAGCGTCTTCGTCATGTGGTAGATGGAGCCGGGGTTGGTGGGGTAGAGGATCTCCTGCTGGATGCGCTGGCCATCCTCGCCAACGACCTCGATGTCCAGGTAGCCCTCGGGAATCTTCATGCCGGCGGTGCCGTAACCGTAGACGCCCATCGTGCCCAGGTGGACCAGGTGGATATCCTGCCCGCTCTCGACGATCGCTGCCAGCACGCTGTTGGTGGCGTTCACGTTGTTGTCGACGGTGTAACGCTTGTGCCAGCTGGACTTCATCGAGTAGGGGGCAGCCCGCTGCTCGGCGAAGTGGATGATGGCGTCAGGCTTTACCTCTTCCAGAAGCCCCAGCAGCCGCTCGTACTCCTCGGCAACATCGAGACGCACGAAGTCGATATCGCGGCCTGTCTTCTCCTTCCAGGCGCGGATGCGGGTGCCCATGGGCTGGATGGGGGTCAGCGACCCGGCCTCCAGCTCGTTGTCGATGTTGCGGCGGCTCAGGTTGTCGACGATGGTCACGTCGTGTCCAAGGTTGCTCAGGTGCAGGCTGGTGGGCCAGCCGCAAAAGCCGTCACCGCCGAGTACGATTATCTTCATTGACTTTCCTCCAACAGGCGGCCTCTCAGGCCGCCAAATCGACGACAGTCTAACACCGGCGTCAGCTGCTTCCGGATGCCCGCCCCTTACGTAGCAGGGTGTCCCGCAATTGTCTGTTGCCCATGCGCCGAACCCGCTGCCAGTAGGCCCGCCGGTAATCCTTCTCGCCGTTGCGCCAGTCGCCCGGGCTTATGAACGACCAGACGACGACAGTGGCGATGAAGAACGGGTGGAGCAGCGCCCAGACGATGCTGGGAAGGCCCCACAGGTCCTGCCGGCCAAGCTGCTTCGTGCCCACGCGCAGTCCGGCCATCTCCACGCCCAGCTTCACGCCCCACAGCACTGCCACGTAGGGCAGGTAGGCGGGTACCAGCACGGCGAGCAGCACCGCGGCCGAGAGCAGGACACTCTGCAGGCCAAGGGTGGCGATGGAGGCCATGAACGCCGGGTGGTAATGCATCACGTGGTGGTAGCGCGACACCCAGCGCTTCCGTTGCCGTAGCAGGGCCCGCAGCGAGGGCATGGGCCGGGTGAGCACCCGGACCTCCGGCGCGTCGGCGAAGACGATGCGCGCCCCCGGCAGCCGGCCCAGCCGTTGCGTGAGCAGGTCTTCATCCCCGCTCGGTGCGCGGCCGCCGAGCCCGAAGCCGCCAGCTTGCTCGAACGCGTCCCTGCGGTAGGCCTGGTTGTTGGCCGAGGATGCAAACTTCCAGCCGAAACGCGTGAGGCTGCGGGAGGTAAGCATGAGCGTGAGCCAGTCGACGGACTCGAAGGTGGCCACCGGCGAGGGACTGCGGCCCTCGCGCGTGCTCTCGACGTAACCCACGACCATGACCACGTCGTCCACGAAGTGGCTCACCATGCCAGCCAGCCAGCCGGAGGGGTAGTCGCAATCCGCATCGCTCGTAACGATGATCTCGCCGCTGGAGCGCAGGATCCCCTCGTTCACGGCGTTCACCTTGGGTGACAGGCGGCGCGAGGCCTCCGTCAGGTGGACACTGCTGAAGCGCGCGTCCCTGGCCTCCCACTTCGCGATGATTTGCGCGGTGGCGTCTGTCGACCTGTCGTTGACGATGATGAACTGCGCCTCACCCGGGTACTCCTGCCGCGAGAGTGACGCCAGCGTGGCGTCGAGCTTGGCCTCCTCGTTGTGGGCCGGAATGATGACGCTCACCGGCGGCCTGAGCGCAGAACGCCTGGCCGGTTGGGGGCGCAGCATGCCGATGATCACCAGAACCATCAGGCCTATATAGGAGAGAACGGACGCGTAGAGGAGTATCAGGAAGAGGACCATGGCAACCTCGCAGGCGGGGGAAAAGGAGCCTCAGGCGAGCGCATGGAGTCTAGCACGTTGGCTCCGGGCTGAATGCGGGCCTGGGCCTACGGTACTCTTGTGTCGTGAGCTCCGTACCTGAGGGGTTTGACTCCTACCACGCCTACCTGCGGGCGCTGGACGGGTATGAGGGCCAGCTCTCCAGCTACCGCTTCTTCCCGCCGCAGCGGGAGCTCCGGGCGGAGTACGAGGGGCGATTTACACCCATACTCCGGAAGCTTGAACTCAGGCTCTACTCGCACCAGGCGAACGCACTGCGACTCATCGAGGGGGCCCACAACGTGGTGGTGGCCACGCCCACGGCGTCGGGAAAGAGCCTCGTCTACCAGGTTCCTGCCCTGCAGGCTGTGCAGGAGGGCGATACCTTCCTCTACCTCTCGCCCACGAAGGCCCTGACCGCCGACCAGCTGCTGAAGATGGCACAGTACCGGGCGCTGCTCGACAGCGACGCTCTCGTGGCCAGCTACGATGGGGACACCCCCACCGACGAGCGCGCGCGGCTCCGGGAGCACGCCGGGGGGATCCTCACCAACCCTGACATGCTTCATTACGGGATCCTGCCGTACGCCGACAAGTGGGGTCACTTCCTGGCCCGGCTGCGCTACGTCATTATCGACGAGATGCACGTCTATCGGGGCGTGTTCGGCGTGCATGTCGCCAACCTGCTGCGCCGCCTCCTGCGCGTGGTGCGCGCCACCGGCGCCCATCCGACGATTGTCGCGGCGAGTGCGACGATCGGCAATCCCGCCCAGCACGCCCAACGCCTCACGGGCGAGCAGTTCGAGGCGGTGACCGAGCACGGCTCTGCCGCGCCCGCCCGGGAGTTCCTATTCTGGGAGCCGCCCCTGCTGCAGGGGAGCGACGGCCGCCGCCGCAGTGTCAACAGCGAGGCGGCCTTCCTGGCCGCCAACTTCGTGAAGGATGGGGTGCGCAGCATCTTCTTCTGCAACTCCCGCAAGGGGGCCGAGCTCCTGCGCCGCTACACCGCCAACCAGCTCCCCGGCGACCTCGTGTCGCGGGTGCAGAGCTACCGGGGCGGCTACACCGCCCTCGACCGACGCCTCATCGAGGATGCCTTCCGGAATGGCGATACAGTCGTCCTCTCCGCCACCAGCGCGCTCGAGCTGGGCGTGGACGTGGGCGACGTCGATGCGGTCGTCCTCGTCGGTTACCCCGGCTCGCAAATGTCCCTCTGGCAGCGCGCCGGCCGGGCCGGCCGCGGCGGCAACCGCGCCCTCACCATCCTGATCCCCGGCAACGACCCGCTCGACGAGTACTACCTCCACCACCCGGACCTGGTCACGGAGGGCGCGGCCGAAGAGGCGACGGCCGATCCGTTCAACAGCGAGCTTCACCCCCTCCACGTCGACTGCGCCGCCGCCGAACTCCCCGTGGATGAGGCAGAGAATTTCATCGCCCCCTGGCTGCAACTGGAAAGCCGGCCGAAGCTCTACAGGAGCAGCCGCGGCTGGATCTACGCCGGCCGCTACCCCCACCGCAACCTGGCGATACGCGGCACTGGTGGCCGGCGCATTCGCCTCGTCGACGGCAACGGCGACCGCCTGGGGGAGACGGACCTGGCGAGCGCCCTGCGCGACCTGCACCCGGGTGCCGTGTACCTGCACATGGGGGAGAACTATCTCGTCGCGAGCCTCGACCTGGAGAACGGCCGCGCGGTGCTGCTGCCGCACATCGAGGAGTTCTACACGCAGGCGCGGTCGCAAACCGATATCGACATCCTGCGCAGCGACCTGCAGCTGGGCGGGGTGACCCTGGGCGTGGTGCAGGTGCGGCACGAGGTGACCGGTTATGTGAAGAAGCGGTACGTGACCGAGGCAATCCTGGACGAGCGGCCGCTCGACCTGCCGGAGGTCAGCTACCCCACCCAGGCGATCTGGTTCGACACCGGCAGCGCCACCCGGGGCATGCGGGGCGACGTCCTGGCGGGAGCCATCCACGCGCTCGAGCACACCATGATCGGTCTCCTTCCCGCATTCGTGCTGTGTGAACGGGCCGACATTGGCGGGGTCTCCTACCCGCTCTACCCGGCCTCGGGCACCTCGCGCATCTTCATCTACGACGGCTATCCGGGCGGGGTTGGCTACAGCCATGCAGGCGCCCACGTGTTCGCCGACTGGCTTCACGCGACCCGCGACCTGCTGCGCGACTGCCCGTGCCGCGACGGCTGTCCCCGCTGCATCCTCTCCCCGAAGTGCGGCAACGGCAACCAGTACCTCGACAAGGGCGCGGCGCTGCAGGCGGCAGAAGCCCTGCTGGAGACGGTGAGCCTGCCCGCCAGGGTGTGACTGGAGCGGGTGCTAGACTGACCGCCTATGCGAATTGGCTTTGTCACGCAACTTCTCTGGGACAGGTATGGGGACTTCTGGGTCCGGCTGCTGGAGGATGCGGGCGCTCAGATCGAGTTCCCGGATCCCGAACGTACACTGAGCCTCTTCGCCGATGACCGGGTAAAGCGCGCCAGCGGCACGGGCCTGAAGCTGGCCGTGGCTCAGGCGCTTGCCCTGGCCCACACCGACCTCATCCTGGCGCCCGCCCTCAACCACGCCGCGGAATCGACGCGGGGCGGCGGGCAGGATCCGTGGATTGCGGATTTCCCGGCGGCACTCGCCACCACCGGTGGCCTGCCCCGTGTGACTGGCGTTCCGGCCTGGCTGGATGCCGGCTTCGAGGGGCTCGTCGTCGAGATTCTGCAGACCGTCACCCACGATCCCGGCAGCACGCGACGCCTGCTGGACAGGCACCGTAGCGGACTGCGGACGGGCGGCAAGCCGCGGCCCAGCGGCGGTGACGCCAATCCCCCCGCAGGTGCGCTGGGGATCGCCGTGCTGGGCCAGCCGTGGAACCTTGTGAGCGACGTGCTGGCGGTAGTGACACCGGAGGGTGCCTACCCTCTGCTGCAGAACGAGCTTGCGTCCGACAGGCTGCGCGAGGAGGGCGAGCGGGCCGATCCGAAGGCGATTCCCAGCGACCAGGAGGTCCTGGGCGCGGCACGCCTGCTGAGCCGCCGCGGGAGCGTGGCCGAGCTGCACATGATCGTCGATGAGGAGTCGGGCAGCGACCTGTGGCTGTTCGACCGGGTCGACAGGCTGTCGCACAAGCCGGTCGTCAGGCGCTCCCTTGCCGAGCTGCTGGAGGGGCAGCCCGACAGGCTGCTGCAGATTCCGGCCAGCACGGGAGGCGCGTGAGGCTCAAAAGCGGTTAGCATGAGCCGGTGCTCGTCGTCGCTTCTCTTCTCGCCCTGATCTACGCAATCATCAATGCCCTGGGCGCCTGGGCGGTAATCCGGCGCAAGGGCTGGCTTGCCGCGCTGTTCATGCTGGCAGCCAGCCTGCTGGTGGTCGCTGCCGTCGCCCTGGTGAGCACGATTCCGTTCGCCCGGGTGCTCCTGGCCAGTGGGCTCGTCGCAGCTTCGCTGTCAAGCCTGCTCTACGCGGCGGTGCTGGTGGGGCGGATCACCTGGTGGCACCATCTGCTGCGCGCGGCCATTGCCCTGCTCATCTACCTGCTGGCGCACAACGCCCTCGGGTAGTGTTCGCGGGTTCGCGGCTTCAGTTCTACGGCACGCCGCTGATCAGAGGTCGTCGCCAAACAGGCGTTTGAGCGCATCCTCCTTCGATGTACGACCGGCGATGAACCAACGGCCCGACTCACGCCGGACCCGCCCCTGGGTCTCAAGCTGCTCCAGGGCGCTTTCAATGGTGTCGACAGCCAGCTCTTCGTAACGCCGTTCGTCGATGAACCGCTGGATCTCCCGCAGGTTTGCCCCACCCTTGGCATGGGATTCGATGGCTTCGTAGACCCACTGGGTAACGGTCATGCCTGGAGTTTACGTGCTAGGCCGCTCTGTTGTGGTGAGTCGCTGCCCGCCACAGGGACACTGGCTCAACCTTCCCTGGCGATGCTTCCCTGGGCGCCGCTCGTCCGGCCTCCCTCGTGTACCACTTGCTCGCCACCGGAAAGTCTTTGCCAGCTGACCTCATCGTTCATGCTGATCGCGTCCACCGGGCAGGCGTCCATGCAGGCCCCGCAGCCCATGCAGATCTCCGGTTTGAGTGCGAGCACGCCGGCCTGGCCCTTCTCGTAGCTGCGCTCGATCGCTCCGGTGGGGCAGGCGCGGGTGCACAGGGGGCACATGATGCAGTTCTGCGCCACGTCTGGCAGTACCCAGGGCACGAGTCCGTCAGGCTCGGGCTCCGAGGCCTCGATCACCCGGTAGCGCCTCTGCATCTCGGTCGGCAGGTCAGGATCATCCTCGCCGGGGTCGAGCGGTGCGAGGAGGTCACCGGTGCGCTCCTTCAGGGAGCGCCAGCCGCCCCGCAACAGTTCGCGGCGGCTCACGGCGCTCGTGGTGCCCGTTTCATCGAACCGGTCGGTCTGGACCAGCTCGAACCCGATCTCGCGGTCGTGCAGGGCAGCGAGCTGGCGGGCGTCCTCCACCGACTGGGATACCGCGTCCAGCACCGCAGCCCCGCCTATGGGGCAGGTGAGGCAGTCGCCATGGGCGAGCGTCACGCTGTCGCGCGTGCCGATGATCTTCAGCAGCTCGCTGGCCTCCAGCCGTCCCAGGCACAGGACGCTGGCCGCCTCCCCCTTGACCTTGGAGCAGCGCAGCGACACGCCTTTCTGCACGCTGGGCCTGACCTCGAGGGCGCCAGTGGGGCAGGCGTGCACGCACAGGCCGCAGCCGCTGCAGTCGACCTCGTTGATCTCGATCCCCCGGCCAACGCTGATCGCCTCGTGGGGACACACATCCGCACAGGCACTGCAGGGGACGGCAGTCCCCGCCGCCAGGCACAGGTCCTTGCTGTACCTGGGCTCGACGGATACGGCCTTGAAGATGAAACCGAGAAGGTTATCCATTCGATCCTCCGGCGCGGCGAGGCAAGGCGGTGCTGCCTAGAACCCGTAAACCTCCTGGCGCTTGCGGGAGAGCTTCCGGTGGTAACCCGTTTCGTCCAGGTACTGATCGAACGTATCGAAGTCGATCTGCTGCTTCTGGTCGGAGAGGGCAACAGCCGGGTTCGGGTGGACTTCGATCATGATCCCGTCTGCGCCGGTGGCCAGGGCTGCCTTGGTGAGGGGCACGAGCAGGTCGCGCCGGCCACCGGAGTGGGTGACGTCGACGAGTACCGGGAGGTGCGTCTCCAGTTTCGCCAGGGCAACGGCCGAGACATCGAGGGTATTGCGGGTGTACCGCTCGTACGTGCGGATTCCCCGCTCGCACAGGATGACGTTCGGGTTGCCCTCGCTCAGCAGGTACTCGGCCGCCATGAGCCACTCCTCGATAGTCGCGGCCATGCCGCGCTTGAGGAGGACGGGCTTGCCGCTGCGGCCCACTGCGCGCAGCAGCGTGAAGTTCTGCATGTTCCGGGCGCCGATCTGCAGGACATCGGCGTACTCGACGAAAGCGTCGACGTCGCGGGCATCCATGATCTCGGATACGAACTTGAGCCCGTAGGCGTCGGCGGCCTCGCGGCCCAGCTGCAAGCCGGTCTCGCCCAGCCCCTGGAACGAGTAGGGGTCCGTGCGCGGCTTGAATGCGCCGCCCCGGAACAGCTGCACACCCTTCGACGCGATGTGCTGGGCGGCGGCCATCACCTGCTCCCGCGACTCGATGGCGCAGGGACCGGCGATCAGGACGGGCGAATGCTCCGATCCGATAGGCAGGTCGCCCACCCGTACGATCGTGTCCTCCCGGTGGACCTTGCGCGAGGTGAGGTAGCGCCGCTTCTCCTGCGTCTCCTCCAGGTGCATGGAAGCCTGGAATATCTGCTTGAACAGGCTCTTCACGGCGGCATCGTCGAATGGCCCCCGGTTGGCCCTGACCAGCGCATCGAGCATCTGGGATTCGCGTGCCGGGTCGTAATGGCTCTGTCCAAGGGAACTCTGCACTTCACCGATCGCCTCTGCGATCTGTGCACGCCTGGAGAGGAGCTCCAGGATCTGCAGGTTCAACTCGTCTATCTCAGCCCGTAGGCTCTGGATTTTCTCTTTCACTGTTTACCTTCCGCTGTGACGCCCTGACCACAAGTATGGTGATCTCGTACAGTACCACCAGCGGGATCGCGACCAGCGCGAAGTTGAATGGGTCGGCAGTAGGCGTGATCACAGCGGCGAGTACGAGGCCTATGACGACTGCCCAGCGCCTCTTCTCTGCCATAAAGGTGTGGTTGAGGATCCCGATGCGTGCCAGCAGGAAACCGACGACCGGCATCTCGAACAGCAGCCCGAAGACGGCCATGATCGTGACCACCTTGGAGACGTAGTCTCCCACCGAGGGAATGACGTTGACGTCGGCGCCCAGGAAGCCAACGATGATCGGTACCGAAAAGGGCAGTACGACGTAGCGGGAGAACAGGACCCCACCTGCGAAGGCCACGGCCGTCAGCAGGATGAAGGGCACGGCCCAGCGCCGCTCCTCCGGGTAGAGCCCCGGCGCGACGAAGCCCCACACCTGGCCGCCTACTATCGGTGCCGCAAGGACGAGGCCAAAGAACGACGCCACCTGCATGCTCACGAGGAACGGCTCGAACAGGCCGAAGGCCGCGAGGTTCAGGTTCTCCGGAAGCGGCTGATGCAGCCAGTCGAGAAGCTCGAACCGGAACGCAAAGGCAATGCCGGAGCCCACTATCCAGGCGCCGAGGGCGATGAACAGGCGGTTACGTAACTCCTCGAAATGCTCGATCAGGGTCATGGCAGTGGCTCGAATCTCACCAGGGGACCAAAAGGACTACTGCTGCACGGGGTGCAGCACCGGGCATACGCGTGTGGATGCGAGGGAGACGGGCTCCCCCTGCGGTTCATGCCGCCTGGCCCTCTTATGCTTCCTTGGCTTCTGTGCTTTCGGTACCTGTCTCGACTGCCGTTGCCTGACTGGTCTTGGCGGCCGCTGCCGTCTTTGCAGCCGGCTTGTCTCCCGCCTCGAACTCGCTCTGGACGTCCTTGAGGCCCCTGCGGAATTCGCGGACAGACTGACCTATACCCTTGGCCATCTCGGGAAGACGCCGGGGTCCAAAAATCAGAAGGATGACCACCAGAATGATGAGCAGTTCCCAGATACCTACCGGACCGATACGTCCCATATGTAGCCTCCTCCGACCATCGTAGCATCAGGTTCGAAAGCCCCTGCCGATGCCGGGAGCGGTCACAATTACACCGGCATCAGCGGCCTTCCGGGCGCCCCTTCAGCGTGGTCCGGCCGGTCCTGCAAAGCCCGTGCACGAGCCGACTCCCACCTTGTTGACACCCCAAAAGGGTCATGCTAGTCTTACTAGCCGGACGCGCGAGCGTCGCTGGCCGCCAGTCAGGACTGCCACCCTAGCTCAACAGGTAGAGCATCCGACTTGTAATCGGAAGGTTGTCGGTTCGATTCCGATGGGTGGCTCCAGCAACCTCGCAGTTTGAGGGTTGGTGCCCGAGTGGTTAAAGGGGACGGACTGTAAATCCGTTAGCTAACGCTTACGCTGGTTCGAATCCAGCCCAACCCACCAGAAGAAAGGCCCACCGGCCTTTTTCGCGGCGCCCAGGCGCCGCAGCAGGGGAGACCCTGCTGAATGCGGGAGTAGCTCAGTCGGTAGAGCGTCAGCTTCCCAAGCTGAATGTCGCGGGTTCGAATCCCGTCTCCCGCTCCAGCCCAGGTGCTTGATGGCGTTAGCAGGAAGGCCCCCGGGTAAGGAAAGAGCAGCTGGGGTAGGCTCGTGTAGCTCAGTGGTAGAGCACTCCCTTGGTAAGGGAGAGGTCGACGGTTCAATCCCGTCCACGAGCTCCAAATCCAGCAGAAAATTAGGTGATCGCAGGTCAGCGCTAATCAGTGGGCTGGCCGCGTTCGCCTGCAAAGCAGGCGAACGCGTGAAAGGGTGATGGTCGATGGCGAAAGCTACCTTTGAGCGTACGAAGCCGCACGTGAACGTTGGGACCATTGGTCACGTTGACCATGGGAAGACTACGTTGACTGCCGCTATTTCAAACACTGCTGCGGCTGCTGATCCGACGG
>Ga0209487_1004926_pt1 | contig 10094 bp, 13 predicted proteins | sample Poulit2012_FD_187524 | JGI IMG/M metagenome (GOLD analysis project Ga0209487, IMG submission 187524) | Agricultural soil microbial communities from Georgia to study Nitrogen management - Poultry litter 2012 (SPAdes) (version 2) | ecosystem: Environmental > Terrestrial > Soil > Agricultural land... | reverse complement strand
GCCGGTGCCGTGCCGTTCATCCAGGGTGTGGTTGAACACCTCGACCCGGATCCCGGCCAGTCGGGCACGGCGCACGCGCCGCAACAGCTCCTCGGACTTCCCGGCGAACATCGGCCCGCAGACTACTTGGAGCCTGCCACGGGGGTGGTGGTCCATGCGGTAGACCTTAGCGCCCGCTACCGACACCTCTACGATCGCTGCCCGATGGACCAGCCCAGCGGCACGTGGCTGGCTACCTCGTGACACCTCGCCCATCCTGGGCACCCCGGGCTGGACCGACTGGTGTAGCCGGCCCGGAACCGCTTCAGCCCGAGTGGGAGGAGAGCTGAGCGCGAAGCGCGTCGACGTCCTTGCTGTCGGCACCGAATCCGAGCGTGGAGATCTTCTTGTTCTGGGGTACGTGGTAGAGCGCGTTGCCCTCGAAGCGCAGCTCGGCCGGGGATGAAACCGGGTAGCGCTTCAAGGTCATCCCGATCGGGTTGCGCACCTGGACCTCATTCGCCTCGATCCGCATCATCGGGTTGACTACCATCAAGATCCCCAGCAGCACCAGAATGGCGCCGGCGGCCACGCCGATCATCTGCGACGTGAGCAACGAGGTCACGAGCAGCAGCGCACCGACCACGATTTCCGCGATCGCGAGGGCCTTGGGATAACCAATACTCATCGGTGTCATGGCGGCATCCTAATGGTCAACTCGGGACCGGTGGGCGCCCGGACCGCAGGCCCACTGCGATCTGTGTCAGCACGACCACGCCCAGACCGGACATCGGAAGGACGTGCGACCCCGAGACTTCCAGGCCGAAACCGAACAGCACCGGCCCCAGCGCCGCAATGGCGATCCCGGCTGCGGAAGCCACCGCTGAGACAGCTGCCGCGTGCTCCGGGGAGGTGGCGTAGGCCACGATCTGGCCGTAGGAGACCCCCAGGCACAGCCCTTGGGCGATCCCGAGCAGAAGACTTACGGCGAGCGCGCCGCCGGAACCCACGGTGAGCAACAACCCGATGCCTACGACCGCCAGCAGCGGTGAGAGCGGTGCCAGTACCCGGGCACCGCCGCGCCGCATCCCAAGAGGAGCCAGGAAGGCGAAGGGGATCGCGACCACGTTGACCAGTGCCGTATACCCGCCCGCGGCCCCGGCGGACAGACCACCGGCGATGAAGGAAGTCGGCAGCCAGGTCGATGTGGTGTAGAACGTCAACGACGTGATGCCCAGGTAGAGCGCCAGCAGCCACACCCGGGGGTCCTTGACCACCGGACCGGTGCGTGCGGCTCTTCTCCTCGGCGTCGGCTGGCCCACCTGCCCGGACGAGCCAGCCGGCGAAGAGGAGCTGACCCGAGGAGACTGCGTGTCCGCCGCCGGCGGGCTGGGTTGACCATCCGGACTCAAGCCACTGACGCGCCGCGCCGCCCGCGAGCGAACCAGCCACAACACCAGGGCGAGGAGACCGCACAGAGCCCACAGCATCAGGGTTCCGCGCCAGCTGAGTCCGGTGCCGCGCATCATCGGGATAGTCAGTCCCAACGCGAGGGCAGGTCCAAGGCTGAGCGCCATCGTGTACATCCCGGTGAGCAGCCCGCGCCGCCCCGGGTGATCTGCGGCGATCGTGGCCGGCGCCAGGACGGTCCCGACTGCTATCGCACAACCCAGGAGCACGGTGCCCACCAAGAGTGCCGGATCACCGGGGATGGAGCGCACCACAGTTCCCACGACGATGGCGCCAAGCAGATAACCCACGGTCCGGTCGCGGCCGAGGCGAGCGGCCAACCTCGGCGCCAGCGGTGCGATCACCACGGTGAGCGCCAACGGGATCGTGGTCAGCAGCGACAGGAAAGTCTCCCCGCGCCCGGTGTCGCTCACCATACTCGGCAGCAGGGGACCCAACGCCGTGGTGGGGATACGCAGGTTGAGGGCCACCAGGACGGTCGCCGCCACCGCGAGCAGGAGGGGCGGGGACGTGACCGCGGCCGCTCCAGGTACGCCGGGTCTGGAATGCACCGGTTGTGTCATCGGTCCCGAACCTACCCGCCGAGGTGCAGCCTGCCGCCCATCAAAGAACGCGCCGGTGGTCGGGGTCGTCAGATATCGCCGGGAACCAATCTATTGTGTATGCGCCACACAGTGTGAGACTATTTGTATATGACACACACGCAGACAGTGCCCTCGACAGGCATCGCCGCGCCCGCCAGGAGTCCAGGTGGGGCAGAACCCATGCCGGAGCTCGACACCCGATACCAGCCCCCGCCGATCACGATGTTCGGCGACGGCTCGCACGTGCTCGGCGCAGTCGGCGCTCGCGGCAGCCTCGCCGGCCGCGATGGTCCAGTCGTCACCTTCGGAGCATTCCGCCTTCCCGCCCAAGGTGGTGGCTGGCGGCTTCGAGCACTTCGCCGCAGAGCCCAGAAGCAGACCCTGCGAAGTGTCGCCCAGATGGCCCCGGCGGCGGCCGTCATTGCCCTGGACACATCGCACAACAACAACGCGAGCCGGGCCAGGGCGCTGGGCAGGCGGCTCGCCGAGGACGTGTCCTACATATCGAACATTCGCTACGGACACCGGCTGCCTGCTGTGGTTGTCCTGGTCCGCGGGCACCAGGGCCGGCAGAAACTTGCCGCGAACCTACATCGGGGGCTCTTCCACCACTCCGACGCCTACCGCGCGCTCACCATCGAGGCTGAGGATCTACCGTAGCCCGCCTCAGGCGCACCATTGGGTTCGTCCATGGCCTCCACGACTCACACCGACTCCGAGGACTAGGAATCCAGCCCGTCTTGAGCGGGCCGCGCCCCGGTGGCAGGCCGCTGACCAGATCAGCTCGGGGGTAGCTCTTTGACCAACATGGCGGTGACCTTGCCGCCGTCGTACCGCAGCCGGCCAACCTCGACATAACCCCGGGCGGCATGAAAGGCCAGTGAGGCGTGGTTCGGCGGTTCGAGGTTGACCTCGCAGGCCAGCCTGCCGTGCGAGCCGGCCGCCTTCTCGACGTCGTCGTAGATCAACCGCCCGAGGCCCCGGCGGCGCCACTGCTGCCCGACGACGATCCGGTCCAGGTAGCCGAAGTCGGCGTAGCGCTCGGTGAACCAGCGATAGTTGGCCGAGTCGTAGTCGGCACTGGGCCCGAAAACCAAAACGAATGCGGCCACCTGACCATTGACCTCTACCACGTCATCCCGGCGGGCGAGCCGGCGGAGCCTGGTCAATTCAGGGATATCCAGGGGGCTGAGATCAGCCACCGAGGCCTCATTCAGAGCCAGCACCTCGCTCACGTCTGCCTCGGCCATCGGTCGCAGGTGCACGGTCGCCGAGGTTACCAGGCAGTTCTAACCAGGGACGTGATCCTCACCCTGCACGGCATCCATAGCCCCCCGAAGCAGACCCGGCGCCAATCGGCGATGCACGGCGGACAGAACCCACCAGAGCGCTCTGCCGGGCCGGCGGTCGTAGCGGAGCACAGTCGTCAACGAGACTGCCGAATCGCTGGCATGCACGATCAGGTTGGCAGCAAGCGCCCACGAATCGGCCTCAAGCCGAATCCAGTCCTCGCCGCGCTCGCCGATCCGCCACCCCGCGATGGACGACCGTGAGCGCCCACGGGTCAGGCGCAGCTGCAGCAGGCCCCGCCAGATGAACCGCTCGCCGGCGCTCGGAACATCACCGAACATCGCACGAACCCAGGCTTCCGGAGTCGCCGCACCCCCGTGGACAGGGCCGATCACAAAGTAGTCGGCGTAGTCGGTTCGGCTCAGCGCACTGCATGCCAGGACTGTCGGCGCGACGTCGGTCAGGCCGACAGCCCCGTCGACCTGGGCTCGTGAAGAGGTGTGCCCACCCATCTCGGCAGCCTTTCGTTATACGGTGGCGTATACATGGACCGTAACACGGATATACGCTGGCGTATACAAGGAAGCGGTGGGAGGAGCAGACCATGGTCGGCAGGACGTTGACCTCGCGTGAGCGGTGGATCGAGGAAGGGCTAACGGCGCTGGCCGCAGGGGGTCCCGACGCCGTGCGCATCGAGGTGCTCGCCAAGCAACTCGGGGTCACCAAGGGAGGGTTCTACGGCCACTTCAGCGACCGGAACGCGTTACTCGAAGCAATGCTGGACGCCTGGGAGATCGAGGCGGTCGACGAGGTGCTCGCCACTGTCGACCGCGAGGGAGCAGACCTGAAGACCCGGGCACAACGAGCCGGAGCACTGACCTTCTCCGATGAGCGGCTACTCCCCCTCGACCTCGCGATTCGAGACTGGTCCCGTCGCGATCAGCGTGCTGCCGAACGATTGCGCCGAGTGGACAACCAGCGGATGGAGCTCCTGCGGGAGACCATGGAAAGCTTCTGCGATGACCCCGATGAGGTCGAGGCGCGCAGCCTGCTGGCGTTCTGTGCCGCGATCGGTTCCCACCTACTCGCCGCGGACCACGGGAGCCGGACGCGTCAACAGGTCCTCGCTCGGGCGGCGGACCTGCTCCTGGACCGGCGTCCTTCATGACCCACACGTCCGCGTCGCCAACCCGATAGATCGGCCGCCACCTGCGCATTCCCGTGGCGCACCACAACGGTCAGGACCTCTGGCTCAGAGCGCGTTCGTTGCGCCGGGCGCGACCACGTCGAGTCCTGCGGAGCGGGCTGCTTCGCCGACCAGAAAGTCAGCCACGAAATGTGTTGCGTGACAGCCCCAGCGCAGCCGTATCCGCATAGATGCGCTCGACAGCGGCGTCACCACTTCTTACTGCCGGGGAGTCCAGTAAGGGAACTTCACCGCGTGTGTGTTCACCATGGTGTTCCCACCGTTGCGGTAAACACCAGGGCCGACACTATCGCGAAGACCAACAGGGTCAGACCCATGACAGGGCCGACCAACCGGCTGGTGGGCCCATCAGCTTCTTTCAATCGGGGAACCAGGACAAACAGCGACACAAGCTGGATGAGGCCCAGCACTGTCAGCGACCAGTCATTGAGCAGCAAAGCCAGCGGGATGAAGTGCAGCGCCACGATCAACGCGACCCACCACGCCATCCAGCGGCTCCGTTGCTTTCGCCACAAGATGAGGCATCCAATTCCCGCCACCAGCACTTCCAACAAGGTCAACACCCCGAACCATGAGTATCGACCCTCCAGTGCAGTCCCATCACCCCACCGCAGGACGACTCCGTAACCGAACACCCCAAGAAGGCTGAGACCGAGCACCGATCCAGCACCGAGTCGCCACCGCCATCGCTGCGGCGGGTCCTCCTGCCCCCACCCGAACCAGACCATCGTCATCAAACCGAACCATGCGATGGTGAAAGCATGATCACGTGCAAACTCGGTGAGCATGGGCTATCTCCTACCCCCAGGGGTTGATCCGTTACCGAGCTCCCGCGCATCGCCGATCACCTTCGCCAATCGCTTTACGACGATCCGCGATCTCATCGCCCGGAGCTCGCCTGGGTCGCCGGCCCTGATGCGCGTACTCATGAGACAACTATCCGAATAGCGGGGTCAAACACGTCAGGCAGTCTGACGCCGAAGCGGTGCGCCGTCAGTACAGTTCAAGCGTCTCCATCGGCTGTCCGGTGACCTCGGCGATCAGATCGAAGTCCTTGTCAACGGCAAGCACCGTCAGTCCAGCCTTCTCCGCGGTCGCTGCGATGAGCAGATCGGGAATGGACGGCGCACGGTGCTGACCACGGTCCGCGAGGAGCATTTGCACCTCCCACGCACGATCCTCCATCGACGGCGTGAGCCGTTCGATCGGCATGAGCGACAGCGGGGGAACCTCGAAGATCATCTGACCGCCCTCGCCCGTGCGCGCCGAGTAGCCGATCTCGAGCCTGGTGATCGTCGAGAGCCGTACGAGACCACGCTCAATGCGTGCGTTCCAGTCATCGGAGTCCACCACCTGCCCCATCTGCATGCGGACGTATGCGGACTTGTCGATGAGCCAGCCCGTCACCGCCATGCGTCAGCCATGATGTCCGGATCGGCGAGGTCGGCGAGAACCTCCGCCGATCGCTTCCAACTCTCGTCTGTGACCTTCGCCACTGGTCGGGGTCCGTCCCCTTCGAGACGGCGGCGCAGGTACTCGTTCCGGGACAAGCCCAGCTCCTCGGCTTTCCGATCAATCCGAGCGACCGTCTCGTCGCTGAGCCCGCGAATCAGCACGTTCGTCACAGTAACCACGCTCCAGTCCGGTGACATCACGATATCACTCGACGGGATGTGGAATCCGCCCATGGGTCGACCAGCGCCACGCCCGTGTGCTCGAAATCCTGCACGTTCCGCGTGGCGCACCTGGCGTCGTGCACCAAACAGATCGCCGCAATCTGAGCGTCGGCGGTGCTGATCGGCGCGCCCGCCGCATCGCGAGCCGCGAGCACATCCGCGTATCGCTCAGCGGCACAGTCGTCGAACGCCAACACCGACCGGCCATCTCGCGACGAGGCGACGGGAGTGGCTTCACTGTTCGACGAGCAGGTCGAGAGCTTCCGTGATCCCTTCTGGCGTAGGGAGGGCGTCTGGGGCGATGAGCGATTGCACCGCCAGGCCGACGGTGATTGCGTACGTCAACGTCCCCAGAGCGGACTGAGCCTGCGTCAACTCGACGTCGGTCTGCTCCTCCTCGCCGGCCAACAGCGCTGCGATGGCACGGCGGCCACCAGCGGCGCCCGCAGCGATCTGCTCCCGCAGCTGATCGTCGAACAGGGCCTGCGCGAACGCTTGCAGGCTCGCTGATTGAACTTCACGCGAGGAGGGCAGCGAACCGACCACGCCAGCCAGCGCGGCCTGAACCCGCTCGAGTTCGTTCTGCCCCTGAGCCTCGGCTAGCGCCCGATTGATCGTGTCGCCCCATTCGTCGCTGAGCTCGAGAGCAGCCATGTTCATCAACCGATCCTTGCCCCCGTAGTGGTACCCGATCGAACCCAAGTGAGCCCCGGAAGCCTCGGCGATGTCGCGGGCAGTGGTCTGCGCATAGCCCTTGTCCACCAGACACCGCTTGGCGCCGGCGAGAAGTGCACTCTTCTGATCCATGGTCCGATGCTAACAGGCCCATGAACGCATGTATTGCACGTACGTACTTGACTCAAAGCTGGGCGCCTACCTAGGGTCGCACCATGAACGTACGTACAAACACTGAGGTGCGATCCGCCACCGAGAGCCGCGGCCGAGGTCACCGAATGGGCGGACTCATCGTCTTGCTATTGCCGGCGCTGCTGGTCTCGATGGATGTCTCCATCCTGTTCGTCGCCAGCCCGTCGATCGCCCAGAGCCTGGCACCAACTGGCACGGAGTGGCTGTGGATGCTCGACAGCTACAGCTTCGTCGTCGCGGCGCTACTGGTCACCATGGGCAGCCTCGCGGATCGGATCGGCCGACGCCGGCTGCTGCTCATCGGTGCGCTGGCCTTCGGCATCGCCTCGATCGTGCTCGCGATGGCTCCGACACCAACCCTCTTCATCGCCGGCAGGGTACTGCTCGGGATCGCGGCGGCCACGCTCGCGCCATCGACGCTGGCCATCGTGCGCGACCTCTTCGACGATCCTGAGGCCCGGCGCAAGGCCGTCGCGGCATGGACTGTCGCCTATACCGGTGGTGCGGTGGCCGGACCGGTACTCGGCGGTGCACTGCTTTCTGTATTCGAGTGGCCCGCGGTGTTCCTGATCAATCTGCCGGTGATGGCGCTGCTGCTGATCGCCGGGCCATTCCTGCTGCCCGAGTCGAAGGATCCCCACGGCGCGTCCTTTGACCTGCCAGGAGCTGCGCTCTCGCTTCTCGCTCTTTTCGGCATTGTGCTCGCCATCAAACGCTTCGCCGAGTACGGCAACGAATACCTGGCCTGGGTCACACTGATCGGCGGTGCGTTGGCGATGGCGGGCTTCCTCGTTCGCCAGCGCAGGGCCTCGCACCCTCTGATCGACCTGACGCTGTTCCGCAGAAGCGACTTCTCGGGTGCAGCGATCGCCAATCTGCTGGCCGCCTTCGTCATGGTCGGTATCGGCGTTCTGGCGTTCACCTATCTGCAGTCCGTCCATGGTCTCAGCGCCCTCGAGGCTGCGCTGTACTCGCTGCCAACGTTCATCGGGACAGTCGTCGGGGCGACACTCTCGGCTGGACTGGCCACACGAATCAGGCCCAGAAAGATCATCATGCTCGGGTTCGTCATCGCGGCCACCGGATTCATCGTCATCGGCCACACAGCCGAGTTCGACTCGCCATGGTGGTTCGTCGCCGGATACGTCCCTCTGACCATGGGGACGGCCGGCATCGTCAGTGCCCTGTCAAACTCGCTGATCATTTCGACCGCACCCGCTCATCGCACCGGTGCCGCCGCCAGCATCTCGGAGACCGCAGTGCAGCTCGGGTCAGCGTTCGGTATCGCTCTCTTCGGGCTGCTGTCCACCATCTTCTATCGCCGCGACATGCCGGTTGATGGCCCCGCAGGCGACTCCATCGCAGGGGCAGAGGCGTTGACGGCCCAGATGTCGGGCCCCGAGGCCGCCTTGCTCAAGGAACAGGCGTCAACCGCCTTCGCGTCCTCGCTGAGCACTGTGGCGTTCGTGATCGCCGGGGTATGTCTGATGGCCGCGATCATCACAGGCCTCCTCCTGCGCCGTGTGCCCGTCGGCACCGCGGATCTCAGCGACGGCTGAAAGCCGCGACCCTCACGGACCGTAGGAGGGCACAGCCGCGCGTGTCAGGCACCGAGAACGTCTCGACCAGGATGTGGATATCTGACCCTGGGCGCGCGGTGCGGCGGGCTACGGAGCGCCTCCAGCCCAGTCGAGCAGACTCGCCCAGCTCAGGACACCGCAGAGCGGACGATCTCCGCGATGCGTTTCTCCGCCGCATCGTCGATGCTCTCGAAATACCATGCAGCGGGCATCAGTGTCCCATCGGAACCGCCTGCGGGGCGCAGCGTCACCTTCTCGGTGAGCGCAAGATTGACCCGCTCGTCGTTGCGCAGCGTCACCAGTGCGGGTGTGCTCGCGGACTGCGCATAGGCAGGCATGCCGTACCAGATTCGCGGTTTGAGCGCAGGCACAGCGTCCATGATGACCTCATGCACTCTCTGCATGAGTGACTGCTCCGGTTCGTCCATCTTCGCGATCTTGTCGATCACCTGAGCGAGGTTCTTCTCATCCTTCGATGTCATTACATGTCCTGTCGTCAACCGATGCTCCGCATCGGCGGGTGAAGTCGGCGCAGATTTGCGCCACACCCCATCCGGACATGTCCCGAGCGAGTCGGGTCTCTCCGCAATGATTCAGGCGATCGGTGCCTGGGAGTGCAGTCGGCAGCATTCGCTCCCACGGTCCAGAGTACTACACGCTCTTGGTTAGACTGCTCGTATCACCGAGTTGATCGGGCGAGGGTGCTTTCGTGATCGAGTTTCTTCAGTCGGCGAGCGGCTACCTGGTGATCGTGTTCGTGGTCACGAGCATGCTGAATGTTGGGCTCACCCAAAAGCCCGCTCGCATTCTGCGGCACCTGCGCAACCGGCAGTTCCTGCTCGCCATGCTGGTGGTGAACCTCGTGGTCGTGCCCGCACTCATGATCTTCGCGCTGCGCATCGTGCCGGTAGCCCCGCACTACGAGATCGGGTTGATACTGTTCGGCGTCGCGGCCGGCGCACCGTTCTTGATTCACCTCACGAAGACCTCGCACCGCGACCTCGCGCTCGGTGCCACCGTGCTGATGGTGCTCATGTTCAGCTCCGTGCTGGCCATGCCACTGCTGCTCCCGTTCTTGATCGAGGGCATTGAGGTGGGCGCCTGGCAGATCATCGCCCCCATGCTGATTCAGATCGTGCTGCCCATGGTCATCGGCATGCTGCTGCTGCAGTTTCTCGAGTCGTTCACGGCGATCATCCAGCCGTGGGTGGCGAAGCTCTCGAACATCGCGCTCTACGCGCTCATCGTCGCAGTCCTGGTCGGCTACGGTGGCAACCTGTTCGACCCCGAGATCTGGGTTGCCATCGCGGTCGGCCTCGTGGTGCTCGTGCTGGCCTTCTTCATCGGTTTCATGATGGGTGACGGTCACGATCAGCTCAAGGATGTCGGTGGGCTCGGCACCGCGCAGCGGGCACCGCATCAGCGTTGATCGTTGCGAGCA
>Ga0209487_1004925_pt1 | contig 10095 bp, 7 predicted proteins | sample Poulit2012_FD_187524 | JGI IMG/M metagenome (GOLD analysis project Ga0209487, IMG submission 187524) | Agricultural soil microbial communities from Georgia to study Nitrogen management - Poultry litter 2012 (SPAdes) (version 2) | ecosystem: Environmental > Terrestrial > Soil > Agricultural land... | reverse complement strand
GCAAAACGAAGTGGGATAGATGATGTCTTGAGCCAGTTACCATATGGATATGAGACACTTTTGGGTAAGGAATACGAAAATTCTAATGATTTATCAGGTGGAGAATGGCAAAAGATAGCGATCACGAGAGCCTATTTTAAAGAGGCAGATATTTTGGTATTTGATGAACCGACTTCATCTTTAGATGCACAATCTGAATATGAGATTTATAGTCAGTTCAGCCAAGTGTCTGATGGGAAAACAACTATGTTGATTTCCCATCGATTAGGTTCAGCAAGACTAGCAGACAGAATTATTTTACTACATGATGGTAAACTCGTTGAAACTGGAAGTCATGAAGAATTAATTGCTCGTAGTGGACAGTACGCAAAGATGTACCACTCACAGGCAGAATGGTATCAACGGGGAGAGGTGAAGAATGATGGGGGATGAGAAGAAAGATAATAAGCAAACAAATAAATGGAGACTGATTTTTAATAGATGGGTGTATTTGGTAAGGTTATTTAGTTTGATTTCATCTAACTCACCAAAGAACATGTTACTGATCATGATTATTACAATACTTACTGGTTTAATACCACTACTATCTATCTTTTCTTTACAACAATTAGTAAACTCAATTACCTTGTTAGGGGAACAGTTAGAAGGAAGCTTTCCACTTGGAGTAATTTTATGGATGTCACTCTTTATCATTGCTTTCCTATTGCAAAGTGGTGCAAATATATATGGTGGGATGATAAGGGACAATATTCAAGAGAGAATCAAAGCAGACATCCAACGATTAATCATTGATAAGACACGCCGATTATCACTGGCTCAATTTGAAGATCCGGAGTTATATAATCAATTACAACGGGCAAATCAAGGGTTAGAGGGTCGCCTATTTTCAACGATAGCTTTTCTCTTTCAAGCTATTTCAGGTGTCATTACATTGAGTTCCTTACTTATTTTTTTGCTGTTTATTCATTGGGCGATCCCATTTGTTCTCTTAATTGGAAGTGTTACTTTTTCAATCATTCGCGTGAGGTTATTTATAGAAAGGTATATGCTTCATAGAAAACAAACGACAGAGATGCGCAAATTGAGTTATTTGGAGCGTTTGATGACTGCTCGTGAAGCAGCACGGGAAATTCGGTTATATGGTTTAAGTAGATATTTAAGATATAATTGGAACAAGTTAAATGATAAATTGAAAAAGGAAAGATTAACAATTGCGCGAAGAGAAAGCCGTTTAGAATTCATTAGTTCAGGTGGAAATACGATGTCATTTGCTGTTGTTTTAACGGGCATCGTATATCTCGCAACACTTGGATTGCTTTCTGTTGGGCAATATGCTGCATTTATAAGAGCAGTTCTTCAGTTTCAAATAGATTTGACTAATCTATTTTGGGATCTCGCACTTATTAATAATGATTTGAGATATATTAAAGACTTTTTCGATTATCTAGATTTGTCAGAAGAAAAGGCAGATGGAATCTCTTTACCTGAAAGCCAATTAACAGTGGGGATTAAGTGTGAACAAGTCAGTTTTACGTACCCGGATTCCAGTGGGCCGGTATTTAGTCATATTGATTTGCATATCGAACCGGGAGAACGCATTGCACTTGTTGGAGATAATGGGGCAGGTAAAACAACATTGATTAAACTTCTGTTAGGATTGTACGAACCAACAGCGGGAAAAATTATAGTAGAAGGAACAGATTTGAAAAAAGTGAATATAGCATCATGGCGAAAGAAATGTACCGCGATTTTTCAGGACTTCCATAAGTATTTTCTTAGTGTGAAAGATAATATCGGGATTGGTCAGATTGATAAGATAGATGATATAGAAAAGATTATAAAAGCTGCAAAATCATCTGGTGCAGACGAAATGATCAGTGAATTGCCTGCTGGTTATGATACATTTCTTGGCAAAGAATTTGGTGGTGAAGAGCTTTCCCAAGGACAATGGCAAAAAGTGGCGATTGCACGGGCATATGTCCGAGATGCAGACCTTTTGATTTTGGACGAGCCAACCGCAGCTTTAGATCCACAAGCAGAAGTTGATATTTATAAACAATTCCAAGAAGTTGCCGTGGATAAAACAACAATATTTATTTCACATCGGTTGGGCATATGCAGGCTTGCCGATCGAATTATCGTTTTAAACAATGGGGGAATTGCTGAGCAAGGGACACATGAACAATTGATGAAAAAAGGTGGGCATTATGCGGGGATGTTCAAGTTACAGTCACAATGGTATGCATGATTAGTTGAATGAATTTCCCGAAAAATAGGAGAAGAAGAGAATATTATTCCCTTTTTATAGTATAGTAAACTATCAAATTTCAAAGTTGTATATAACGTATGGAAACAGCTTCGCTTAGCTTAAGCGCCCAACAGTTATTAAATCCTAAGTTTCTTACTAAGTTAAGTCAACATCAATTCATTTCACTCACCAAAGTTTGTTTTACCATAGTCAGAATTTGTAAATCACTGAATGGGCGCTTGCGCTTTAGGTTTTATGTTGTAAAACACATAATCATTTTATAAACTTCTTTTTTGATCTAATTTCTTAAAAGTTCGATAACAAAGTCGAAAAATTCCATAACCTGCTGGACTAAAAATTATAAACATAAAGGCTGGCATAAATATTGCAATTAATAGTGCAACCATTCCAATAAGGATACATAAAATAGTTGTTGGAAAGAACATAATTGAAAACAAAAATGAGTGTTTAATTTTTCCAAATAGGGTTAATTTGAAATGTATTGAAATGGGTACAAAATAAACGGTATTAAATGCAACTAATATGAATAATAAAAACAGTAAAGAAGTTAGAGCAAAGTTATATGTTTCAAAATCACTGATAATTGTAAGATCGAGATAAAATATTGTAATAATCATGAACCATAAAATCCCATATAAAAAGCTATGTTTAAAATTACTTTTAAAGTGTTTGAAATAGGACTTAAATAACTTTTCTTCTTTACCCTCAGTCCAATCTCTAAACACACCAAACATCGCAGCAGTAGCAGGGAAGAGGGTTATTAGTGGTAAAGAAGATAGAAGCCATAGTACATTTATGAAAAAAAGATTAGTGATTCTATCAAGTACCTTATACAATGAGCTATTTAGTATATCCATGAATTATGACCTCTTCAAATGTAGTATGTGAATCATTTTATAAAAAATACGAGATTATAATACTTGTTTGGGAAACTTGATGAAAATTAATGAGTGATAATATGTATGTTATGTAATCAAGTCTTATAAAACGTATTCATTAGTAATTATACGCAAGATTTAGCTAATTCGCAAAACATACAATCTGTTAGTAAAGAGTAATTTAACGAACTAATTAATAAGGATTGAGCACTACTTCACAACAACGTTTAATTATATAGAATTTTTCTTAATTTTATATTGAAGTGATCAAGTTATTTTTATAATCATGAAAATGCATTCATTTAGGAGAATTCAGCGATGATTAGTTTACAATAATTTGCATGACCACTTGAATACTTATATAATTAAAGAAACTTATACGTTCGAATTTAATGTTTAATAATTTATACTTATAGAGGTGCGATAATGACAACAAAATACAACAAGGTTAAACAGGCGGTTAAGTCAAAAATTATTGATGGTACATATTCACCACATCAAAAAATTAGCTCGGAAAGTGAATTGATGAAGGAGTTTGGTGTAAGTCGCCACACCGTTCGTCAGGCAATAGGGGATTTAGTATTAAAAGGTTGGTTATACCGTGAGCAAGGTTCGGGTACATTTTGTGCAGACAGAAGTAACCAAGAAAACTATGAAACTAAATCTGACCAAAAAAGGATCGCGATTGTTACAACTTATATATCAGACTATATTTTCCCTTCCATTATTAGAGGAGCCGAGGCTCGTCTTAGTGAGGAAGGATATCAAGTTAGTATTTATAGTACCAATAACGATCACGAAAATGAACAACGCATTTTAGAAAACATCATCACACAGCAATTTGATGGTGTTATTGTGGAACCTACAAAAAGTGCATATTCTAATCCAAATATTAATTATTATTTAAATCTTGAACGTCTGTCCATCCCTTATATAATGATTAATGCATTTTATGATGAATTAGAGCCAATTCATGTAGTTATGGATGATGAAAAAGGAGGATTTTTACAAGCAGATCATCTCATAAAGTTAGGACATAAAGAAATTGTAGGATTCTTTAAAACAGATGATGCACAGGGAACAAAAAGAATGAAAGGCTTTTTACAAGCACATCGTCAAAATAATATATCGATAAATCCATCTCATATTATCACATATAAGACAGAAGAAAAAAATACAAAACCTATTGAAGAAATAGAAAAACTATTAGCAAATGACAAAAATAACATTACTGGCTTAGTCTGTTATAATGATGAACTTGCGATAAAGATCCTTGATGTACTAAGAATGGGTAATATTCAAGTCCCAGAAGATTTATCAATTGTAGGTTATGATGATTCATTTTTATCTGAGGTGTCTGAAGTTAAACTAACTTCTATTATTCATCCAAAAAGTACGATGGGAGAACAAGCTGCAGAAACAATACTGGAATTGATAAAAACGAAAGAACAAAATAAATATAGTGAAAATCATATTGTTTATGAACCAGAGCTAAAAATTAGAAATTCAACAATGGAAATTAAAAAGAAAGAGTTTTTAAACAATTAATATATCATCTCCAAAAAGGAACTAGTCTTACTAAATCTAATCAGAAGTGGAGTAATCTTTCTACTTACCCCACTTCATCATTCTATTAAAAATTTAGTAAGATTATTTTTTATTGACCTACATATTCAAACCAATCAAAATAAGCTTTGTTATCGCTCTGCTCCCCATTTGAACTGGCATATAGGCCCATTTCAGCGCCCACAAAGCCACCAGCCACATCTGTACTTAAAATTCTACCGTCTACATTTTCTATTAAAGACTTATATTCTGTTGGATCTTCGCTATAGTAAAAACTATAGTCCTGTCCATGTGCCTCGACCTTTAAATATAATGTTGACGCATTAATTGGTTGTTCCATGAGTAATTTTTCTTTTCCGCCAGAACACTGGATTAGTCTTATTACTTTTGAATTTCCAACTATAGTATAAATAAAACTAAAATTGTATTCGTTACTTTGTAGAAGAACCATCCCTGCTCCTTCATTTTCATTTGTCGGCGTAAATTCCATTTTTGTAGATGCTACAAAATTAATATGTTGTTGTCTTCTTCCAACAAAACTAGGAGTTACAAGCTCTGTAATTCTCTCAGGTCTAAGTTTTAAAGTTAAATGTCCTGGGCGCTCCGTTAAACTATAGAACTCTTCTCTTGGTGTTCGGAGTAAATTCCAGCTAAAATCGAGTTGACTATTATCAAAATGGTCACATGATAAAGGAATTTTTGGTTTGACTTTTGGTAAATTAGGCATTGGATAGGTCATTTCTAATTTTCCTATTCCAGGGCTAAAAACTGGCCAACCATTTTCCCAAGTTACTGGCATGAGAAACGTCTCCCTACCAAGATTTCGGTAATATCCACCATAAATACGTGATGCAAGTCCTACTGCCCACCATTCCCCATTTTGTGTTTCAACCAAATCACAATGGCCAACATTTGCTATCGGATAGTCTATTCCTAGATGTCTGTGGGTTAAAATAGGATTCCCTGGATTTCCAACATATGGACCTGTAATCTTTTCACTTCTTGCTATAGAAACAGCATGATTATGACCTGTTCCCGCCTCTGATATGAGCAAATAATAGTAACCATTTACCTTGTATAGATGTGGGGCTTCAGGCCAAACCGCATCCCTTAAAGCACCGCGCCATAATCCAGTAGGCTCACCAATTAATTGATTTGTTTCTAAATCAAGTTCTTGTATCCATGCTTCCCAATTACCACTATACTCTTCCCCTTCTGGTGCAGGTCTAGTTCCATGATAATAAACTTTTCCATTATCGTCGAAATATAGGGATGGGTCAATTCCAGGAGCGTCTAAATAATAGGGATCAGACCAAGGACCAGCAGGATCTGTAGCAGTAACGTAAAAGTTCCCACCTTTCCCAACATTGGTTGTAATCATATAGAAAACGCCTTCATTATAACGAATTGTAGGAGCAAAAATCCCTTGTGATTGTTCTTGTCCGTCTAATGGAAGTTGTGATGGACGATCTAGTACGTGTCCAATTTGTTCCCAATTTACGAGATCCTTACTATGAAAAATAGGTACACCTGGGTAGTATGCAAATGTAGAAGTAACTAAATAATAATCATCGTTCACTCTACAAATAGATGGATCTGGATAAAAGCCTGGGAGAATTGGATTTTGGAAAAATTGCATTTTATAATCACCTTTTCATCTGATTTTTTAATAATGCTTCAATAAAAATACTGCAATTATTCTATTTATCTTATAAGTTCACCCCTTTATTAATGTTTGTGAGAAATGAGTCATATGTATAGATTAAATCAATACTAGGATTCTCTTGACTTTAAAGTATTGATCTTTTAATCTTTATATACGTACAACTTAAGTGTTATTTAAAGTGATGTACGATCGACTCGGATAATTACGATTCATATTAATAGATATAGATAAATTTGTCCAATTTTTACGTGGATAATAATGGATTAAATTTTTAAACAACTTAAAATGAAAGGAAGATAACTATGATCTAATCAAATGAAAGCGCTGTAATAGGGGTAGCTGAATTTGCCAAAATATATTTTTTATAAATGAACGAGATATGTTGGAGAATTTTGAAAGGAATTTAAAAAAACAAACTTAAAAAAGATGAGGTGCACACATGGGAGAAAATAAAGTAATTATTAATGTAGATATTGAACTTAGTAAGATCAATAAAAATATTTATGGGCATTTTGCTGAACATCTTGGTAGGGGTATATATGAGGGAATTTGGGTTGGTGAGGATTCACCTATTCCAAATACAAACGGGATTCGCAATGATGTTGTTGAGGCCTTAAAAGATATAAATATACCAGTTTTAAGGTGGCCAGGTGGCTGTTTTGCAGATGAATATCATTGGAAAGATGGGATCGGACCTCGTAAAAATCGTAAACGCATGGTCAATACACATTGGGGTGGTGTTGTTGAAAACAACCATTTCGGAACACATGAATTTATGCTGTTATGTGAGATGCTTGATACTGAGCCATATATTTGTGGAAACGTGGGTAGTGGTACTGTTCAGGAAATGTCAGAATGGGTTGAATATATGACATTTGACGGTGAATCTCCCATGGCAAATTGGCGTCAGGAAAATGGACAAGAAGATCCATGGAAATTAAAGTATTTTGGAGTAGGAAATGAAAACTGGGGTTGTGGCGGAAATATGACCGCTGACCATTATGCAGATTTGTATCGTCGATATCAGACATATGTAAGAAATTATGGTGATAATCAAATTTACAAAATTGCTGGTGGGGCAAATGTGGACGATTATAATTGGACAGAGGTTCTCATGCGCGAAGCCGGACATATGATGGATGGATTAAGTATTCATTACTATACTGTTCCAGGACCTTGGGAGAAGAAAGGTTCAGCAACTGACTTCACTAAAGATGAGTGGACAATTACGATGGAAAAAGCGCTCCATACAGAAGAACTAATCAAAAGACACAGTACCATTATGGATAAATATGATCCTGCAAAACGTGTTGGCATGATTGTAGACGAGTGGGGTACATGGTTTGATCCAGAACCAGGTACTAATCCAGGATTTCTCCATCAACAGAATACCATTCGTGATGCACTTGTTGCTGGTCTATCATTAAATATTTTTAATGATCATAGTGATCGAGTACAAATGGCAAACATTGCTCAAACGATAAATGTTTTACAAGCAATGATTTTAACAGATGGGGCAGAGATAATCCTTACGCCAACTTATCATGTCTTTGAAATGTATAAAGTTCACCAGAATGCTCAAAAATTATCAGTTCATTTGCAGGAAACAAGTACAATTAAAAACGGAAATAAAGACTTCCAGCAAATAAGTATATCAGCCTCTAAGGATAAAGATGGAATAATAAATATAAGTTTATGTAATTTGGATCATCAATCTGGGGCGACAGTTGATATAGATCTACGTGGCTTGATTAATCCCTTTTATGTTTCGGGAAGAATATTAACTGCTGAAAACATGAATGATAGAAATACATTTGAAAATCCTGAAGTCGTAAAACCAAGTGTTTTTGAAGACTTTTTTGTTGATGGATATAATCTAACAGTAACTTTACCGTCAAAGTCTGTTACAGTACTAACGATAGAAGCATAGTCTTATTGAAAAATACGAAAGAATCAATCATGATTTCAATTCTAACCAATAACTGAAAATACTTTAATAGTAATAGAAAGAGATAAAAAGAATTGACGTACGTTAAAATAAAAGGAGGGGTGGGATTGCTTGAGGCAGGGTATTATAAAAATAATTTATGTTAAAGACAAACATTTGACTGAACAAACTTTTTTCCAAACCTCCTCCGGTAATCGTAGTCATTATGAATATTAAAAAGACAGAGAATATAAGGGTAATAACAAATGAAGGAATAGAGCCAAGATTACCCAGGAAAGTAACAGTGGAACTTGAAAATGGTATACAAACTGAATTAAATGTAGAATGGGAAGATTTCAATTTAAATCAATATGATAAAGTTGGAAAATATGAAGTACAAGGGAAAATTAAGTTGTTAAATTATCTTAATCCTTTAGTTGAGCAAAGGGCGGATCCTTTTATTTATAGACATATTGATGGTTATTACTATTTTACAGGATCATATCCTGAATATGATCGAATTGTTTTAAGGAGGTCCAAAACGATCAATGGTCTAAAAAAGGCAAAAGAGGTTGTCTTATGGCGTAAACGTGAGCATGGAATAATGTCTTCACATATTTGGGCTCCGGAAATCCATTTTATTGATGGAAAATGGTACATTCACTTTGCAGCGGGTGCAGATGATGAATGGGCAATTCGTCCTTATGTTTTAGAATGTAGTGATACTAATCCATTAGAAGGTAATTGGATAGAAAAAGGGCAAGTGAATACAAACTTTGATAGTTTTTCATTAGATGCGACTACTTTTGAACATGATGGAAAAAGATATTTAGTTTGGGCACAAACACCCGAAAAAAATACAACATCCTGTTTATATATTGCTGAAATGAGCAATCCTTGGACAATTAAGGGAAAGCAAATATTATTATCTGAACCAGATTTGGAATGGGAACAACAAGGTTATTTTGTAAATGAAGGTGCAGCATTTATAAGGAAGAAAGATAAAGTATTTATTGCTTATTCCGGAAGTGCAACCGATGATCGTTATGCAGTGGGTCTATTATGTGCCACAGCAACAGCTGATTTATTGGATCCAAAATCATGGACAAAGTTATCGGACCCCGTTTTTGTATCAAATGAAGAAGCAATGGAGTTTGGTCCTGGTCACAATAGCTTTACTATAGCTGAAGATGGGGAAACAGATCTGATAGTCTATCATGCTCGTCCATATAAAAAAATTGAAAAAGTCCACTCCTTATATGATCATAATCGACATGCTAGGGTACAACAAATCATGTGGGATCAAAATGGCAATCCTTACTTTGGTAAACCGGGACATTCTATTAATAATCCTAATGTTAAGGCTGAAATAATTGTTAAACGAAAAAATTCTATCGCAGTTCGGGCAGAGGACACCCTTTGAGTTGAGTTACGGTGCTTTAGTGCCAACAATTGAGGGGGTGGTGAATACCCGTTGGTTCAAAAATCCAACACTGTTTTTTGTGTTTTAACAATATGATGGCGCCTTCATTTCATGATATAATATTGGTAGGGGATGGAAACCAATGAAAACAAAATTGGATAAAATAAACATTTCGTTTACCTTTTGTATTTTCATCAGGAATGATGAAAACATCAAAAAATCAAAAGGAGGTGCAAACGAATGACTAGAAAACGAAAATTACTTCGCAAGAAAACCAAAAACACCAATCATATCCAGCGTTTTACCCAAGTTCAACACCTTGGCGGACGTTCTTTGTCTGCACGGGAATTTCGTGTGCTGAATCGA
>Ga0209487_1004924_pt1 | contig 10096 bp, 13 predicted proteins | sample Poulit2012_FD_187524 | JGI IMG/M metagenome (GOLD analysis project Ga0209487, IMG submission 187524) | Agricultural soil microbial communities from Georgia to study Nitrogen management - Poultry litter 2012 (SPAdes) (version 2) | ecosystem: Environmental > Terrestrial > Soil > Agricultural land... | reverse complement strand
GCGGGTGAAATAAATCAAGAGCTCACTCCTGGAAATGGGGAACTGACGAAGAGAAAGCCGTATGCGGGAAAACCGCACGTACGGTTTGACGAGAGGTCGGAGGGTGAAAACCCTCCTCCTACTCTACAGGTTTTAAGGTAATTGAGACATTTAAATAAATGCAAAATGTGAAGCGCTGATGTACGCACCCGCCATCTGTAACATGTTTCGATGCGCGATTTTAGGATTTGTTGCGCGATTTTGGCCGGGTGCTGCGCGATAATTTGCTATCTCCACGCGACTTTCGGTTTTCCTCGCGCGCGATTTTCTTGATTCTCGTGCGCAATTCGCAATTCCCGGTTCGCCTAAATTTCCTTTCTCCTCAGTCCCTTTAGAAACGAAGGCATATTTTCTTGCCTCGGCCGCTTTTAGAGATAAAGTGATTGTTTTTAGCGATAACGGCCATGGAATCGTCTCAGATTGTTTAGGATGAGTGGCGCAATAGCAAAACCACCAATAAACCCAAAAATATGCGCCGCTTTGTTGATGCCTGAATCGATAAAAGTCATGACGAGCCCAATAGCGAAAATGGTTCCAACAATTTGCGCATCGGTTCGTGAAATTAAATGTTTCCTTAAAAAGACCATAAACAAGTAAACACCAAATAGACCGTAAATAGCACCTGAAGCACCTAGATGCGTTGTATTACTTGTAGGTGCAATGATATATGTGCCAATTTCTCCAATGATGCCTGTTAACAAGTAGAAAATGACAAATTTGGTTTTACCAACCATACGCTCCAGTGCTGGACCGAATAAAACTAAAGCAAAGGAATTAAACACCATATGTGTTAGATCCAGATGCAAGAAAACTGGCGTTACCAATCGCCAATACTGGTCAAATAAATGAACTGAAGCGTTATGACCAACACCCCATACAAAAATAGATTTACCAAAATCAAATGACATTAAAAACCATAGAATGATATTGATCATAACGATAATACTTACGATCGGGTAAGAACGTATAAACTCTTTAATACTTCTTTCAGTTCTGATGAACAACTTCACACCACTCCTAAATTAGATCGTTCACACACTATAAAAAGGTGTTCAAAAAGTCCAGTAAAAGTGTCACGACGAAATTAATGAATCTGCGACGATGCCAAGCCATCTAGCACTTGGGTTCTTGTTATCCTTCTTTTTGAACATGCATTATAATGAACTTTACAATACTTTATATATATTATATGTCATGATAAGAATATTAAATGATATTATGATCATACAATAATAGGCACTTGATGTACATCAATGAAAGGCTGGGTTCAGCTGTGATTAAAGGAATAGGTATCGATCTCATTGAGTTAAATAGAATTCATCATAGCATGCAACAAAGTGATCGGCTTATGCAAAGAGTTTTAACGACATATGAACAAACTATTTTTCAGCAACTCAAAAGCGAGCAGAGACGTGTTGAATATTTAGCGGGGCGATTTGCGGCTAAAGAGGCATTTGCTAAAGCAACTGGACAGGGTATTGGGCAATTAAGTTTTCAACATATTGAGGTCCGTTCTAATGACAGGGGTGCGCCTGAACTATACGTAGAAGGCTATGACCATGTTAATATATTCATATCCATAACACATACAAAACAATATGCAGCCGCTCAAGTTGTGATCGAAGACATAGGATCAACCAAATAGTTTTGCATATTTCATAAACTTGTCTCATATATTTTTAGTGCAGGTAGGGGAGCAAAGTATATTATCAAACAGGAATGTATGGCGTTCAGTCATTGTACAATGCGATATTTAAAGTTATGCACGCAAATGGATTACCGACTTACGATCGTTGCCATATGAATGTCTATGGATTGAAATTGTGAGTGGTCACCGGCCTATTCTCGCATACAAGCATACCTTTATTTACAAACAAATCGTACAACCTGCCAATGCTTTACATATTCTTCATTTGGATAATCTTGTTCTCTTTAGCCAAATCTGAGAAATGAAGCTTGTGAGCTGTGGATGACGACGAATTCGCACCACGATTTATATTCTTAGAAATGAGACAAAGGAGATATGTTCATGAAGAAAAAATTCAGTATCTGGTTTTTAGTTGTCTTAGGTTTTATGCTCATTTTAGCGGCTTGTGGTGAAAAATCTCAAGAAAATGTTGTTGCCAAACTAGATGATAAGCTAACCGAAATGGATGGATACAAGGCAAAGGCAGAAATGAAGATGAGTACGGGTCCAGAAACACAATCATATGATATTAATATTTTACATCAGAAAGACGATTTATACCGGGTGACACTGACGAGCGGAGACGATGAAAAAGGAAATCAGGTCATTTTGAAAAATGAAGATGGGGTATTTGTACTAACACCAGCATTAAATAAGAGCTTTAAATTTCAAACAGATTGGCCTGAAAATAGTAGCCAACCTTACCTCTTCCAATCACTCGTCTCAGATATTAAGGATGATGCTGAAGCAACATTTGAGGCAACAGATACACATTTCGTCTTCAAAACAAAAACAAACTACCAAAATAATAACAATTTACCAAGTCAGGAGATTTACTTTGACAAAAAATCATATACCCCAACACATGTGAAGGTACTTGATCAGGATGAAGAAGCGATTGTTGAAGTACAGTTTGATCAATTTGAAATGAATCCAACTTTTGCACAAGACGATTTTAAAATGGAAGAAAACATGGCTGGTGATTTGGTTGATTCACCCGTTAGCAGTCAACAAGAAGAAACATTTCCTGTCTTTTTCCCATTAGAAACAGCGGGCGCTTCTTTAGCTGACAAAGAAGAAGTGACATATGAAAATGGGCGTCGTGTTATTATGACCTTTGAAGGCGAGAAAAACTTTACACTTGTTCAAGAAATGGAAAATGAAGTCCCAGCGACGGCAACACCTAAAGAAGTCAATGGTGAAATTGTCAACTTAGGTATCGCTATTGGCGCCCTTTCTGATAACGGCATATCTTGGAGTAAGGATGGTATTGATTACTTTTTAGCGAGTGATTCCCTCACACGGGAAGAACTTATAGAGGTTGCAGGCTCTGTTCAAGGTAAAGAAGTTAAATAAATAGAGAGAGTGGAGCAGACCAGGCTTAGTGAGCGGTCTGCTTTTATTTTTGCCTTTTACATTGACAGTCACGATAGAAACGGAAATAATAAGACTAGATTTCATTTATACATTACATGCAAAACAAGCGATATACTTTATTGTTATTGTGAAAGGGGCTACCGTATGACGCAATATTATCGGAACACTTGGGCAGAAATAGATTTAGATGCGGTAGACACGAATGTCAAGCAAATAAAACAAAAGCTACCTGAGCACACACAAATTATGGCTGTTGTCAAAGCGAATGGTTATGGTCATGGTGCTGTTCAAGTTGCACAACAAGCGTTGGAATCTGGAGCGACAGCATTGGGGGTTGCTTTATTAGAAGAGGGATTAAGTTTAAGGCAAGCTGGTATTCAAGCACCGATACTTGTTTTTGGCTGGGTTTCTCCAGAATATGGGCCTATTGCGGCTGAACACGATTTAACGCTCACTGTGTTTCAAAAAGAATGGTTAGAATCGGTCCCACACGGTGATTTTCAACATCCTTTAAATATTCATTTAAAATGGGATTCAGGTATGGGACGCATCGGCATGCAGACAACAGAAGAATTGCACGAGATTATGGATGTGTTACGTCGCAAGAACAACATACATTTAACAGGTGCCTATACGCATTTTGCTACAGCAGATGAAGCAGATTTAACCTTTTATCACACGCAAGAAGAACGGTTTTCCCGCTTTGTTACACACCTAAAAGCTTTATGGCCAGATCCAATTACCATTCATAGTAGTAATAGCGCGGCATCCATACGCTTTCCTGACAAAAGTGACCATTATATTCGTTTTGGCATTGCTTTGTATGGCTTATATCCATCAGCCTTTGTGAAGGAAAAACAATGTATTCATTTAGAACAAGCCTTTTCCCTCCATAGCCGCCTGATTCATGTTAAGCAAATACAAGCTGGAGATACGGTGAGCTATGGTCGGGAATTTACAGCTGAAAAATCAGAATGGATTGGAACGATACCGATCGGTTATGGAGATGGCTGGACACGGCGTTTACAAGGCACTTCTGTACTCGTTGATGGACGTAAATGTCCGATTGTAGGACGGATTTGCATGGACCGGACGATGATTCTTTTAGATAAACCGTATGCCATTGGCACAAAAGTGACATTAATCGGTAAGCAACAGAATAGCTATATTAGTATGGATGATTTAGCACAATATCTTGGGACAATTAATTATGAGATTCCATGTATGATTAATGAACGTGTCCCAAGAATATATGAAAGAAAAAGGCATAAAGTAAACTAAAATCAACCATAAATTTACATTTTCCGACCTTTTAATGAGCCAAATTAAGTTTTTTGTAGAAAATTACTATAAGTCTTTGCAAAACAAAATTTCTAATGCTATCATAAAATGGACTTTACTAATTGTAGACATCGGTTGACGGAGGTGTAGGTTTTGTCAGAGGGCTTGCAGGAGGTTTCAGTAAAACTACCAAAAAATCTGTTGAATGAGGTGGATGGACTCATGCAATATGAAAATAAAGATTTAAGCGATTTCATATGTCGAGCAACTAAAAGCTATTTACAAAACAAAAAACATGAACACATTCGAGAAATTATGCAAAAGGGATATGAAGAAATGGGACGCATCAATCTAACAATCGCTTCTGAAGCTTTTCAAGCTGAGGAGGAGGCTGATAACACTTTAGAGCGCTCTGTGATCGGGGTGTAGCCTTTGGGAATGCAAAGAGGTGAAGTTTACTTTGCTGACTTATCGCCTGTTGTCGGATCAGAGCAAGGTGGTATACGGCCGGTTTTAATATTGCAAAACGACATTGGTAACCGATTTAGTCCAACAGTTATTGTAGCGGCCATTACAGCTCAGATTCAAAAGGCGAAATTACCAACACACGTAGAAATCGACGCAAAACGTTATGGTTTTGATCGAAATTCTGTGATTTTGCTCGAGCAAATTAGAACATTGGATAAACAACGTCTAACAGATCGGATTACAAAGTTAGATGATGGTATGATGGAAAAAGTCGATCACGCTTTGGAAATTAGTCTTGGCCTCAATGATATATATGATAAGTAAGTTCACCCCCTGATATAAGGTCAAAGGGGGATTTTTATTGTTTACTTTAATGTAAAACACACGCATGGAACATTTTGTATGTGAAATATGTTTGCAGAATACTCACCAATGTGTGACAATACTAGTAATCTACTGTAAATTCATGGTGTAGATAATGGATGGGGGTACTAAAATGGACCGGAAATTTGAAGAAATAATGTTGGAAAATAGCGACGTTATTATTAAAATGTGGATGAAAGAAATTGAAGAATTGAAGAATGAAAAATACACATCAAGTATATCAGATGAATTATTTGAGGTTACCAACCGTGAATTTGTAAACGTTATTTTTACAAGTCTTAATAATCAAGGCTCAGTAGCAAATATTGAGAAGTTTGCAGAAAAACTCATTAACCTCGGTTGGCCTATTAGTTATTTAACGGATGGGTTGCAAAGTTTTAGACATGTCGCTATCCATTTTATACTCAATAAAGGTGAACAGATAGATACGGACTATTTCGCATCGTTAATTGATATGATTGATTCTTGGATTGATCCGATTATTCACCAATTAGTTAATGAATATTCTGGAAGTTGGGAGCATATCGTCTCACTCCAACGTGTTGCTTTGCAAGAGCTCTCAGCACCACTCATTCCAGTTATGGATAATATTACGGTTATGCCTTTGATTGGAACGATTGATACCGAGCGCGCCAAGTTAATCATGGAAAATCTACTAGATGGTGTAATTGCACACCGAGCGGAAGTTGTTTTGATGGATATAACCGGGGTGCCGATCGTTGATACAATGGTAGCACATCACATTATCCAAGCAGCTGAAGCCGTACGATTAATTGGCTCCGAATGCATTTTAGTAGGCATTCGACCAGAAATCGCACAAACCATTGTCAATTTAGGCATTGATCTCAGCGCATTTCCAACGCAGAGTTCTTTACGTAAAGGTTTTAATGCTGCTTTAAAAATGACCAATCGTAAAATAGTTGATTTAAATGTTGCTGAAGAAAAAACAATTGATGAAATGATTAAGTCTATCCCAGAGGAGTGAATACATTGCGAATTCCAATTTTAAAGCTCAATAATTATTTACTTGTTTCGATCCAAACAGAAATTGATGACCAAACAGCCATTCAATTTCAAGAAGACCTGCTGAGTAAAATTCATGAGAGTGGTTCATCGGGAGTAGTGATCGACTTAACATCCGTAGACATTATTGATTCGTTTATTGCAAAAGTTCTTGGAGATGTCGTTACTATGTCAGATCTTATGGGGGCAAAAGTCGTTTTAACCGGAATTCAGCCAGCAGTTGCTATGACCTTGATTGATTTAGGCATTGACTTAAGAAGCGTACCAACATCTTTAGATCTAGAAAAAGGGTTATTAAAACTTCACCAGGAATTGGGGGCATAGATATGAGCCTCCATCCCTGTATAGATATTATAAAAGAGTGGGATATTGTTGGTGCTCGTCAATTGGGGCGTAATATTGCAAAGGATATGGGGTTTGGGACAGTTGACCAAGCAAGAATTGCAACAGCAATATCTGAACTCGCTCGTAATATATATTTATATGCCAGTAAGGGTAAAATTTGTCTGGAAGTCATCAATACCATAGATAAGAAAGGTATTTGCTTAGTCGCTATTGATGACGGACCAGGAATAGACGATATTAGTTATGTCATGCAGGATGGGTATTCTACATCAAATGGACTTGGAGCTGGCTTGCCTGGTGTAAAACGATTAATGGACGAATTTGATATTAACTCTGATCTTGGTAAAGGTACAGAAATCAGAACAACTAAATGGCTTCGTTAACTTTAATCAGTTTGATAAACACTGTCTAAAACACCATTATACTACCAAATAAAATACATGATACAATAATTAAATGATACAGTAACGTGTTTATTTAGTGGGAAATTTCATGAAGGAGGTTGTTATCTCCATGGATGACACGATTAAAGTGGACGCAAAGCATTATAAAGCATTATTAAAGCGTTACATAGAATCCCAAGACGAAACATCACTTTACCATGCCGAACAAGTGAGTAAACAATTTATAAAAGATAATGTATTACCAGATGAAATTATTAATCTTCATAACCAAGCACTCATAGATATTTTTCCGAATTTAAGTCTCGACATTCAAAATTCAATGAATTTTTTGCTTGAGACGATGATTGCGTATGGTTTAGCACATCAAGAATTTCAAACTTTAAAAGAAGAACAAATGGAATTGAAGTCAGAAATCTCAGTCGCAGCGAACGTCCAAAAAACGCTACTTGCTACGACGAAACCTCATATTAAAGGTGTTGATATAGGTGTTATTAGTGTTCCAGCTGAACAAATGAATGGAGACTATTATCATTTTGTAAAAGATGGACAAGGTACATTAAAGATTGCCATTGCAGATGTCATAGGAAAAGGTGTGCCAGCTGCCTTGTGTATGTCAATGATCAAGTATTCAATGGATAGTATGCCAGAACCGCTCATGTACCCAAAGACAATCCTTGAGAACCTAAACCGTGTTGTGGAACAAAATGTTGATCCAAACATGTTTGTTACGATGTTTTACGGACAATATTACCCAAGTGAAAACATGTTACGATATGCCTCTGCAGGGCATGAACCAGGTTTTCATTATGTGGCCGCACAAGATGATTTTAAAGAAATAAAATCTGAAGGTCTCGTTCTTGGTGTCTTACCAGATACTGCATACAAACAATATGAGTTAGAAATTGCAGTAGGTGACATGATTATTTTGTTGACAGATGGGGTAACAGAATGTAGACAAGGAAATCGATTTATTGAAAGGGAAGAAGTATTGGAAGTTATTAAGCAATATGCCCATTTACCTGCACAAGATCTTGTTGACAATGTTTACAAACATTTTGAACGGATTCAAAGTTTCGAATTAAAAGACGATTTTACGTTAATTGTATTGCGAAAAGAAGCATAATTTTTATTGTAAGCAATAAGGAGGAAGAAGATGGATTTAGATATTGATGTCGTCGAGAAACAGGATAAGACTATTGTCAAGCTGTCAGGTGAGATTGATGTATACACAGCGCCAGAGCTCAAAGGCATACTGATACCACTTGTTGAGAAGGAAAACAACAACATCGAGGTTTGTTTTGCAGATGTTGAATATATGGATAGTACAGGTCTTGGTATTTTTATAAACGCACTTAAATCATCAAAGACGTATAGTAGTCATATGAAACTTGTTAATCTAACAGATCGTGTTCTGCGTTTATTTACCATTACAGGTCTAGATGAAATTATCGATATTAATCCAAAGATTCGAGGTGTAAAAGATTGATGGAATCATTTGATTTTATAGAAATGAAGTTTCCGTCTAAAGCAGACTATGTCGGTGTAGCCCGTTTGAATATTTCTGGAATTGCCAGTCGGATGGGTTTTGGTTATGAAGCGATTGAGGATTTAAAAGTGGCTGTTTCAGAAGCGGTCACAAATGTTGTATCACATGCCTATGAAGGTGGAGCTGAGGAAGGCGGTGAGGTCACGCTTGGCTGTGGCGTCTATAATGACCGTCTCGAAATCATGGTCGCGGATCATGGTGGCAGTTTTGATTTAAAAGAAATTAAAGATGACATAGGTCCATATGACAATAATGAACCGATTGAAAATTTACGAGAAGGTGGGTTTGGTTTATTTCTAATTGATGCCTTAATGGATAAGTTAGAGATAAATAATGAGTATGGCGTCATTGTGGTAATGACAAAGTATCTTGAGGAGAATGGAGTGGGTCTTGATGACCAAGTCTCAGGAATCCAAGCGAGAGAAAGATAAGATTTATGAGTGGATTGAGGAAATTCAAAAAGATCCAACAAATGAATATATACAAGAAAAAATTGTTTTACAATACAAAAATCTTGTAGAATCACTTGCACGCAAGTATTCACGTAACAGTGATATACATGAAGACTTTGTTCAAATTGGTATGATCGGTTTGTTGTCCGCTGTCAAACGATATGATCGCAGTTTTAAGCGGTCATTTGAATCCTTTGCAATACCGACGATCTTAGGGGAAATAAAAAGGTACATCCGTGACCAGACATGGAGTGTGCATGTGCCACGTCGCATCAAGGAGTTGGGGCCGAAAATTAAGCATGCCGTTGATGATTTGACAAATGCGAATCAACAGTCACCAGGCATCCAGGAAATAGCTGAGTACCTTAATGTCTCGGAAGAAGATGTGCTGGAAACTATGGAAATGAGTAAAAGTTATCGGGCTTTATCTGTTGACCGTAAAGTTGAAGCTGATTCAGATGGTGGAACTGTTTCTATTTTAGACTTAATTGGTGACACTGAAAATGACTATGAAACGATTGATCAACAAATTTTATTAGAAAAAGTACTACCAACATTATCAGAGCGAGAACAGGATATATTGAAATGTACCTTTTTTGATAATATGAGCCAAAAAGAAACAGGGGAATTGCTAGGCATTTCGCAAATGCATGTCTCGCGATTACAAAGACGATCGCTCAGAAAGCTACGTGAAGCTATGCCTTTTAGCAGTACAGAGGTCTTTGATTGAATATGGGAAAAGTTCAAGTTGCTGTGTTCCAGGAAAGTAAAAAAGGAGCCGTGTATTGTGGGGATAGTTATTTTTATAATGAAACAGATAAAATGTTTACCTGTGCGGTTGCTGACGGCTTAGGTAGTGGAGAGTTTGCTAAAGAATCCTCGCAAATTGTCACAGACATTATTAAAAATAATCCAAGGTCCACTGATAAACAGCTCGTCAAATTATGCAATGAGCAACTTGTTGGTAGGCGTGGTGTTGTTGTCGGTATTTTACGCTTGGATTTTATAACACAACACTTTACATTTTCATCGATTGGTAATATTGGTCTCGTTGTTGTAACGAATGATAAAAAGAAACGTAATCTTCCTG
>Ga0209487_1004923_pt1 | contig 10100 bp, 12 predicted proteins | sample Poulit2012_FD_187524 | JGI IMG/M metagenome (GOLD analysis project Ga0209487, IMG submission 187524) | Agricultural soil microbial communities from Georgia to study Nitrogen management - Poultry litter 2012 (SPAdes) (version 2) | ecosystem: Environmental > Terrestrial > Soil > Agricultural land... | reverse complement strand
AAGTTCATGAACTTGAAGTTCAAATTGCAGAAAAAAATGAGCGAAAAAGTAATTATGAAAGTAAAATCGCGGATCTATCTGAGCAAATGAATAAAAATGAACTTGCGTATAATGAAGTAAAAAAGCAGCTTGCTTCTATTGCAGAGCAAGAAAATGAAGCACGTTCTAAAGAGCAGTTAGCAGATGAAATAATTGTATTAAGAGATAAAAGACAAATAGTTGAGCAGCAACTAGAACAGTTGCGTACTAAACGACTTGAATTGACTCATGCGACTGAAGATGAAGAAAGAGAAATAAAAGCATTGTACCAAGTACATGAAGCGATAGCAAAGCAAGTTCAAGCAAAAGAAGTTCAGGCGAATCGTTTAGATGTTGCTTTAGAAAATCAATTACAAACATTACAATCGGAATATACGATGACATATGAAAAAGCATCTGAATTATATAGCCCTGTAGAAGAAATAAACAAGGCAAAAGAAGAAGTGAAAACAATAAAATATTCGATTGAACGATTAGGTACAGTGAATTTAGGTGCAATCGAAGAATATGAACGATTAGCAGAGCGTCATCAATTTTTAGACGAGCAACAGTCAGATTTAATTGAGGCGAAAAAGACTTTGTATGATGTGATACAGGAAATGGATACAGAAATGACGGAAAGGTTTAGTACTGTCTTTACAGAAATTAAGTCAGCTTTTACGGACGTGTTTAAAAAGTTATTTGGCGGAGGACATGCCGAGCTATCACTAACAAATCCAAATGACTTATTAGAAACAGGCATTGAAATTGTCGCCCGACCACCAGGAAAAAACCTTAAGACATTAGGGTTATTATCAGGTGGAGAAAGGGCATTAACAGCGATAGCCTTATTATTTGCGATTTTACGTGTTCGTCCAGTACCGTTTTGTATTTTAGATGAAGTGGATGCTGCACTAGATGAGGCGAATGTGGAAAGGTTTGCTAATTATTTACATGCCTTTAGTGCGGACACACAGTTTATCGTTATTACCCACCGAAATGGTACAATGGAGGAAGCAGATGCACTGTATGGAGTGACGATGCAGGAGTCAGGTGTTTCACGTCTTGTTTCTGTCAAATTAGAAGAAACAGAGGACTTAGTTCGTGCGACGTAAATAGTTAATGAAGAGGGTGGCGCTCGTAAAGATTGTTTCGTTTAAGAAATGTCGCTTTAACCTTAAACTGTGACATAGTGTTAGGTAGTGTATGAAGCTACCGCTTCGGAAAAACACTTCGCTTTCCGCGGGCTCGCGATGAGCCTCCTCGCGAGTAAAGAACACTCGTGAACTGCACCCCTAATGTTGGACACTACATCCAACATTAGGGGGGTACAAATAAATGTCCAATTTTAAGGGGTCAGTTCAGTCGAAGCCCGAGGAGGCTCAACACTCGCCCACGGAATGCGAAATATATTCAGGATGCGGATTTCCACTGTATCAATTTGGATGATATTAGTATCTCTGTATTTTGATATCGAAAATATCCTAGTATTACGTCGTAGTTTCCGTCTACTATGATGATAAAAAAACAATGCACATGAAAAGGACCAAAAAGAGAGGGAGAAAAGATTTGAGTTTTTTTAAAAAATTAACGAGTAAATTTACAAAAGATAAAGAGGAAACGGAAGCATATAAGGATGGAATGAAGAAGACTCGTCAATCATTTACTGAAAAAATTAATGATTTATTAGCTAGGTATCGTCAAGTGGATGAAGATTTCTTTGAAGAGTTAGAAGAAGTATTGATCATGTCCGATGTTGGTGTTACTACAGTGATGGATTTGATTGATGAATTAAGATTTGAAGTACAACGCAGAAATATTAAAGATACGCATCAAGTAAAAGATGTTATTTCCGAAAAATTAGTAGAAATTTATTATAATGAAGATGAACCTGATATTGAATCAATTAATATTCAGGAAAATGAATTGACTGTTATTTTAGTAGTCGGTGTAAATGGTGTTGGTAAGACGACATCGATAGGGAAATTAGCGGCACAATATAAAGAAGAGGGTAAAAAGGTTGTTTTAGCTGCAGGTGATACTTTTAGAGCTGGTGCTATTGATCAGTTGGAAGAATGGGGTAAAAGAGCGGAAGTAGAAGTTGTTAAACAATCAGCTGGTAGCGATCCAGCTGCAGTAATATTTGATGGAATCAAAGCAGCTAAATCAAGAGAAGCTGATATTTTAATTTGTGATACCGCTGGTCGTTTACAAAACAAGGTGAATTTAATGAATGAATTAGAAAAGATTCACCGCATAATCGAGCGAGAAGTTCCTAATGCTCCCCATGAAGTATTGCTCGTATTAGATGCTACAACAGGGCAAAATGCATTAAGCCAAGCAAAAACATTTTCAGAAGCGACAAATGTATCTGGAATTGTATTAACTAAGCTGGATGGAACAGCCAAAGGTGGAATTGTTTTGGCGATTCGAAACGAGTTGAATATCCCAGTGAAATTAGTTGGCTTTGGAGAAGGAATTCAAGATTTAAAAGCCTTTGATGTCCATGGGTTCGTTTTTGGTTTATTTGCTGATATGATAGAAGAGCAAACAGAGGAAAGTCAATAGTGTTAGAAAAAACTACGAGACTAAATATGCTGTATGATTTCTATGCTCCTTTATTAACAGAGAAACAAAAGGATTATTTAGAAATGTATTATTTGGAGGACTATTCATTAGGTGAGATTGCGAATCTAAGTAACGTGTCAAGACAGGCCATTTATGATAATATTAGACGGACAGAGAAAGTATTAGAATCATACGAAGAGAAATTACACTTATATGAAAAGTTTACAAGTAGGCAAAAAGGATTCGCAGATTTAAAGACATCTATTTCAAATCAAGCTGATGTAGAGTCAGTTTTACTTATAGTAAAACAGTTAGAGAATATAGATTAGGAGGTTATCTTCTATGGCTTTTGAAGGACTTTCGGGTCGTTTACAAGAAACGATGAAGAAAATCACAGGTAAAGGTAAAGTAAGTGAGCAAGATGTAAAAGTAATGACAAGAGAAGTTCGTCTTGCATTGTTAGAAGCAGACGTTAACTTTAAAGTAGTACGTTCATTTATTAATGACATAAAAGAACGTGCTGTCGGTACAGAAGTGATGAATAGCTTAACACCAGGTCAGCAAGTCATTAAAATTGTTCAAGAAGAATTAACGGCATTAATGGGTGGTTCACAAAGTAAGATTGCAACTAGTGAGCGTCCACCAACAGTAATCATGATGGTAGGACTTCAAGGTGCCGGTAAAACAACAACAACAGGTAAATTAGCTAATTTATTACGTAAACAATATAATAAAAAACCTTTACTTGTTGCATGTGATATTTATCGTCCTGCTGCAATTCAACAATTACAAACATTAGGAAAACAACTAGATATGCCAGTATTTGAAAAAGGTACAGATGTTAGTCCTGTTGAAATTAGTAAACAAGCAATTGAATTTGCCAAAGAAGAACATCATGACTATGTCATCATTGACACGGCAGGGAGATTGCACGTGGATGATGATTTAATGCAAGAATTAATTGATGTTAAAGAAGCGGTGAATCCAGAAGAAATCTTCCTCGTAGTTGATGCAATGACAGGACAAGATGCTGTTAATGTAGCGGAAAGCTTTAATGATCAACTAGATATCAATGGTGTTGTCTTAACGAAGTTAGATGGAGATACTCGTGGTGGGGCAGCATTATCGATTAAAGCTGTGACAGATAAACCAATTAAGTTTATTGGGACGGGTGAAAAGTTAGATGAAATGGAAGAATTTCATCCCGAACGTATGGCATCGAGAATTCTTGGAATGGGTGATGTGTTAACATTAATAGAAAAAGCCCAAACATCGATTGATGAAGACCAAGCAAAAGAATTACAAGAAAAGATGCGCACCATGTCCTTTACTTTTGACGACTTCTTAGATCAAATGGCACAAGTTCGTCAAATGGGGCCACTTGATGATTTACTTTCGATGATTCCTGGGGCGAATAAAATGAAAGGGATGAAAAACGTTCAAGTCGATGAAAAACAAATCGGCCAAATCGAAGCAATTATTCAATCGATGACGAAAGCTGAACGTCATGATCCAGCAATTATAAATGCTAGTCGCAAAAAACGAATCGCCAAAGGATCTGGAACGAATGTATCGCAAGTGAACCGTTTATTGAAACAATTTAACGAAATGAAGAAAATGATGAAACAGATGACCAACATGCCAAAAGGGAAGAAAGGAAAAGGACTCCAGCTTCCATTTATGTAAGTGTCATGTAAAAACACTTTACAGACAAACATGTTCGTGGTAAGATGTATTATGGTAAATAAGAAAGTTACAAACTGAATCAATTTCATCATTACAAAACAGTCACGTTGCTATAATATGTAGTTAAGAAAATTATCATGCAACTACATACTATAGCAGCGTGACGTAAACTAGTATGATGAAATTGATTAAACTATGCTTATTTTTATAGAAATAAATTTATGTAGGAGGTGCTTAATATGTCTGTAAAGATTCGTTTAAAAAGAATGGGCTCTAAGAAAAATCCATTTTACCGTATTGTTGTAGCAGATTCACGTTCTCCTCGTGATGGACGTTTAATCGAGCAAATTGGAACATACAACCCTGTATCAGAACCAATTACTTTAAAACTTGATGAAGAAAAGGCATTGGACTGGATGACAAAAGGTGCACAACCAAGTGATACAGTGCGTAACTTGTTTTCTAAAGAGGGTATCATGCAAAAGTTCCATGATGCTAAAAATCAAAAGTAAAGTGATGTGATTTCATGGAAGCTTTAATTGAATCAATCGTCACACCTTTAGTCGACTTTCCCGATCATATCAAAGTAGATAAACGGGAAGAAGACAAAAAAATCGTTTATCATTTAACTGTGAATGAAGCAGATGTCGGAAAAGTGATTGGTAAAAATGGTCGAATTGCAAAAGCGATTCGGACGATTGTTTACTCCGCAAAACCCGAAACAAATAAACGAGTATATTTAGATATAATGTAAAATAAAAAGAGAGAAGAGCAATCTTTTCTCTTTTTTCGCATGTTAATCAATTTCAAAATATGGATTTATGGTCACATCTCTACCATATGTCGTTTCGGTGTAACGTTCTTAATAACGTATTGTAGTGACGTAGCTATTTTTTGTAATGATGAAATTGATTCATGTGAGCATATTTTTCCTCTAGCCAAATATCGCTAAGATATTTAATGGTCATCTTCATACTATAAGCTTCAATTATGCTATAATAAACCCATCATTATATCCCCTCATTAAGTTAAAGAAATCAACCCTTTTAAAGGTGGTGATTTGCGGTGCAATTAATAAAAAAGGCTTTAATTAAGCAAGTATTAACTAAAAAGAGTAAAGCGATCTTACAAAACGATTTTAAACAAGAGAAAGTACAACTAGAAAGGGAATGTGAACAGTTATTATTTGAAGAACGAAAATTACATCATCAACTAGGAGTTGCTAAGCAAGATATTAAGGAGCGATTTCAACGAGAAATAGAAATGCGTAAAGAAAAAATAAATACAATCGACTTTAAAATGGAACAGCTGGCAATACTTGATTTAGGCAGTGAAATGATTGAAAAAGAAGTAGATACCATCGTCAATGTGGAAATCGGTAGTCAGTGGAGTGAACTGAACGATACAACATCGATTGTTATTAAAGATGATATTGTGATAAGAATAGATAATGATTAAAGGTGATAAAATGTTTACAGTAGGTAAAATTATTAATACACATGGAATTAAAGGTGAAGTAAAAGTAAAACAAATAACAGATTTCGAAGAACGATTTACGAAAGGATCGACTGTTTATTTAATCAATCAAGACGAGCAACAGTTGGAACTAGTTGTTGATGGGTACCGAACACAACAAGACATTCTATTAATTCATTTTACAGGTTATGAGACAATCGACTCTGTGGAAGGTTTTAAGGGATCATTGCTTAAGATAAAAGCAGAGCAATTAACAGACTTGAAAGAACATGAGTTTTATTATTATGAAATTATTGGTTGTATCGTTTTCACTATTGATGGGGAAGAGATAGGTCAAGTTGATTCCATACTCTCGCCGGGTGCTAATGATGTATGGGTAGTTAAAGATAGCAACAAACAGGAAATATTAATTCCTTATATTGAAGATGTGGTAAAACAAGTAGACATTGAAAATAAACGGATCATTATTGAGCCAATAGAAGGGTTATTAGAGTAATGCAAATAGATATATTAACATTATTTCCCGAAATGATGCAAGGAACATTAGATCACTCTATATTAAAGCGAGCAAAAGAAAAAGAACAATTTGATTATCGTTTTATTAACTTCCGTAATTATTCGGATAATAAGCATGAGAAAGTAGATGATTATCCATACGGAGGCGGTGCAGGAATGGTACTTACTGCTCAACCTATCTTTGATGCAGTACAAGCAGTAAAAAGCGAACAGGAAACAAAACCACGAGTAATTCTGATGTGCCCACAAGGAGAAAGATATACACAGCAAAAGGCGGAGGAATTAGCAAAAGAAAATCATTTAATCATTATCTGTGGTCATTACGAAGGATACGATGAACGCATTAGAGATCATGTCGTAACTGATGAAATATCGATTGGAGATTATGTATTGACTGGTGGAGAAATTGGAGCCCTAGCTGTTATTGATAGTGTTGTACGTCTTATTCCAGAAGTGTTAGGTAATACAGATTCAGCCGTGGAAGACTCATTTTCCACTGGCTTACTCGAGCACCCTCATTATACAAGACCAGCCGATTTCAGAGGGATGAAAGTACCAGAAGTGTTATTGCAAGGCAATCATGCTAAAATCGACAATTGGCGCAAGAAAGAAGCACTTAGAAGAACATTAATACGAAGGCCTGATCTGTTAAATACAGTCAGTTTAACAAAAACGGACCAGGAACTATTAGATGAAGTAAAAAGAGAAGAAAAATTACTTTAGAAGTTGTTATTTAAAGTTGTATCCTACAGTTACATATGGTATATTATATGATGTGCTTAATTTACTTAAGCTTGAAAACGATGTTCCGCTATTTACATATAAGTAAGTAAGAGCATTAGTTTGGAAGGAGTGAAAGACATGCAAAAATTAATTGCAGACATTACGAAGGATCAACTACGTACAGACCACCCTGATTTTCGCCCAGGAGATTCAGTGAAAGTTCACGCGAAAGTCGTTGAGGGTACGAGAGAAAGAATTCAGATTTTTGAAGGTGTTGTTATTAAAAGACAAAATGGTGGTATCCATGAAACATTTACAGTAAGAAAGATTTCTTACGGCGTAGGTGTTGAGCGTACATTTCCATTACACTCTCCACGTGTTGATAAAATTGAGGTAACTCATAAAGGTATTGTACGTCGTGCTAAATTGTACTATATCCGTAATTTACGTGGTAAAGCAGCTCGTATTAAAGAGCGCCGCTAATCGAATTGTTATCGCGTAAGAAAGTGTGTGTATTATATATTTGTAAAATCAACCCATTATAATTTAGGGGAAACACTCCATGTTCAGATACAATGAATATGGAGTGTTTTACTTTTAAAATTAAAATAATGATGAAATTAATGTGCATTAGCATTTTGTGTATCGATAAATAATTGGTAAAAATACTGCTGCTCCATTACAATAAAAGGTGTGAACATTTTTTAAAAAATTGGGGGGGAATCAATGACAGAGAAAAAGTCGAGTGAATGGGTGGACTGGATTAAAATAATTGTTGTAGCTTTAATTATTGCATTAGTCGTTAGGAAATTCTTCTTTTCCCCAATTATAGTAGATGGACCCTCCATGGAGCCGACTCTTCATGATCAAGATAAAATGATTGTGAATAAATTTATTTATTCTATTAAAGAGCCGGAACGATTTGATATTGTGATTTTTCACGCAAATGAGGAGAAAGATTTTATTAAACGTGTCATTGGTTTACCAGGTGAACATGTGAAAGTTGAAAACAATACTTTGTATATAGATGGAGAAGAAATGCAAGAAACTTTTTTAGAACCAAATGAGCAGACGGAAGTAGTCTATCCAATTTTTACAAATGATTTCACCTTAGAAAGATTAAGTGGAAATTACGAAGTCATTCCTGACAACTATGTTTTAGTACTAGGAGATAATCGTAATAATTCGACAGATAGTCGTAGTTCTGCATTAGGGCTAGTTAGTATGGATCAAATCGTTGGAAAAACAAGCTTTATTTTTTGGCCAATGGATCGTATCCATATTGTGAAAGAATAGGAGTGTCAGATTATGATACAGTGGTTTCCAGGTCATATGGCGAAAGCGCGTCGAGAAATTGAGCAAAATTTAAAATTGGTTGATCTTGTAATTGAACTTGTGGATGCTAGAGCACCAGCTGCATCACAAAATCCAATGCTTCAAGAACTTATTAAAAATAAAAGTAAAATAATTGTCTTAATGAAAAGTGATTTAGCTGATACAGAAGGAACGGTAAAGTGGATCAAGTACTTTCAATCTCAAGGCATACTAGCGTTAGCTGTTAATGTTGATGATAAAAAGGATATTTCTAGGTTAGTTGAATTAGTACATAAAAAAGGATTAGAACAGCAACAAAAAATGATGTCTAAAGGTGTACAACAACGTTCGGTACGGGCGTTAATTGCAGGTGTGCCAAATGTGGGTAAATCAACATTAATCAATCGATTAGCAAATAAGAAAATCGCTAAAATAGGTGATCGACCTGGGGTAACAAAACAACAACAATGGATCAAAGTTAGAAAACAGTTTGAGTTATTAGATACACCAGGAATATTATGGCCGAAATTTGAAGATCAATTGATCGGGATGAAACTAGCAGCAATTGGTACAATTAAATTTGAACTTGTGCCAACACAAGACATTGCAGCATTTGTGTTGAATGATATTTTCAATAAACAACCGGAAAAGTTACTAGAGCGATATCAAATAGAGGATGTCACAGATATGTGGGAGACGTTCGAAAAGATAGGTAAAAGCCGGGGAGCATTGGAGAGTGGTGGGCAAGTTAACTTTGATAAGGTTGCAGATATTGTGCTCCGAGATTTTCGCGCTAGTCGCTTAGGAAGAATTACTTTAGAGTCGCCGACAGAGGAAGGTGTGTGAAAACACACCTTTTTATTTGTCATGGAAATTCAATCGGTATAGGTCAATTTTGGCATGTGGGTATTTAGATTGATATTCACTAGGTATGAAACTACTTCAAAAATAAAAAAAACTACCGATATAAAAGACAGGGAGTATGAAGATGAATAAAAAATCCATTCAAATGATTAAGCAAATGTTTGATGATCATCAAATAGATGATCAATTATTGACGATGCTTCGATTAGATAAGCGAAAAGGCGTCGAAAAAATCGTAAAACAATATGATAAACAGCAGGAAAAAGTTGCGAGCCAAATGCGAATTTATGAGGAAAAGTGGAAGTTTGAAAACGAGTTTCGTTTACAGGATAATGATCTGATTGCGGGAGTCGATGAGGCTGGACGGGGCCCTCTAGCTGGACCAGTAGTAGCCGCAGCCGTTATATTACCAAAAGATTTCCAATTAATTGGTCTGACCGATTCAAAACAGTTAACAGAATTAGAGCGCAATGAATTTTTTGAAATGATAAAAGAACAGGCGATAAGTTATCATATCTCCATGGTTGACAATGAAACAATTGATCAGTTGAATATTTTAAAATCAACGAAAAAAGCGATGGTGGAGGCACTAATCGAATTAAAACCATTACCAAACATCGGACTAATTGATGCAGTTTCTTTACCTCATCTTCCATTTTCTACAAAGGAAGTGATTAAAGGCGATGATAAAAGTATTTCAATCGCTGCAGCAAGTGTATTAGCAAAAGTAACGAGAGATCGATTGATGGATAAAATGGCATTAGAATTTCCGCAATATGCTTTTGATCAACATAAAGGGTATGGTACAAAAAAACATTTAGAAGCTTTATCCATACATGGTCCTAGTCCATATCATCGGAAGAGTTTTGCGCCTGTTATGAAATATATCAACAGATAGAGGGATAAGCGATGGCAATTAATAAAATTCAGCATCA
>Ga0209487_1004922_pt1 | contig 10100 bp, 10 predicted proteins | sample Poulit2012_FD_187524 | JGI IMG/M metagenome (GOLD analysis project Ga0209487, IMG submission 187524) | Agricultural soil microbial communities from Georgia to study Nitrogen management - Poultry litter 2012 (SPAdes) (version 2) | ecosystem: Environmental > Terrestrial > Soil > Agricultural land... | reverse complement strand
CTGCCCTGTTCTTTTTGCCTTTGTGGCGCCAGCCCAATAGGGATTCTGTGCTTTTTCCGCAGGCTGTGCGCCAATGGTGACCAGGCTTATGGTGGCTGGGCCTAAGGTAGCCAAGCTTAAGGTGATCGAGCTCAAGGCGGTCGAGCTTAAGGCAGCCAAGCTTAAAGTGGCCGGGCTTAAGGAAGTCGAGCTTAAGGTGGCCGGGCTTAAGGTGTGGGGCTTAGCTGCGGCGTGGCCGCGGCTGGCAGCGGGTGCAGTAGTAGGTGGCCCGTTGGTTTTGCACAACGCGGCGAATAGGGGTTTGGCAGCGCGGACAGGGCTGCCCCTCTTTGCCATAGACTTGGGCATGAAGCTCAAAATAAGCCCCCGCCTCACCGGTGGCATTGCGGTAATCCTTAAGGGTGGTGCCCCCTGCGGCCAGTGCCAGGTTCAAGGTGTCGACAATGGCTTGGTGTAAACGCTGGATACGGGCCTTCGACAGTTGGCCTGCTGGGGTGGCTGGGTGAATTTTAGCCAGAAACAAACATTCCGAGGCATAAATATTGCCCACGCCGACAACGATTTGACCGCTTAGCAGCGCGTTTTTAATGGCCTGGCGGCGGCTTTGCAAGCCTTTGGCCAAAACCGCTGGCGTAAAATCAGTGCCCAAGGGTTCGCAGCCCAATCGGGCGAGCAGGGGGTGTTCCTGTATGGGGCCGGCCTGATGTTCGTGCCATAAAATGGCGCCAAAACGACGTGGATCGTTATAGATTAAGCGCGTCTGGGCAAATCGCCATTCAGCATGATCATGGGCAAGGCGGGGCTGGTCTGCCGGTGCATGGCGAATGGAACCAGACATGCCCAAGTGGATCATTTGTACCCCTTCAGCAAACTCGAAAAGCAGGTATTTGCCGCGCCGCTGGCAGGAAAGTACGGTCTGGTTCTTTAATGTCTTTTGCATTTGCGGGTTGACAGGCCAGCGCAGCTGAGGATGATGGATAATGAACTCTTTAACCGGTTGGCCTACAATGAGCGGCTCAATGCCGCGACGCGTAGTTTCTACTTCAGGTAATTCAGGCATAACAAAAAGGTGTAAAGTGTTAAGACTTGGCAGAAGGTTATGGTTAAATTTTTGCGTCGCTGCGCAGGTTTGTGAATGAAGCACATCTTCTTTTTTTATTTTCCGCTCATTGTAGCCCTTTTCCTCGGTGGCGCGAGCCGGGCGCAAACCGCTGAGGCTGGTGCTTCCACAGCGATGCCCACTGAATATATCTATATCGATAACGAAGGGGTGCATCGCCCACAAAGTGCTGCCAATTACATTTATCGTGTCCTGGTCAGCGAGATAGCTCTCAATGAAGGGGAATACGATTTGGCCGGCCAGGGGTTAATTGAGTTAGCCCAGGACACCCAAGACCCCCGTTTTGCTGAACGCGCTTTCAAGCTGGCCATGGTCGAACAGGATATCAGCCTAGGGCTTGAGGCAGCACGCCTCTGGAGCCAGTTGGCACCTGACGATCCCGAAGCCCGCGCCAGTGCCTTGGCGCTAGAGGCTTCCACTGGTGAGACTGAAGGCATGGCAGAAACGCTGCGCCATCGTATCGAGTTGGCGGACGATAAAGAACAGGCGGTGGTTCAGGCCATGGGGATTGTTAGCCGCATGGTCGACCCTTTTTTAGCCCTTGAGGTTTTCGAGGCGGCTTTGCCTGACGAGGTAAGGGGGTTGATGGTCACTCATATGGCATTGGCCGACTTGGCCTGGGAGGCCCAACAACCTGATCGGGCCGCCCAAGAAGCGCGCGCTGCACTGCGCCTGGCCCCTGACTCAGAGGCTGCTGCAGTGCGCGTACTGGAATATGGGTTGGTGCACACACCTGACGAGGCCTTTGCCCAGGCACAAGCTTATGCACGCAACTATCCCCAGGCGCGGCAGCTGCAGCTGATGCTGGTTAATCGCCTGGTTGAACATGAGCGGGCCGGTGAAGCGTTGCAGGTGTTGAAAAGAATGCAGCGCCACAACCCCGAAGACTTTGATTTGCTGTTTATCGAGGCCGAGGTTTATCGCCAGAGCGGGCAATTTGCCCGGGCCAAGCGGCGCTTGGATGAATTTATCGAGGTACAAAAACAGCGCCGGCGTACGGTGGATGACACAGTCAGTACGGCGTTAAGCCGCATCTCCGATGCCCGCCTGGCGTTGGTGCAAATCGCCGAAGAAGAGGAAAACTACCCCGAAGCCATTCGTCAGCTCGCGCTTATCGAAGAGCCCAATTTGGCCTTTCAGGCTCGTGTGCACCGGGCGGTGCTTGAAGCCCGAATGGGGGCCATGGATCAGGCCCAAAAAACACTGGATACAGCCGGAGCCCGTACGACTCAGGACGAGGTGGTGGTGGAATTGACGCGGGCTTCCATCTACCGCGAGGCCGAACAGCTTGAGCAGGCTGTTGAGGTGCTCGAGCGGGCCGACCGACAGATGCCGAATACTCCGGAAATCAAATATGATTTGGGCATGTTGTATGTGTTGGTCGAAGATTATCGCAAGTTCGAACGCACCATGCGCCAGGTCATCGAGTTGGCGCCGGATAATGCCAATGCCTATAACGCTTTGGGCTATACCTTTGCTGATCAAAATCGTAATTTGGAAGAGGCCCAGGATTTGCTCGAGCAGGCATTAGAGTTAGAGCCCAATAATCCTTACATACTCGATAGTGTTGGCTGGTATTTGTACCGCATCGGCGATTTGGAAGCCGCTTACGAGTACTTGTTGCGTTCCTTCGAATTATTGCCAGTGGCCGATGTTGGTGCCCACTTGGGCGAGGTGTTGTGGGTCAAGGGCCGTCATGACGAGGCTTTGGAAATTTGGCATATGGTACATGATGAAGAACCCGATAACTCAGCCTTGATCGATGCCCTTGAGCGTTTTGGAGTAAAACTATGAGCGGCTTGCGCCTTTGGTTGGTGGCGCTGGGGCTTGCCGTACTGGCAGCCTGCAGCAGCCTGCCGCAGTCCGAATCGGCGCGACCAGAATTTGTCGGCGCGCAGCCCACCCCGGCCCAGCCGTTCCAGCGACAGGGGCGATTTGCCGTACATGCCCAATCGCATGGCGAGCCTCCCCAAGCCGTCCAGGGTGGTTTTAGCTGGCGTGATGATGGCGAACAGTTGCAGCTCGAGCTGCGCAACCCGCTGGGGCAGACCATGGCCCAGTTACGGGTCGGCGCCGAGGGGGCTTGGTTATTCCAGGAAGGCCAGCCACAGCGCTTTGCTCCCAGTGCAGATTCTCTGGCCCAGGAGATTTTTCAGCAACCGGTACCGGTCGAGGGGCTGCGCGATTGGCTGCGTGGCCAGCTTGGCCCGGCAGCCAACGATATACGCCTTGATGACGACGGCCGCGCCAGCGAGGCCCGCGATCGGGGTTGGCGGTTAGAACTAAGCCGTTACGATCAGCAGGGCCCGGGGCGTTTATTGCTTGTTTTTCAGCAAGGTAGTCAGCGTATTACCGTGCGATTGGTCATTGATGGCGCCCCAGAGACATGAGCTCAACCTTCAAGCGCTTGCCGGCGCCTGCCAAGCTCAATCTTTTTTTGCATGTGGTTGGTCGCGCGCCCTCAGGCTATCACCACTTGCAAACCGTGTTTCAGTTTATTGACCTCTACGACTATCTCAGTTTTACACGGCGTACCAATGGGGCGATCAGTGTGACCGTACCCGGCCATCCCGAATTGGAAAATGCTGATAACCTGATCGTCAGGGCAGCCCAGCGTTTGCAGCAGGCCACCGGTTGCACCTGGGGGGTGCATATTCAGTGTGAAAAACATATCCCCTTGGGGGCGGGGTTGGGGGGCGGCTCCAGTAATGCGGCCACGACTCTGATTGCCCTCAATCAGCTCTGGCAAACGGGCCTGAGCCGTGCCGAGTTAATACAGCTGGGTCTTGAGCTGGGTGCTGATGTCCCAGTGTTTTTATTTGGGCGGCCCGCTTTTGCCGAAGGGGTGGGCGAGCAGTTGCAAACTGTGGCGGCAACGCCAGGCAGCTTTTTGTTGTTTACACCCGATATATTTGTTTCTACGGCGCAGGTATTTACCGACCCTTACTTGACAAGAAATACGCCTGAGGTTAGCATTTATGACTTTGTTGATTGGCACGATGCTTTGCTGCTTGAGCTAAAGCAGGGCATAAGGCCAAACCCTAGCAACGAAAGTCTGATTGCTGCCAACGGGCAGGTTCGCCTATTTGGCCACAATGACTTGCAAGCGGTTGCACTAAGGCAACATCCTCGGTTAACCGCTTTGACTGATAGCTTGAAAAGCCAGGGTATCAGTGTTAAAGTTTCGGGTTCTGGTTCAAGTGTTTTTGCTTTATTTGCAACAAGCAAGGCAGCCAATAGACAACACGAGCAGTTTCAGGATAGAATACTGTTCGGTATCCCAGCCAAGCCTGGTGTTAATGTTCGTTCATGGGTTTGCACAAGCTTAGTTGAACATCCACTATTTCATTGGTTGGATTAACATTGAAAGACACATGGGGATTAGCCAAGCTGGTTAAGGCACCGGATTTTGATTCCGGCATGCGAAGGTTCGAATCCTTCATCCCCAGCCAACACTGTGCAGGCGTACTGCCTGTCTGCCAATAAAGCTGTTGAGCTGCGTTCCTGACGGGAAACGGTCAACGGCTTTATTTTTTTCTTACCTACCCTCACCGTCCGTTTATCATGGCACATGAACGATTCATGATCTTCACTGGCACCGCGAATCCGCGGTTGGCTGTCGACGTGGCAAGTCATCTGGATATGTCACTTGGCAAAATGACAGTAGGTCGCTTCTCCGACGGGGAAGTCATGGTCGAAATCAACGAAAACGTCCGCGGTCGCGATGTTTTTGTGCTCCAACCCACCTGCGCTCCCACCAACGACAATCTCATGGAAATCATGGTCATGGTCGATGCCCTGAGGCGCGCATCGGCTGGGCGCATCACGGCAGCCATTCCTTATTTTGGTTACGCCCGCCAAGACCGGCGGCCCCGTTCGGTACGGGTGGCCATCACGGCCAAGGTAGTAGCCAACATGCTACAGGTGGTGGGGGTCGATCGGGTAATGACCATGGATCTGCACGCCGACCAGATTCAGGGCTTTTTTGATATTCCCGTTGACAATATTTATGCCTCCCCCATTTTGTTGGGGGATATCTGGCGCAGCGATCACCGCAATATGGTGGTGGTCTCACCCGATATCGGTGGTGTGGTACGCGCCCGTGCGCTTGCCAAGCAATTAGAGGCTGATCTGGCCATTATCGACAAGCGCCGTCCACGGGCCAACGTCTCCGAAGTCATGAATGTCATTGGCGATGTCAATGGGCGTACCTGTATTTTGATGGACGACATGGTTGATACGGCCGGTACCTTGTGCAAGGCAGCCGAGGCCCTCAAAGAGCGCGGTGCCCTGGCGGTTTATGCTTATTGCACGCATCCAGTGCTTTCAGGCGAGGCCGTCGAACGTATCAGCAATTCTGCTTTGACCGAGCTGGTGGTGACCGACACCATTCCGCTTTCTGCTCAAGCGCAGGCTTGTGGTAAAATTCGTCAGTTATCTTGTGCTGCCCTCCTTGGGGAAACCATCTTGCGGATTTCCAACGCCGAGTCGGTCAGTTCACTATTTATCGATTAATGCCTCGTAGGGGTGCTTGGCTGGTCGCGGCCTGGCATCTGTGAAACGAGGGGTATGGTGGTGTGTCACACACCAGTTTTTTTGGAGTTTAATCATGAAATTCAAAGCTTTTTCGCGCAGCGTCCAGGGTTCGGGTGCGAGCCGCCGCCTGCGTCGCGCGGGCCAAGTACCTGCCATCCTGTATGGCGGGGGTGCCGAAGCACAGGCAATTGCACTCGATCATAACCAGATCTTCCACGATCTCAACAAAGACGCTTTTTACGCTTCTATCCTCGAGATGGAGCTGGACAACAAAAAGGTCAGTGTATTGCTGCGCTCAGTACAATGGCACCCCTACAAGCCGCAGGTCATGCACGTTGATTTCCAACGTGTACGCGACGACGTGGAAATTACCACGCGCGTACCTTTGAATTTCTTGAACGGCGAGGACAGCCCAGCTGTACGCTTGCATGATCAAGTTATCAGCCAGCTGTACAACGACCTTGAAATCACTTGTTTGCCCGCTGATTTGCCTGCCTCCATTGATGTTGATTTGGGTGAGCTCGAAGAAAACGGCACGGTCACCCTCGAAGACATCGAGTTGCCCAAGGGGGTTAGCTACGCAGGCCAAAGCACTGATCCCAACCCCACCTTGGTGACGGCACTCAGTGCCCGCGTCGAGGTTGAAGAACCTGCTGACGAAGAAGACGATGTCGCTGCCGATGAGGCCGAAGCCAGTACCGAAGCAGGCGATGATGCCGAAGAATAAGTAGGCAGGTGCTCGCCGTAGCACTTCTACTGCCGGTGCAGTTGACAGGCACGTCAACTAATCAACTTCAAACCCCCGTTGGCATCGCTAACGGGGGTTTTGTGTATAGGGTGGGGTATGACAGACACTATTCGTTGTATTGTGGGCTTGGGCAACCCGGGGGCGCAATATGAATTGACCCGCCATAATGCTGGTTTTTGGCTGGTTGATCATTTTGCCGATCGGTTACAGGCCAATTTTAAAACCGAGAAAAACCTCTTCGCCGAGGTGGCCAAGGCTCATTACGAGGGCCGGGCCATTTATTTGCTCAAGCCCAACACATTCATGAATCGCTCGGGGCAGGCAGTGGCGGCCATTGCCAATTTTTTCAAGATTAAGCCCCAGGAATTTTTGGTCGTACATGACGAGCTAGATCTGGTTCCAGGTGCCGTCAAGGTCAAATTTGGTGGCGGGCATGCAGGCCATAATGGCTTGCGCGATATCCAAAAAGCATTAGGCAGCCCCGACTTCTGGCGCTTGCGGGTAGGTATTGGCCACCCACGTGATACGGGTTCTCAACAGGCAGTGGCCAATTATGTGCTGAGTAACCCACGCGCGCAGGAATGGCCCGAGCTGGAATTGGCCCTGGAGCGTTGTCAAAGAGAGCTGCCCTTGTTGCTAGGGGGCGAGATGGAGGCTGCCGTGCGTGTTCTTCATGGGGCACATAAATAATGCGGACACAGCGGCTTGAGTTTTGGGACGAGTGCAAAGATTTTTGGCGTTTTATTCGCCGTCCCTCCTTGAACCCCCGCTTGCCAGCCCAACGTTTGGGAAGCGGCTGGCTGGTCGACTGGTCTGCGGGCTTGCGTCCCCTGCGATTGCTGCAGTGGGCGTTGGTGCTCTGGTGTTTGAATTTGGTTTTGTTTGGCCCAATTGCGGCAAAGGCTGCCGGTCTGGGCGGCGCCACCCACAAGCTTGACTTGCACCGCATCCCCTGGCTCCAGGCCCTGATCTGGGCGCCGGTGGTTGAAGAGCTGGTTTTTCGCTATGGATTGCGGCGTCCCGCGCAGTTATTGTGGTTTGGCCCGTTGGCCGTGTTTTGTCTATTTTCAGGGCCGGTCTGGTATAGCCAGCTGCTATTGGTCCTGGGTTTGGGGTTGTGGTTCAGCGGCCCGGCCTTGAAACAAGCACAAGGATGGCCTCGTGGCCGTGCACAGGCTGCCCGGGCTTGGCTGTGGGGTTACGCCTGGCCTTGGTCCTGGCGCCTGTGTTATCGGCGGTATTTTCCCTGGTTTTTTTATGGCAGCACACTGCTTTTTGCTTTGCTCCATCTGAATAATTTTCGTTTGCAGCAGGTTCCCATTGTGATTTGGCCTTTGCTGGTGGTTCCGCAGTGTTTTACCGGGCTGGCCCTGGGCTGGCTGCGGGTGCGTTATGGCATCGGCGCCAGCATCGCATTGCACGCCCTGTTTAATGCTGGCCCTTTGCTGTTGATCTTCATTATTGTTGGCCTGCTTCAGGCTCTGTAAATCTTCCTTTTTAATTTTTGTTGACAGGAACATCATGTCTCTACAATGCGGCATTGTTGGGTTGCCCAACGTTGGAAAATCAACTCTGTTTAACGCTTTGACCCAGGCAGGTATCGAAGCAGAAAACTACCCTTTTTGTACCATCGAGCCTAATGTCGGTATCGTCGAGGTTCCTGACCAGCGTTTGCAGGCCTTGGCAGAAATTGTGCAGCCCGAACGCACTTTGCCCGCAGTGGTCGAATTTGTTGATATCGCAGGTTTGGTTGCCGGCGCTTCCGAGGGGGAAGGGTTGGGTAACCAGTTTCTGGCCAATATCCGTGAAACTGATGCCATTGTTCATGTGGTCCGTTGCTTTGACGAGGGGAACATTGTTCATGTGGCGGGCAAAGTAGACCCAGTGGCAGATATTGAGGTGATTAATACCGAATTGGCTTTGGCAGATTTGGCTACCGCAGACCGGGCCTTGCAACGCAATCAGCGTACGGCGCGTTCAGGTGACAAGGAGGCCATGCGCATGGTTGGCTTGTTAGAGCGGGTAATTACGGCGTTAAATGAAGGGCAGCCCGTCAGGGCTTTGGGCCTGGATCAGGACGAGCACAGCTTGCTGCGCCCACTTTGTTTTATCACCGCCAAGCCAGTCATGTACGTTGCCAATGTCGATGAAGAGGGTTTTGAGAACAACCCCTTGCTGCAGCAAGTAGAGGAATATGCTGCTCGTGAGCAGGCCCCTGTGGTCGCAGTTTGTGCTGCGGTTGAAGCGGAAATTGCCCAACTTGACGAGGATGACAAGGCGGTTTTCCTGGATGATCTGGGTCTGGAAGAGCCTGGTCTTAACCGCGTTATTCGCGCCGCTTATCATTTGCTTGGGTTACAAACCTATTTTACCGCGGGGGTCAAAGAGGTCCGCGCCTGGACGGTGCCCGTAGGCGCCACAGCGCCCGAGGCGGCCGGGGTGATTCATACGGACTTTGAGCGCGGTTTTATTCGTGCCCAGACCATCGCTTATGAAGATTTTATTCAATATCGCGGTGAACAAGGGGCTCGGGAGGCCGGCAAAATGCGGGCCGAGGGCAAAGAATATATCGTCAAGGATGGCGATGTGCTTAATTTCCTGTTCAATGTCTAAGGGCCGGGTTACCGCCTGTTCTGTTTCTGGGCTGCAGGGTTTTTGCCTGCAGCTACTTGTTTGATGCCCTTTTCAGCTAGCTTTGGGTGGTTTTGAGAGGCGCATGTTCGCTTTGATTGCGCCATATCAAATAACCCGGCTGGGTTGATGCCTTATCCTATATTGAAAAAAATAATAATGTTATATTTATTATTCATAAAAAGCTGACGATTTCGGGCGCTATCCCGGGCATTGTCATTTGTTTTGAGCTTGCTTATTTTTCGAAAGACAAGAAGAGGGCATCAATGAAAGCTGGATATTTCAAAGAATTAACCACTAACGTCTCACGGCAGCTGGCTACTTTGCGCAAGAACCAGCCCGAGGTTACCCGTGCTTTTGGCGGTCTGGCGCAGGCGGCGACCAAAGACGGGGCGTTGGATAAAAAAACCAAAGAGCTGATTGCGCTGGGTATTGCCATTGCCATTCGCTGTGATGATTGCATTGGTTTTCATGTACAGGCTCTGGTCAAGTTGGGTGCTACACGCGATGAAATAGAAGAGGTCATAGGCACAGCCGTATACATGGGTGGTGGTCCATCGCTCATGTATTCCACTCATGCCTTGCAGGCTTTTGATGACTTCACCCAAGAGAGCGAATAAAATCACTACTGTTTAGTTTGCCTGTCTTTGGCAGGCAGATATAATTTGTAAAGAGTGCTGCCCAAGCTCTGGTCTTGGGCATTTTTCTTAGATCACTCTTGAAACGTTATTGCCTTTATGTTTGTGGCGTAATAGCATTAAACAGTACTGTATTCCTCCTCTTTAAGGTAAGCTGCGCATGACACGTATCGTACTTTTTGAAAACATTCATCCCAGCGCTAGCGAGGTATTTACCGCGGCTGGTTACACTGATATCAAAACCTTTCCCTCGGCCCTGGTGGGCGATGAGCTCATTCGCGAGGTGTCGCAGGCAGATATTGTGGGTATCCGTTCTCGTACTCAGCTGGATGACAAGGTGCTCGCCCATTGCGAGTCTTTGCGCGCCATTGGCTGTTTTTGTATTGGTACCAATCAAGTTAACCTGGATGCTGCCATGCAGAAAGGG
>Ga0209487_1004921_pt1 | contig 10100 bp, 11 predicted proteins | sample Poulit2012_FD_187524 | JGI IMG/M metagenome (GOLD analysis project Ga0209487, IMG submission 187524) | Agricultural soil microbial communities from Georgia to study Nitrogen management - Poultry litter 2012 (SPAdes) (version 2) | ecosystem: Environmental > Terrestrial > Soil > Agricultural land... | reverse complement strand
CCCGTGGGGTGGCAGCGGCGCTCGGCATCCGGATGGGGGAGTTCCACGAGCGGCACAACCTGCTGCTCACCCCCGCCGTGGCGGTCCCGCCCTTCGCGGCCGGCCACGACGTGCCGCCCGGGAGCGGGATGACTCGCTGGCCGCAGTGGGCCTCGTTCTCCTACCCCTTCAACCTCACCCAGCAGCCGGCGATCAGCGTGCCGGTCGGACACACGCCCGCGGGGCTCCCGGTGGGCCTGCAGATCGTGGGGCCGCGTCACTCCGACGACCTGGTCCTCGCGGCCGCGCGCTTCGTCGAGTGGCTGCTCGCTGAGAGCCGCTGAGCGGGTGGGCCGCGCGCCCCGGATAGGGCGCCCAGTGCACCGGACAGGGTGCGCCATGGTCGGCGCCTCCCTCCCGAGGCGTTGTGCCTACGCGCGGGCGAAGCTGAGCCGCTCCCCGGCGAAGCCGTGGCGCCACAGGTGGTTGCAGGCCTCGGCCATCTGGGCCAGACCGGACTCGATGGTGGCGAACACGCTGCCCGGCACCCAGCCGACATCGCCGTTGAGCAGGAGGTTGTTGCGGCCGTAGAACACCGCCAGGTCGGTGGCACCCTGCTCCGCGTGCGCGGCTGAGCCCGGCTCGTAGCCGAAGGCGGGGTTGCCGATCTCCCAGGGCTCGAAGTCGAACAGGCACACATCGCCCGGGATCGGAGTCACCGTCGGGTTCTCCCGGTGTGGCGCCGCGGTGATGCGCGGGACCAGGGTGTAGACCTCGTTGCGGGCGAACTTGGCGTGAAACGCGTCCCCGGACTGCGGCAGTGCCTGCCAGACCGCCTCGGCGGTGGCGGGTGCCTCCTCGTCGAGGAGGCGGGCGCGGCAGGAGACCCCGCGCGACTCCAGCGTGATCGTCAGGTAGCGGGCCATCAGACCTCCGCCAACACGTCGGACCAGATCGCCAGGCCCTCATCGATCTCCTCGGCGGTGACCACCAGTGGCGGGATCATCCGCACGACGTTCATGTGTGCACCGCAGGTGAGCATGAGCAGGCCGCGCGCCGCGGCGGCCTGCTGGGCGGCCTGGGCGCGAGCGGTGTCCGGGCGCCCGTCCGCGGTGGTGAACTCGCTGCCCACCATGAGGCCCAGGCCGCGCACGTCCCCGACGGCCTCGCTCGCCCGCTCCCGGGCGCCGGAGAGCAGCTGCTCGCCGCGTTCGGCGGCGTTGGCCACCAGATCCTCCTCCTCGATCACCTGCAGCGTGGCAACCGCGGCCGCACAGGCGACGGCGTTGGCGCCGTAGGTGCCGCCCTGGGAGCCGGGCCAGGCTTGCCCCATGAGGTCGCGGGAGGCGGCGATCCCGGAGAGCGGGAAGCCGGAGGCGATGCCCTTGGCGATGGTGAGGATGTCTGGTGCTACCTCGAAGTGCTGGTGGCCGAACCAGCGGCCGGTGCGCCCGAAGCCGGTCTGGATCTCATCCATCACGAGCAGGATGCCGTGCTGGTCGGCCCGTTCCCGCAGCCCCTGGAAGAACTCGGTGTTCCCCGGGATGTACCCGCCCTCGCCGAGGACCGGCTCGACCACGAAGGCGGCGGTCTCCTGGGGTGAGGTGACGGTGGCGAGCAGGTAGTCCAGCTCCTGCAGCGCGAAGCGGGTCGCCTCGGCCTCGTCCCAGCCGTAGCGGTAGGCGGTGGGGAACGGTGCCACGTGCACCCCGGACATCAGCGGGCTGAACCCGGCCGAGAACCGGGTGCCAGAGGTAGTCATCGACGCGGCGGCCACCGTGCGCCCGTGGAAGCCGCCGTGGAAGACCACGACGTTCGGCCGGCCGGTGGCCTGGCGTGCCAGGCGCAGCGCGGCCTCCACCGCCTCGCTTCCGGAGTTGGCGAAGAACAGCGAGTCGAGCTCGGCGGGCAGCACGCTGCCCAGCCGTTCGGTCAGCTCCAGGAGTGGTCGGTGCATGACGGTGGTGTACTGCCCGTGGATGAGCGAGCCCACCTGCTCCTGGGCGGCGGCGACCACCCGTGGGTGGCAGTGCCCGGTGCTCACCACCCCGATGCCGGCCGTGAAGTCGAGGTAGCGCCGTCCGTCGGTGCCGTACACGTGGCTGCCGCGTGCATGGTCGACGGTCACCGGCGTGGCCTGCAGGAGCCGGGGGGACAGTGTCGTCATCGAGACCTCCCTGGGTGGTTGTTGGATTGTTGACAATACTTCTACGATGGCGAGAACGGCAAGGGAGGCAGCCATGGAAGAGACCGACGTCATCGACAGCGTGCCCACGCAGCTGTTCATCGGGGGCCAGTGGCGCTCCGCGGCCCGCACCATGCCGGTGGAGGATCCCTCGACGGGGGAGGTGCTGTGCGAGGTGGCCGATGCCAACCCGGAGGAGGCTCTCGCAGCCCTGGACGCGGCCGCCGCCGCGCAGGCCGAGTGGGCCGCTACCGCGCCCCGGGAGCGCAGCGAGATCCTCAGCCGCGCCTACGACGTCATCATCGAGCAGACCGAGCGCCTGGCCCTGCTCATGACCCTGGAGATGGGCAAGCCGCTGGCGGAGTCGCGCGGCGAGGTCTCCTACGCAGCGGAGTTCCTACGCTGGTTCGCCGAGGAGGCGGTCCGCATCGACGGCGGCTACATGACCGCCCCGGCGGGCAACTCCCGCTTCCTCGTGATGCGCCAACCGGTGGGGCCCAGCATCCTCATCACCCCGTGGAACTTCCCGATGGCGATGGGCACCCGCAAGATCGGCCCGGCGATCGCGGCCGGGTGCACCTCGGTCATCAAGCCGGCCTCGCAGACACCGCTGTCCACCCTTGCACTGGTCGACATCCTCACCCAGGCGGGGCTCCCGCCTGGCGTCGTCAACGTCGTCACCACGACCAGCTCCGACGAGGTCATGACGCCGCTGATCCTGGACCCGCGCTCACGCAAGCTGTCCTTCACCGGCTCCACCCCGGTCGGCAAACATCTGCTCGAGCTGGCCGCCAAGACGGTGATGCGGACCTCGATGGAGCTGGGTGGCAACGCCCCCTTCCTCGTGTTCGAGGACGCCGACCTCGACGTCGCGGTCGAGGGCGCCATGCAGGCCAAGATGCGCAACATCGGACAGGCCTGCACTGCCGCGAACCGGATCCTGGTGCACCGGGAGCGTGCCGAGGAGTTCGCCGAACGGCTCGCCGAGCGGATGGCGCAGCTTCCGGTCGGCCGCGGGGTGGAGGACGGCGTGGTCGTGGGCCCGCTGATCAACCAGGGGGCGGTGGACAAGGTGCACGAGCTGGTCACCGACGCCGTCGGCCATGGCGCCACCGCCCGCCTCGGGGGAGCGCCGCTGGACCGGCCCGGGTACTTCTACCCGGCCACCGTGCTGACCGGGGTGCCCGCCGAGGCGCAGCTCACCAGCACCGAGATTTTCGGGCCGGTCGCCCCGATCACGAGCTTCGACACCGAGGACGAGGCGGTGAGCCTTGCCAACGACACCCCCTACGGACTCATCTCCTACGTCTTCACCCGCGACCTGGACCGCGCGATCCGGGTGAGTGAGGCGCTGGAGACCGGCATGGTCGGACTCAACCAGGGCGTGATCTCGAACCCAGCGGCACCTTTCGGCGGCATCAAGGAGTCCGGGCTGGGCCGCGAAGGCGGGTTCAGCGGGATCGATGAGTTCCTCGAGACCAAGTACGTCGGTATCAAGGCCTGACTCAGCGCTCGAGCGAGCGCAGCACGGCGCGCGCGGTGAGGCTCACGCCCCGATCCTCGTCGGCGGTGAAGGCGGCGATGAGCTCACGCGTGCCGTGGACTTCGGCCAGGGCCTGGACCACCCGTTGCCGCACCTGCGGTGGCGCCCCTGCGGCACGGTCCACCAGGGCTCGCGCGACGGCCTGCGCAGCCGGGGGAGTGGTCGCCAGTTCGCCGAGTGCCTCGGCTGCCTCGACGTCCTTGACTCCGGTCACCACCAGGTCGATGAGGGCGGGCACAGCCTCGGCTCGGCGCCGGGCACCGAGCGCGAGCGCGACGCGAGCCCGAACCGTCTCGTCCGGGTCGTCGAGCACCGTGTGCAGCAGCTCGGTGGCTTCCGGCTGGGCCAGGCTCTGGAGTGCCTCGACCGCGCGGTGCCGCACTGCCGGGTCGGCTGCCGCCAGACCACGGGCCAGCGCGCCCACGGGGTCGCCGTCGGACCTGGCCAGTGCCCAGCGCAGGGCACCGGCCACGTTGGTCTCCTCCTCCTCCAGCACCGCCGCGGCGAGGGACTCCGCTGGAGCGGTCCCGTCGGTGGTGTCGAGTGCGGTGCGCTGGCGCTGCCTGGCGTCCGGTGAGGTCAGCCCGCGCAGCAGCGCGGTCGCCCGTAACACCTCTTGCCAGTCCGTGGGACCGGCGGCGGCCACGTGTTCCAGGCGCCTCAGCAGCTCCTCCTCCTGAGCGATCCGCCGCCGGGCCTGCTCGATGAGCTCGCCCACCAGCGCGGCGGGCTGGAACTGCGGGTCGGCCAGCGCCCGCTGGACCTCGCCGAGGGACAGCCCCAGGGAGCGCAGGCTCTCCACATGGAAGATCCGGTCGATGTCCTCGGGGCGGTACTCCCGATATCCCCCGGCGGTGCGCCCCGAGGGGCGCACCAGGCCCAGGGAGTCGTAGTGGCGCAGCATCCGTGCACTCACCCCGGAGTGCCGCGCGACCTCCCCGATCAGCACGGTCAGCGCACCGCGGGCGCCGCGCGGTCGATGGCCACGCGGGTCGCCTCGTCCAGCGCCGCGCCGAACTCGGCGTCGGGATCGGCCAGCAGCCGCTGGGTCGCGACCGCGTGGGCACGCACCCGCGCCTCGGGGTGGCCCTGTGCTTCGGCGAGCATGCCCGCCACGGTATCGGCCGCCGCGCCCGCCGCGCCCGAGGCATGGTCCACGGCCGGAGTCCCATCGCTCAACGCGAGCAGGGCGCGGCTCAGGCTCAGCTGGACGTCCCGGTCGCCGCGGCCCAGCTCACGGACAAGCTCTGCGACCAGCTCGGCACGCGCCCCCCGTGGTGCGAGCACCACGGCGGCGCGCCAGGCGGCCCGGGCGACCTCGTCGTCAGGGTCGTGCAGGAAGTCCGAGACCGCCGGCCATGCTCCCGCCTCCTTGAGCTTGGACAGGGTGTGCAGGGCCTGGCTCCGGGCTTGGGCGTGCGGTGAGCCGAGCTCGGCCACCAGGAGCGGCAGGGTGTGACTCACCGGGTGGCGAGTGAGCGCCCAGGTGAGCATGTCGCGCACGAAGAAGTCCGGCTCCACCGCGCACCGGGCCAGCAGCACCGGGACATCACGGTCCTCGGGCCGAGTGCCCGCGGACATTGCCGCCCGCAGGCGCACCGAGGCGTCGGCGGCGTGCAGGGCGTCGATCGGTCGGGATACATGGGTCATGAGGACCACCTCCTGCCCCCAGGAAAGACCTTGACACTGTGTCAAGGTCAACCGCCGCAGCGCCCGGCGAGCCGCGCGAAGCCTCAGCGCGCGCTGTCGAGCAGGTCGAGGTGCTCGGCACTGGGCGGCTGGGCGACGGCATCGAGCGCGGCGTCGAGCTGGTCGAGCTTGCTGCCGCCCAGCACCGGCCGGATTCCGTGAGCGGTCAACCAGGCCAGCACGACCTGGCTCCGCGAGATGCCCAGGTCCGCCGACACCTGGTTCAGCGCGGCATCACGTCGGGCGTTCCCCTCGTGCTGGTAGACCTCGTCCAGCGCCTTGTCCGGGTTGTTGTAGGCCCCGGTGAGCAGTGGTGAGTACGCCCAGACCTCCATTCGGGTGGCGCGGGCGTGATCGAGCTGCTCCTCGCTGAGCACCCCGAACGGATGGCTGACGCTCGCGGGCCGGGTACCGGAGCGTGCCCGGAAGTAGGTGGCGTTGAGCTGAAGCGCGTCGATGGGTACCGCGCCGCGAGCCCGGGCGTGCGCGCGGGCCTGCTCCACGCGCCATGCGGGGTGGTTGGAGGCCCCCACCCGCCGCACTGCACCGGCGTCGACCAGCTCGGCGACCGCGTCCACTGTCTCCTCCACCGGGGTCCGCCGATCCTCCTGGTGCAGCCACAGCAGATCGACATGCTCGGTGCCCAGCCGCTCGAGGCTGCCGGCGAAGGCGTCGTGCACCGCCCGGCGGCTCAGACCGCTGCGGTGGGTGGGCCAGGATCCGGCCCACAACGGCTCGGCGCCCACCTTGGTCGAGATCCGGATCCGTTCGCGCATGCCGGGCCGAGCTCGCAACCAGCGGCCGATCACCCGCTCGCTGTCGCCGCCGCGACCGGTGGGGCTGTCCCAGAACGTGTAGCAGTCGGCGGTGTCGATCCACTCGCCACCGCGCTCGACGAATCGGTCCAGGAGGGCGAAACAGGCGTCGTCGGCCAACCGGGTGCCGAAGGCCATCGCCCCTAGGACCAGGGGAGTGTTCGGCGCGGGACTGGTCGTCGGGGGCATGGTCATCCTCGTCACTGTCGGGGCCCGGGTGCGGCGATGATATGGGGCAGGGGGAGGGGCGCCACGGGATTTCCCGGTCCATCTCACGTGCTGGCGGCCGGGTCGCAGGCGTGCCGAGGTTTGCGTGGCACCATGGCGCCATGGTGACCAGCGACGGGCGCCCTGGCGGTGGCGATGCGTGAGCTCGTCGTCCTGGGCACCGCCTCCCAGGTGCCCACCCGCACGCGCAACCACAACGGGTACCTGCTGCTGTGGGACGGCCAGGGCATCCTGTTCGACCCGGGTGAGGGCACCCAGCGCCAGATGATCCACGCCGGCGTCTCGGGCCACCAGATCACCCGTATCTGTCTCACTCACGTGCACGGTGACCACTGCTACGGGCTGCCCGGTGTGCTGTCCCGCATGGTCCTCGACGGCGTCCAGCACCCGGTGCACCTGCACTACCCCGCCAGCGGCAGTGACGTGGTGCAGGCGCTGGTCTCGGTCGCCTCACCGGGCCTGGACCTCCGGCTGCACCCGCACGGTGGGCCCGGTGAGGTCGCGCCGGGGCTGGAGGTGCGCCCCCTGCACCACCGGATCGAGGCCTACGGCTACCGGCTGGTGGAGCCGGACGGGCGCACGATGCTGCCCGACCGGCTCGCGACGGCCGGCATCAGCGGACCGGAGGTGGGGCGCCTGCAGCGGGACGGGTCACTCGGCGGGGTACGCCTCGAGGACGTGAGCGTGCACCGGCCCGGCCAGCGGTTCGCCTTCATCATGGACACCGCCCCGTGCCACGGCGCCGAGGAGCTGGCCGAGGCCGCCGACCTGCTCGTGGTCGAGTCGACCTTCGCCGATGAGGAGGCGCACCTGGCGGCCGAGTACGGCCACCTCACCGCCGGTGCGGCGGGCCGGCTGGCCGCCACGGCGGGGGTGGACACCGTGGTGCTCACCCACTTCTCCGCCCGGTACGACGACCTTGAGTTCCTACGCAGCCAGGCGCGGGCCCGTGCCGGTGCCTCCGCCGTCCTCATCGCCCGCGACCTGGACCGCATCCCGGTACCACCGCGTCGCCGCGGCCGGCCGGCGTGACGGACCGGCCCGCGAGGCCGGTTAGGGTTGTCCGGGGCCACCGCAGGCCGAATGGAGGAGCAATGGAAACGCGCGAACTGGGCCGCACCGGACGCCAGGTGTCGGTGATCGGTCAGGGCTGCTGGCAGCTCGGAGCCGACTGGGGCACGGTCGAGGAGGGCGACGCGATGGCGGTCCTGCACGCGGCCGCCGACTCGGGTGTCACGTTCTTCGACACCGCGGACGGTTACGGGGACGGCCGCAGCGAGCAGCTGGTGGGCCGGCTGCTCACGGAGCGTCCCGACGTCATGGTGGCGACCAAGATGGGCCGGCGCGCCGACCCGTTCGTGCCCGAGGCCTTCCACCTCGACGCCTTCCGCGGCTGGGTCGACCGCAGCCGGCGGAACCTGGGAGTCGACACGCTCGATCTCATCCAGCTGCACTGCCCGCCCACCTCGGTGTACGGCGACGACCGCGTCTACGACGCCCTCGACACCCTGGTGGCCGAGGAGCGCATCGCGGCCTACGGCGTGTCGGTGGAGACGGTCGAGGAGGCGCTGACCGCAATGGAGCGTCCCGGCCTGGCCTCGGTGCAGATCATCCTCAACATCTTCCGCCGCAAGCCGCTCGAGCAGGTGCTCCCGATCGCGGCCGAGCGTGGCATCGGGATCATCGCCCGGGTGCCGCTGGCCAGCGGCATGCTGAGCGGGCGCTATGACGCCACGACCACCTTTGCCGCTGACGACCACCGCAACTTCAACATCCGCGGAGAGGCCTTCGACGTGGGGGAGACCTTCAGCGGGGTGCCCTACGACGTCGGGATCGCCGCCGCCCAGGAGGTCGCCGCCCTCACCCCCGAAGGGATGACGACGGCGCAGCTCGCCCTGCGGTGGGTCATCGACCAGCCGGGGGTCACCACCGTCATTCCTGGCGCCAGCAGCGCCGAGCAGGCCCGCGCCAACGCGGCCGCCGCGGACTTCGCCCCGCTGGACGCCGAGCTGCACGCCGCACTCGCCACGATCTACGACGAACGGATCCGCCCCCATGTCCACCACCGCTGGTGACCAGACCGGCGGCCTGCTCAGCGAGCTGGACCGCCACCACCTGCGCCGGTGCGTCGAGCTGGCCACCGAGGCCCTCAACGACGGCGACGAACCCTTCGGCTCGGTGCTGGTCGACGCCACCGGCCAGGTGCTGTTCGAGGATCGCAACCGGGTCAAGGATGGCGACCACACCCGCCACCCCGAGCTCGAGATCGCCAAGTGGGCGGCCGTCCAGCTGAGCCCGGCGCAGCGGGCCGCCTCCGCGGTGTACACCTCCGGGGAGCACTGCCCGATGTGCGCCGCCGCCCACGCCTGGGTGGGGCTGGGCCCGATCATCTACGCGAGCTCGGGCGCGCAGCTGCAGGAGTGGTTGGCGGAGTGGGGCGCGGAGCCCGGTCCGGTGGCCCAGCTCCCGATCAGCGTCGTCGCGCCGTCGGTGCCGGTGCGCGGACCGTTCGTGGAGTTCACCGAGCAGATCCGCGACCTGCAGTACCGCAGCTTCCTGCAGCGCACCGAGTCCTCGGCGTAGGCCGGACGGGCCGAGTGGTCTGGCTGGCCTCGGCTCAGCTGGTGACCTGCTGCCAACGGGCGATGTCCTCCTGGGTGATCGCTGCCATCGGGGTGAGCTGGGTGATGCGAATGTGGTTGCCGAAGGGGTCGCGCAGCGCGCAGTCAATGCCGTAGGGCTGCCGGGTGGGCTCCTCGGTGAACTCCACGCCCTTGGCGCGAAGTGCCTCGTAGGTGGCCTGGCAGTCCTCGGTGTTGACGATGAAGCCCAGGCCCAGCGCCCCCTTGGTGAGTAGGTCGCGTACCTGACCTGCGACCTCGTCCGGGTGTGCGGGAGGGCCGGGGACCTCGAGGAGGAGCTGCCGGTCGGGTTGCGTGGGTAGGGCGATGGTGAGCCAGCGCATGATGCCGAGATCGACGTCGCTGGCTACCTCGAAGCCTAGCTTGCCGACGTAGAAGTCGAGCGCCGCCTCCTGGTCGAGGACGTAGATTCCGTGGATGCTGATGTTGGTGAGCATGACTCCACGCTAGGAGTGTGGGTGCGGCGATGGCTTATCCGAAACTGCTCTGCCTGGTCCACACCCGCACAGCGCACCCGGGGACCGGGATCGGGGCGGCTACGTCCCGATAGGCGGTGGGGGAGCGGCCGACGATGGCGCTGAAGGTGCGCGAGAAGGTGCCCAGGCTGTCGAACCCGACCGCGTCGGCGATCTCGGTGACCGTCCGGGTGGTGTCCCGCAGCATCGCGCAGGCGCGTTCGATCCGACGCCGCTGCAGGTAGCGGTGCGGGCTCTCCCCGAAGGTGGCCCGGAACGTGCGGCTGAAGTGCGCCGGTGACATGAACGCCACCCGGGCCAGGGCCGGGACATCGAGCGGATGGGTGTAGTCGCGGTCCATCACGTCGCGGGCGCGTAGCAGACGCCGGTTCTGGTCCTCCTGCGCGGTGAACATCGTCGCCTCCCAGGCTCGTGCCCCGAGCGTAGCGGTGCCACGCCGGTGGGTCAGGCCTCGGGCAGGAGTGGCAGGACCTCCTCCCAGACGGCGCGCAGGATGTCGTTGGCCACGCCCTCGTTGTGCGAGGTGATGGTGACCACGGCGCG
>Ga0209487_1004920_pt1 | contig 10103 bp, 12 predicted proteins | sample Poulit2012_FD_187524 | JGI IMG/M metagenome (GOLD analysis project Ga0209487, IMG submission 187524) | Agricultural soil microbial communities from Georgia to study Nitrogen management - Poultry litter 2012 (SPAdes) (version 2) | ecosystem: Environmental > Terrestrial > Soil > Agricultural land... | reverse complement strand
ATCAATCAATTTTCTAGATTGTTCGCTACCCAGATAGAGTATATTATCATCAAAATCTACTATGTCACGATAAGAGAATTTTTCAAAAATTAATCGAACCAAGAAGGGATGATACTATGACGACCGTTACGGTGTTTTTATGGCCAGTACAATTTGGAAATGTGTCTAGAACAAGATGAAGGCATTAACATAATTGTCGCACCGGCTGATTACAAAGATAATATGAAACTGACAGAAGATCTTGAAAGTAAGAGTTAAATAAAAATGATTGGTTTGATCCAAAAAAAAACATAATTAGAAGTACCTATTTTCCCTTGATATGTTATGATAAAGTTAGCTATTTATCAAAGAAGGGGGTCTTGGTTAGAATGGGAGTTGACGCTAGTTCAATCGCAAAGATTGAAAGAAATATGCGCTACATTAACGGCATCATAAAACATAAAGGTCGACAAATTTTAAAAAACTACTCGATAACCACACCGCAATTTATTGCTTTGCAGTGGTTGCTAGAAGGTGGGGATTTAACCATCGGAGAACTTTCGAATAAAATTAATTTGGCCTTTAGTACGACAACTGACTTAGTTGATCGAATGGAAAAAAAGGAGTTAGTTGAACGCAAACGTGATGCAAATGATCGCCGAGTTGTGCGCATTCACCTCTTACCGAAAGGGCAGAAAATTATTCGAGAAGTAATTGACGAGAGGCGCGTCTACTTAAGTACCGTTCTAGCTGATGTTCCTTCAAATGAGGTTGATATGCTCCATGAAGTGATGGAGCTATTATTGGATAAAATGAAGTTGGAACGTGAAAATAATTAATTTAGAAGAAGAGGGATTGTATTGGATCAACCAATCGGTGTGATCGATTCAGGAGTTGGTGGTCTGACCGTAGCTCGTGAATTGATGCGCCAGTTACCAAAAGAGAAGCTAATCTATTTAGGAGACACGGTCCGGTGCCCTTATGGGTCACGACCAAAAGAAGAAATCATTCAATTTACATTAGAAATGGTCGATTTTTTAATCGAAAAAGAGATTAAATTACTTGTCATTGCCTGTAATACAGCGACGGCTTTCACATTAGATAGATTAAGAGAAAAACTGTCTATTCCTGTGATTGGTGTCATCGAGCCTGGGGCAAGAGCAGCTATCAAAGTCACCAAGACCAATCATGTGGCTGTGCTTGGAACTGAAGGGACGATTAGAAGCGGAGCCTATCCAACAGCGCTCAATCAGGTGATGGAAGATCTCTCTATCTACAGCTTAGCTTGTCCAAAATTTGTCCCTCTTGTTGAGAGTGGAGATTTTTTACAAGAAGAATCACAAGTGGTTATTGAAGAATCGTTATTGCCTTTGAAAAATTTCTCGGACTTAGATACCGTGATATTGGGGTGTACACATTACCCAATCATCGCTGATCAAATTCAAAAAGCTGTGGGCGATCAAATTGAGATCATTTCTTCAGGGGAAGAAACAGCTCGAGAGGTGAGTGCGATTCTAGCCTACCAGGAGTTGAGCTATGAAGGAAGTCGAAAACCTGAGCATGACTTTTTCACAACAGGATCGGCTAATCGATTTAAAGCGCTCGCGAATCAATGGATGGATGAGCCAATTGATCGTGTGACACAAGTAAATATTGAACAAATAGCAAAAAACAAGTAGTGAATGCTGCTTGTTTTTTTGTGTCTCAGGTCTAATATCTAGTAACAGCTCGTATATATAAGTACAAACCATCTATGGGAGGGTACAGAATGAATATACGAGTGATGATCAAGCGATTGAGTCCATATTTATTAATCGCCGTTTGTTTGATTCTAATAGTGGGTTGCCAATCTAAAGAAGATAAAGAAGACGAATTAGAGGAGCTAGATGCACCACAGGAAGAAATGAACGAGACTGAGACGGACGAAACGGACATAGAAGAGGACGCTGAACGGGAGGAAGAAGCGGGTGATGAAACCGCTGGAACCGTTGCGAGAGAGCTTTACTTGTTGAGTAAAGAAGGGTTGGTTGTCCCACAAATTGTCGAGTTGCCGAGAGTAGAAGAGGTGGCCATGCAAGCACTAGAATATTTAATTGATGATGGGCCTGTGACTAATCTTTTACCAAATGGATTTGAAGCGGTGTTACCGGCTGGTACTGAAGTGCTTGGAGTGAACTTGGACGAGAATGGTACGCTAGTTGTTGATTTATCAGAAGAATTTACTGAATATGATGGAGCAAAGGAGCGACAGATTATTGAGGCGATGACTTATACATTGACTCAATTCGAGAGTGTCGATCGGATCAGGTTGTGGATTAATGGCTATGAACAGACAGAGATGCCTGTAAATGGAATGCCAATTGGAAATGGATACTCCCGCGTGAACGGAATCAACATTATGGATGTTGAAGGTGTTGATTTAATGGAGAGTGAGGCCGTGACACTTTATTATCCGACACAACTTGGATCTCAATTTTATCATGTGCCAGTCACGCAACATATTGAGCAAGGTGAAAATCTCAATCATGGAATTGTAGAAGCACTGTTAAAGGGCCCATCTTATGAATCAGGGTTACTTCATGTCTTTAATCCAAATATTGAATTGCTCGATGTAGGCGAGTTGAATGAAGGTGTGTTATCACTCGAGTTTACGGAGGAAATATTAGCGGACGTCAATGAAGCCTATATTGCGGATGAGGTCATCGAGACGATTGTGTTAACACTCACTGATCGTCCTGATATCTCAGGTGTCAATTTTTCTGTTGAAAACGTTGAACAAATTTTTAATGAGCATGGGGTCCCTTATAGTGAATCTGTCACAAGAGATGTCTTTGTTCCAACTGGAAGTTTCTAAGCTGAGAGATCAGCTTTTTTTTTATCATTTCTAATAAAAAGGGAATGAAAGTGACCGACTCTGCAAAAAATATGTTACGATAATAATGAATGAAGGAGGATGATCGAATGAGACCGAATAATAGAGCGAGTACTGAATTGAGAGAGATAACTATAGATACAGAATTTGTTAAACATCCAGAAGGATCCGTTTTGATTACCATTGGAGATACAAAAGTGATCTGTAATGCAAGTATTGAGGAGCGAGTACCTCCGTTTATGCGTGGGCAGGGAAAGGGCTGGATTACAGCAGAGTACGCCATGTTACCACGTGCAACGGAAACACGAAATATTCGCGAATCATCAAGAGGAAAAGTTGGTGGCAGAACGATGGAAATCCAACGTTTGATCGGGCGGACGCTAAGATCAATTGTTGATTTAGACCAAATCGGCGAACGAACGATTTGGGTCGATTGTGATGTCATTCAAGCAGATGGTGGCACACGTACTGCTGCGATCACAGGTGCTTTTGTCGCTTTGGTTCTCGCTTTAGGAACATTGATTGAGCGTGAAGTGATTAAAGAGTTACCAATCACCGATTATCTAGCGGCGATTTCAGTTGGAATCACTCCAAATGATGAGGCGATACTTGACCTTGAGTATGTAGAAGATGCTGAGGCAAAAGTTGATATGAATGTGGTCATGACAGGCGCGAAGGAATTTGTAGAGATTCAAGGGACAGGAGAAGAAGCGACTTTCTCTTATCAGCAATTGCAAGATATGTTGGCCCTTGCTGAAAAAGGAATCGAAGATATTTTTGAGATGCAAAAAAATGCCATTGGTGATCTAGCTGAACTAATTCAACCAAGTGAGGAATAACGATGAAAAAAGTCTTAATTGCGACAAAAAATGCAGGGAAAGTCGCTGATTTTAGAGCGATTTTTAAAGAATATCAGGTAGAAGTGCTATCATTATTAGACCTTGAAGATCCTGTAGATGATATCGAAGAAACAGGGGAGAGTTTTTCAGAAAATGCGGTCTTAAAAGCGGAGACAATCGCAAACCAAATGGATCTACCTGTTTTGGCTGATGACTCGGGGCTGTCCATCGATTATCTGGGTGGGCGGCCTGGGGTTTATTCGGCGCGCTATGCGGGAATGGATAAGGACGATGAAGCAAATAATCAAAAAGTGTTGGCTGAGTTGAGTGGGGTAGCGAAAGAGGAGCGTACGGCGGCATTTATTTGTGCGCTTGCGTTCGCTGTTCCTGGTGAGGAAACGATTGTCAAAGAGGGTGTGTGTCGTGGGTTGATTGCGTTTGAACCCATTGGTGAGCACGGTTTTGGTTATGATCCGATTTTTATTCCTGAAGGGTACAGTCAAACAATGGCTCAATTAACACTCGAGGAAAAAAATGAGATTAGTCATCGGGGGCAGGCGTTAAAAAAATTAGCTGATTGGCTAGAATCGGAGGGAAAGGTAGGTTTTTAAAATGCCTAAAGTGTTAATTTTAAGCGATAGTCATGGGTGGTCAAAAGAGATCTTAGAGGTGAAGGAGCGTCATCAGGGTGAGGTCGATCAAATCATTCATTGTGGTGATTCAGAGTTGAATTATGGTGATGAGGTGCTTCAAGGGATTCAAATAGTTGCTGGTAATACTGATTTTGATCCGGAATTTCCTAATGAGCTTGTTTTTGATGTGAAAGGAACGACTTTTTATGTGGTTCACGGGCATATGCATAATATCAAAGAGACGTTAGATCCAATTACATATCGGGCCAGTGAGTTGCGAGCGCGGATTATTTGTCATGGGCACTCGCATGTTGCTGGTGCTACTCGTGTAGGAGATCAGCTTGTGATCAATCCGGGGAGCATTCGCTTTCCACGGTATTCTCGAACAGAGACATATGCTATTTTGGAATGGGATGACGAGGGAGAATATACCGTCCGGTTTTATCGATTTAATGGAGACGAAGTGACGGACTGGACCTATTCGACAGTGTTTGTTTAAGGAGAGCAGATGCTCTCTTTTTTTTGTGAGGTTTATTCATTTGGCACGCTGGGTATTTAATAATTAAGAACAGAAATTAATTAATGAGGTGAAGGACATGGCAGAACGAAAAGAAGTTGAACGTAAAGAAACTAAATCTGATCCGAGTAAAGTTGGCGTCGCATTTATAAAGTATGCAAGTATCTTAATTATTTTCTTTGTGCTTCTCTGGTTTATCATCAACTATTTCTTGCAGTAAGTCATGATTGAAGGTGATTTTTAAAGTGGCGATTCTCTTTCCAGTTCGATAAAGAGGATCGCTCTTTTTGTGTGGATAGTTTTTAATCATATCCTTCAACGGTAATAAACCCGGACATATTGAACCCATCGATTTCTCCGAAAGCAGTTAAATTTACATATACTTTAAGACCGTCTTTTTCTGCATTCCATTCAACATAGCGCTCGCCCTCTTCTCGATCAGGGATTGATTCATTCGTCTTCGTCCACCCATTAGCCGATAGCTCTTTGGAGTAAAAATCGATGAACTCTGGATAAGTAATCCCTGGACTAAACATGAATGAAATGCCATCATCTCGATCGACGCCAAACTGAATCGTACCCTCTTTTGGAAAAGGAATCTCACTTGCAATGTCATTTGGTAATTCAGTGTTGTGTGATGCTAGTGTATTAGATGCGGACGACCCGACTGCACAACCACTTGTAAAAAATAGAACAGCTAATAATAGAATTAACGATTTTTTGTATTTCAATTTAAACTCTCCCATTTGTTTTGCTACTTAAACTTTTTCAGTCCAACGTTAAAATTTATTTAAGTATTAGGAAAAATATTTGATTGGTCGAGAAACTTTTTATTAGTAAGAAAATACTGTTACTTTAGCAGGAGGTATGCTCTTTCATGTCGAAACATATATTAAGACAAAAAAAGGGGAGTTATGAAAATGGATCATCAAAAGGAGAAGTTTTATCAGAAAAAATGGTTTGCCATTATAATGTTAATATTTTTAGCACCAGTAGGCATTTACTTAATTTGGACGAATGACCATTTTAAAAGAAATACAAACATCGTTTTGACTGTTATTTTTAGTCTGTTATTTATTGTGGTTATTTTCAGTGAAGAAGACGAATTAGTTGAAGCTGACAACGAAGCCAATGAAGTGGAAGAAGTAGATGAGACAGAGGACATTCTGACGGTTGTTGAGCTTACTTTAGATGCAGAAATAAATGAGGATATGGTTGTTTTCTATGGTGAAACAAACCTTCCAGATGGCGCTATTATTACATATGAAGTTTTTCACGAAGAGGATGTCAATCAGTTTGAAGCAGGAAATGTGAAGGTAGAGAAAGGCAGATATGATGAAGAAGTCCTTGTGACCGACTGGACAGAAGGTGAAATTACCGTCTGGGTATCCTTTCAAACGGTTCTAGACACATCGACTTCTCAACCAGATGAAGTTATAGAAATTTTTGGAGAAATGGGAGAAAATATTGATGGAGACCATGTCATAGAAATAGAAACGATGAAACTTGTTGAGTTAGAGCATTCGTTATTTAAAGAAGCAGTAATTGTTGCAGAGGAAACTGAAAAAGAAGAACCTGAAAAAGTTGCGAGCAAAGCACAAGATGAAACGTTGGATTCCGAAAAAGATGTAAATGAGAGTTCCGAAGTAAGCACAGAGGTGGAGGTAGCAAAGGCACCAAAAGCGTCCAAATCAGAAAAAACGTCTAAATCTGAGTCTGATGAAACTACGACAAAAAATGACCAAGGTATAACAACTTCGCAACAAAATGCAGTCGATATGGCAGAATCTTATTTAGCGTATACATCTTTTTCTAAATCTGGTTTAATCGGTCAACTAAAATATGAAGGTTTTACTAGTGGGGATGCAGAGTATGCGGTAAACGCAATCAGTGTAGATTGGCGAGATCAAGCAGTTATTATGGCAGGAGACTATTTAGCATATAGCGCCTTTTCTAAATCTGGTTTAATCGGTCAACTAGAATATGAAGGTTTTGCTAGTGGGGATGCAGAGTATGCGGTAAACGCAATCAGCGTGGATTGGCGAGAACAAGCAGTTATTATGGCAGGAGACTATTTAGCATATAGCGCCTTTTCTAAATCTGGTTTAATCGGTCAACTAGAATATGAAGGTTTTGCTAGTGGGGATGCAGAGTATGCAGTAAACGCAATCAGTGTGGATTGGCAAGATCAAGCTGTCAAAACGGCTGAACAATATTTAGATTATACAAGTTTTTCAAGAAGTGATTTAATTGATCAGTTAAAATATGAAGGATTCAGTAGTGAACATGCGAATCATGCTGCCGATGAAGTTGGACTTTAAAAGCTTTAATCAATCACCTTGTGTGCATTTTTAATAACATAGTGATGCCTTGAGTTGAGTATGTGAGCGTGATTGCGCCAGTTGAAGAGTTAACTATTATCTATAACAAATAAACCTTACAAACATTATGTTTGTAAGGTTTTACTTAGCGTCCCAGGCAGGATTCGAACCTGCGACCTACGGCTTAGAAGGCCGTTGCTCTATCCAGCTGAGCTACTGGGACATGATTGATTTGATTGGAGCGGGTGAAGAGAATCGAACTCTCGTCATCAGCTTGGAAGGCTGAGGTTTTACCACTAAACTACACCCGCATTAAAATTTTGTAACGCTCCTCAATTGTCGTGCACCACACTGTCATGCCCCTGCAGAATTGGGTTTACTCAGAGATGTTAGTGCTTCGGGGCAACTCGTCGATAACTCGATGATGTTTCGCTCGTGGCTGATGTTTTACCACTAAACTACACCCGCACTGTCTAGGTTCTTATTTAACAGACAAGTTACATTATAGTCATATTTAAAAAACTTGTCAATCATTATTTAAAAAAATATTTTGGGATGTAAAATAAATAATGCTGTCCGTTTGTCCTTAGTATTGATTCAATTTGCTCATAAACTAATTATACTGCAAGCTTATCATGTCTATTTTTGAAAAAAAGGTGATTTGATGGAGTCATCGAAGTGTCATATGATCATTTTAAACAGAAAGGAAGTGAGTTATGTTTTTAAATGAACGACAACCATCAGATGAACTAAGAACGCTACGCTCATTGAATAGCCGAAGTGTCTTATCAAAAGAAGACTATCATTATTATTTGAATTTAGAAAAAGGATTGGAGGGTGAACTAAAACTCGATAAGCTTTTAGGTGAGGCGCTAGCTGAAGTGATGATTTTAAGAGATTTAACTTTTGAAATCAATAATACGATCTTTCAAATCGATACATTACTTATTTTTCAAAAATGCATTTATCTATTAGATGTTAAAAATAATCAAGGGGATTTTTATGTGGAGGGTGAAATCTGGAAAAGTCCGACTGGAAACGAGATGAAAAACCCACTTCACCAACTATCTCGGTGTACCTCACTGTTCAAGCACTTACTTCAACGTCTTGGTTTCACTTCGAATATTAACGCTTCGCTCGTCTATGTGCACCCTGAGTTCACCCTGTATCAAGCACCACGAAGACAAGATATCGTTTTCCCCACTCAACTCAATCGCTTTATCGGTAGACTAAAACAGGAGCCCTGCAATTATCGTCAAGATCATCACAGACTTGCTAAGCAACTTTTATCGCAACGAGTTTTGCGCCATCGGCATGAAACAGACTTCGACTATGAGTTTAACTCATTGAAAAAGGGGATTGTTTGTTTTGATTGTGGTGGGTTTATGAGTAGGTATAGTTTGTATCAATTGGTTTGTGATAAATGCAATAAAACGGATTATAATGAGATATGTGCTTTGAAAAACATTAATGAATTTGAATTTCTTTTTCCAAATAAAAAAATTACGCTTAATAACATTTATAATTGGTGTGGTGAAGTTTTATCTATCGATGTGATCAGAAACGTTCTAAGAAAAAATTATCGGTTGCTTTCCCGAGGGAAAGCTTCATATTATTTAGAAGAAAAGGCATCTGATCAGAAATGAGATTTGTTTTAATTTAGGTAAAGCCCTGAAAATCATGTGCTAGTTCTATGCAACTCCTCTATACGTGGAGCTAGGCCTCAAAACCCACGTGCTAGCTCTATGCAAAGTCTCTATGCGTGGAGCTAGGCCTCAAAAATCATATGCTAGCTCTACGCAAAGCCTCTATACGTGGAGCTAGGTCTCAAAAATCACGTACTGGCTCCATGCAAAGCCTCAATGCGTGGAGCTAGGCCTCAAAACCCACGTGCTAGCTCCATGCAAAGCCTCAATGCGTGGAGCTAGGCCTCAAAAATCATATGCTAGCTCTACGCAAAGCCTCAATGCGTGGAGCTATGTCTCAGAAATCACGTACTAGCTCCATGCAAAGCCTCAATGCGTGGAGCTAGATCACAAAAACCACGCACTAGCTCCATGCAAAGCCCCTATACGTGGAGCTAGATCACAAAAACCACGTGCTATCTCCATGCAAAGCCCCTATACGTGGAGCTAGGTCTCAAAAATCACATGCTAGCTCTACGCAAAGCCTCAATGCGTGGAACTAGGTCACAAAAATCACATGCTAGCTCTACGCAAAGCCTCAATGCGTGGAGCTAGATCTCAAAAATCACGTACTATCTCCATGCAAAGCCCTGATACGTGGAGCTAGGTCACAAAACCCACGTGCTAGCTCTACGCAAAGCCTCAATGCGTGGAGCTAGATCACAAAACCCACGTGCTAGCTCTACGCAAAGCCTCTATACGTGGAATCCAGGCCTCAAAACCCACGTGCTAGCTCCATGCAAAGCCCCGATACGTGGAGCTAGGTCTCAAAAATCACGTGCTATCTCCACGCAAAGCGGCTATGCGTGAAAATTAGATCCTGAAACCCTATCCCTCCACCAACTCACTCACCGGCACGCTCAATTTTTCCTCAGGCTTATCCAGGGGGTGAATCGTAGCTAATCCTTCATCGCGATCCACATGTTCGATATAAATCTTCTCATCATTATAAGTTACATGTACCATATCTTCAGACATCATCAATTCCTGAGCGCGTTCAATATCCATCATAAATCACCTCCATAAAAATAGAGTTATCTATACCACAGCCACCTAAACAAGCCAAATCAACTCCATATTTGCAGACTTTAGTGATAGTAGGCTATAATAGTGTATCCAATAAAACTCGGAACAATTCAGAAGCATATACTAGATAAAATAAATCATATCAATTTAAAATTGTTTGAATTTTTAAAAATAGGGAAACACTGAAGAATAACGTAAAAAGCCTAATCAGAAAGGAGGACGACTATGGGTA
>Ga0209487_1004919_pt1 | contig 10104 bp, 6 predicted proteins | sample Poulit2012_FD_187524 | JGI IMG/M metagenome (GOLD analysis project Ga0209487, IMG submission 187524) | Agricultural soil microbial communities from Georgia to study Nitrogen management - Poultry litter 2012 (SPAdes) (version 2) | ecosystem: Environmental > Terrestrial > Soil > Agricultural land... | reverse complement strand
TTACCCTACCGCTGCCGCGAGATTGCATCTCGTGGCATCCCCAAGAATAATTTAAATAAGCAAGTATTTTCTAAACAACTAACCCCATCTAAAACACAACCGATTAGATAAGTAAATCCTGAGTTTCCAAAACACTAGACCACGAGAAAGGAACCAAGCATCAAAAGTAGATTCAAGCCACGAGAGAGGACTCTCGCGGCAGCATTTTACTAATTTGCCATCGCTACCGCACCCACCTCTTACCCCATCACTGCCGCGTCAAACTCATACCCTACCGCTGCCGCGAGATTGCATCTCGTGGCTCCCTAAGAATAATTCAAATAAGATAGTAACCTCTAAAAAACTAACCCATCTAAAATACAACCGATTAGATAAGTAAATCCTGAGTTTCGAAAAACAACTAAGACCACGAGAAAGGACCCAAGCAGCAAAAGTAGATTCAAGCCACGAGAGAGGACTCTCGCGGCAGCATTTTACTAATTTGCCATCGCTACCGCACCCACCTCTTACCCCATCGCTGCCGCGTCAAACTCATACCCTACCGCTGCCGCGAGATTGCATCTCGTGGCTCCCTAAGAATAATTCAAATAAGATAGTAACCTCTAAAAAACTAACCCATCTAAAATACAACCGATTAAATAAGTAAATCCTGAGTTTCCAAAACACTAGACCACGAGAAAGGACCCAAGCAGCAAAAGTAGATTCAAGCCACGAGAGAGGACTCTCGCGGCAGCATTTTACTAATTTGCCATCGCTACCGCACCCACCTCTTACCCTACCGCTGCCGCGTCAAACTCATACCCTACCGCTGCCGCGAGATTGCATCTCGTGGCATCCCTAAGATTAATTTAAATATGGAAGTAACTTCTATACAACTATCCCCTCTAAAATATAACCGATTAACTAAGTAAATCTTGAGTTTCGAAAGCAAACAGACCATTAAGAGGTGCCTCTCGCAAAGTCATATTAAAGTTTGTAAGCAATTTTAAACATAATGATTCTTGGAAGGATATATCTTTTCGTTTCGGCGATTAAGAAGCTGTTGAATGAGTTTTGCTGTTTAAAAGCAGTGTCAAATAAATTGGTTACATTTATTTCAAAGCCCCAAGGGCTATCTTCTACTTGATAAAACAATGAGGCATCTGCTGTGTCAAAAGCATTTTTGGCATGACTGCTTTTATTCTGATACTGATCAAACGTATAATCTGCTTTAAATACAAAGTTTTTTAAGAAGCGGTATCGCAAATGGACGAAAAAACGATCATTTTCAAAATTGTTAACTTGATTAAACGACCTATAATTATTAAAGTCCTTTGTATATCCTACTTCTATATTTGGGTATTCTCTAAAAAGGGTTTCGACACTTGCCGTTGATGAAATAGATTTTGAAATATTCCGATGCGTATCATCATTTAAAATTTGATGAAAATCACTGAAATTAAAGTTGGTATTCAATTTATATCTCAGCTTACGGAGTGTTTTTGAGACATTACCCATCATACGCCAACTGTGTTCGGGTAAATCAAACATCATAGGTGTACTATACTGATCGATACCTTGAAGTTGCGTTATACTTTTAATCTGATCTACTTTTTTATTAAAAAAGGTGTGAAAGTTAACATTCAAATTTCTAATAAGACTAAATTTGTAATAACTCAGATTTAGCGTATGATACAACTGATTTTCTAAGGAAGTATTGCCTTTATAAACACTGTTAAAACTGTTTAACACAAAGTTGTTGGCTAACTGTTCGATATCAGGAAATCGAGCGTTCAGTTTATATTTAAAATTAATTTTCTCACTTCTGTTTAGCTCTATTTTCGCAGTAAATTGTGGTAATATTAAAGCCTTCGTATTCGTATTTTTCTCTTCGAGCTGCTTGGTTTTCCAATTGTAAAAGTGTGCATAAACCATCGGTTTAAAAGTGGCAATCCCCACTTGGAGTTTATATTCTAAACCCAAAAATGTATTTATAAAGTCGTAGCCAAAATCATTCCCAAAACCTGCCACATTAAAATCATTCACACTACCATCGCTTAGGTGCTGTTCGTCTTGGCTGTAGAATTCTGAAAAAGTAGCATTAACACCAATACTGGTATAGATGTGATTAAAGTTATTGAGCACCCAATAATGTTTGGCTACAGCATTGGCATTATGTGTGCTATTGCGTTTGGTTTGCAAAATAGTATACATCTCATCTTCTTCCAGAGGAATTAAACCCTGTAAAATCTGCCGATCCGTCATCCATTCCGTAAAGGGTTTATCTTTTTGAAAGCTATAGGTAGCCTCGAAACTTCCTGTATGATTTTTAGATAGTTTTCGACTGTAAGCAATATTTTGTTTAAGATTAATGTTTTTCATATCGGTAAGCGTAGCTATAGTATTGCTTTGCGACGGATGCATGGTGTTTATTAACCCCTTACCGTCATTATCTGCCAACTTAATAAAACTATTATACGCGAAATCTTCTTCAAAATCAGGTTTATACTCCAAAGTCAATTTACCAATGGTAAAAAAGTTAGTAAGATCTTGGGTATTATTTCTTGATTCAAAATAAGACGTATCCTCCAATAAATATTCGTTTTCGGTATGGGTTTCGGCTTCCGATTTGGCATTTGAGCTGATGACATAACCACTAATATCGGTTGCATTGGAAATAGATTGTCTAATATTTAAAGCTCCAAACTGATGAATGTTTGACTTAAAATTCTGATTATTTATAAATTGCCTGATATTACTTCGAAACGGGCTTACTCCACTATTACTACCGCTCATCAGTTTGCCAAATCCCCCTTCAAATTCGATATAATCTCTAAAACTGAAGCTACTAGTTCCTTGATTATTAAAATCACCAATAAAATTGACATTGGTTTCTGGACTGTAATAAAATAGTGTAGGGTGAATTAGGTAGCGGTTTTTAATCCCTGCACCAGCCTGAACATCTCCAAAAACAAATTTCTTCTTATCTTCTTTTAGCTTGATATTCATCGCCAACTCTTCGCTATCATTCAGTCCCTTTAGCATAGCGACCTCGTTATAATCGTCTATTACCTCCACCTCTTCTACCGCATCGGCAGGAATATTATTGACCGCTAGTTTACTATCTCCAGTAAAGAATGTTTTATTTTCTACCAATACTTTAGTTACTTTTCTCCCTTGCGATGTTACATTTCCCAATCTATCTACTTCCATACCTGGGAGTTTTTTGAGTAGTTCACGCAACTTACGTTCATCTCCCGTTGCAAAAGCATCTACCCTATAGGTAATGGTATCTTTTTTAACCTCAACTGGTGGTTTATAATCTAGCACTACGGTACCTAGTTGTTCGATACTTTCTTGGAGAACAAAGTTTTTTATTATGTTTTTATCGGTGGTTTCTATTCGCGTTTCATAAGTGGTATAGCCCAAAAAACTAACCGTTAGCGTATACGTTTGATTTTTAGAAAGTCCCAACTTATAACTACCGTTGTTTTCTGTTATAGCAAATCGAACCGATTCATGATCGGCTTCTGGCATTGCCAACACATTGGCATGAGCTAATGGATTTTGTAAGCTATCCGTAACTTTACCAGAAACCATTACTTGCTGCCCGTAAGAAGAAAGTCCTACTAAGAATAATAGGACTTTTAATAGTGCTTGAAGAAATACTTTTATTTTACCCACCAATAAATTCTTTCAAATTTTCTCTAGATATTCTAGGTTGCATTTCATAGTAATCTTCTCTGCTAATTGTTTTTCCACGAGTAGGTTTTTTCACCTCCAAATCAAAATCAGGTTCTAGGTTCATACTGTTTACATAATACGTAAATTTCATATCCGTCAGTTCCATAATTAAGCCAGGAAGACCTCCGTAATTTTTTGGGCCTAGTGGTAAAGCTATACTTGGAGCGAACCATGCCTCAACGGTTTTATTAAAAACACCTCTGGTTGCGGTATATCCCGAAACATTTGTAGTAGCTTTAATACAGGTATAATTGCCTATCATTTTTTGTTCATTCGTGATATTCCATATAATATCGGTAGTTTTTGATTCTACCAAGTAAGTTCTTTCCGCAATGATTTTCTCTATTACCGTCTTTGCATCTTCATTCCTATAATAGGAATTAAAAGACTTTATAATTGCATCATAGCCTTGTTTATCAGATAGCCCAACATTCGTTTCTGTATCTACATAGAATACCGACTCCTGTTTATCAAAATCTAAATTAAAAGGAATGCTATCTCTAATTTCACTCATATAATTCAAAAATTCTACAAATTCTTTTCTTTTAGATTCCTCTTCATCAGAAACCGGTTGTTCTGAAGCAATTCTGTAGACAATCCTACCTTTTGTTTGAGAAAAAGATAGGATTGGTAAAATTAAAAACAAGAGAAAATATAAAGTTTTTAGATTCATTGTTTAAAATTATTTTTATAAGCAACCTTTATAATCTCCAGCTATCACTTCATAACCCAAACAATCTGCAAGACGCAAATTCCCAACGCATCCAGCTTGTTCTGGAGTAAAACCAAAATCAAGCATTTCTTCCATAGCATCAAAAGCACTTTCGACACAAGGATCTAGTGCAACAACATCTACAGAAGCACCTTTACTTGTTGTACTTCCTAAGAACAAAAATGTAGCCATTAAAATAAGTGAATTTTTCATGTTTCAATTAATTTTTAAGATTAAACATGATCCAATATATATATATATGCAAATTAACAAGAAGAAGCTACTTTAACTAAACATTAACTCTACATTTACTTAAAAAATACTCTAGAATTAACCACCAATAAATTCTTTCAAATTTTCTCTAGTTATTTTAGGTCGCATTTCATAGTAATCTTCTCTGCTGATTGTTTTTCCTCGAGTAGGTTTTTTTACTTCTAACTCAAAATCAGGATCCAAGTTTATACTTTCTACATAATACGTTAGCTTTCCTCCATCATAAACCAGTTCTAGGATTAAACCTGGAAGCCCTCCGAAATTTCTGGGACCTAATGATAAAGCTATACTTGGAGTGAACCAAGCCTCGATAGTTCTTTCATACACACCTTTGGTAATATGATACGCCAAAACCGTTGTAGTAGCTTTAATACAAGGGTAATTGTCTATAGTTTTTTGTTCGTTGGTAATATTCCATACGATGTCGCTAGTTTTAGACTCTACCAAATAAGTTCTTTCCGAGATGATTTGTTCAATTGCTGTCTTTGTACTTTCATTTCTGTAATATGAATTAAAAGATTTAATAGCTGCCTCATAGCCTGGTTCATTAGAAATACCCACATTCGTACGTGTATCTGCATAAAACACCGACTCTTGTTTATCGAAATCTAGATTCAAAGGAATTCTAGCTCTAAGCTCTTTCCGTCTATTTAAAAAATCTAAACCATTCTTTATTCGAGAAGAATCATCAATTTCGTTAAGCTTTAAAGCTTCTTTATAAACAATTCTACCTTTTGTTTGCGAAAAGGATAAATTTGGGAGGATTAAAAACAAAAATAAATATAAAAATTTTCTTAGCATTTAAATATTATTTTATTAGAGACAACTATCATAATCAGAACCTGTTACTTCGTGTCCCATGCACTCTGCCATAAGCCAATTAGCAAAACAAGTTAACTCTTCATCACTCAAATAATCAGGATTTTCATAATCTATAATTTCATGAACAATATCTAAGCAACTATTATTTGCCATATCTTCAACTGCCATTATAGTAGAACCAATACTTGATCCACTTCCTAGAAACAATAATGCGGTCATAAAAATAAATGTTTTTCTCATGTTTTATTGATTTTTAAGATTAAACATGATGCAATATATATATGCAAGTTAACAAAAAAAAAACCTCTTTAACTAAATATTAACAATACGTATACTTAAAATACATTCTAGAATTAACCATCAATAAATTCTTTAAAATTTTCTTCAATTATTCTGGATTGCTCTCAACTCTAATTTAATTAAGCGGCTATTTTATAAACAATTAGCCTATCTAAATATTATCCAAATAGACAAGAAAACTCCTGTATTAGCAGATAGCGAAACCATGAAAGAAGAATCATGTGATAGTAATCTTCTCCCATCGATACCGCGAGATTGCTTCTCGTAGCCTCACGATACTAGAATAATATCCACTGGTGAGGACTCTCACGGCAGCAGAAAAAGAATACTAGCACTATTAGCTACGAAAGAAGACCTCTACAGTAGTAGAAAAAGTTTAAAAACCGTAAAAAACGGCTCTAGATATCCTCCATCGCTACCGCGAGATCAATGTCATTAAGTTAGTGATACAAACATCTGATTATCAGTGACATACGCTTGTTTTTCAGCTGAATAAATCGTATATTCAGCTGATAATCAAGAACTTACTAATGAAAAAGAAAACAGCTATCTTTATCTTTGAAAAGATAAAAACTGAGATTTATAGTAATAGCCTAAAAATTGAATTTAGAGTTTCAAAAGAACATTTTACCAGAAACCGAAAACAACGTTTTCCAATACTCCTTTTATTTATGTTGAACTTTCTGAAAAAAAGCCTGGCCCTAGAAATAGAGAATTTCATTGGTTTATTTAGTCCTAACCCTGACTCAAAGTTTACCAAGAGTGCTTTTGTACAGGCCAGAAAGAAGATCAAGCCTGAAGTGTTTGATAGGCTTTCTCAAGTATTATTAAACGAATTTTATACTGATAATGAACCAGCAATAAAATTATGGAAGGGATTTAGATTACTTGCGATAGATGGAACTCGCATGACCTTACCGATTACTAATGAACTTAAAAGAATTTACGGCGAGACCAAGAACCAACACGATACTGTTTTAGTACAAGCAAGATGCTCTGTTATTTATGATGTACTGAATAAATATGTTTTGGATGGTATAATAGGGCCTACAAAGAGAGGAGAAAGAGATTTAGCTCTTACTCATCTTGAGCATTGTAAAAGTAAAGACCTGATAATTTATGACAGAGGATACCCTTCCTACGATTTCATACACCAACATCTCAAAAGAAACCTTGATTATTTAATGCGAGTAAAATTAAGTTTCAGCAAAGTTGTCAAGGACTTTGAGAAAAGCGGGAAAAAGTCGCTTGTTGTAGAAATGTATCCAGGTAAAAACACCAAGATTTCAGATAAAGAATATACCAGGAACAGCGCTATCAAAGTACGATTGATTAGAATTGAACTAGGTAAAGGAAATGTTGAGATTTTAATGACCTCATTATTGAATAGCAAACTATACCCGACTGGACAGTTTAAGGAGTTATATTTCAAACGATGGGGTGTAGAGACTTTTTATGATGAGTTTAAAAACAAATTGAAAGTTGAGCATTTCTCTGGCTATTCAAACCAAAGCATTCTACAGGATTTTAAGGCAACATTATTTGTGAGTAATGTACAAACATTGATTGTCAGTGAACTTGAAGATGAACTTAAAGAAAATAATCAGGGCAAGAAATATGATTATAAGATAAACACAAATATATCTTATGGTCTTTTGAAAAATAGGATTGTAGCACTGTTCTTTGATGAGAAATCAACTGAAACTAACATTGTTGAAGAGCTCAAAGTTTTATTTAAATCACATTTGGTCCCCATAAGACCTGATAGAAAGCTTGAACGAAAACCAGGGAAATACCGCGCAAGGATTAAACCTAAAATACCTAAAAATCAGAAAGATGCAATATGAAAAACCTTAAATTAATGACATTGACCGCGAGATTGAACCTCAATTCCGCATCTAAATGCTATTTAGCCGCCTAAAGCTTTAACAGTCAATGCTTTATAGACTTGTATTAATCACTTAAATTGGTGGTTAATAATTAGCAAATATGAAGGTATTAAAATCAAATAGCATCTCTGCTTTTGGAGGTCTAAATTTCGTGATTGAAGAGTTTGATAAAAAAAGATTAGGGAAAATTCTTAATGAGAACCTTCCTAAACTCAGCGCTCAGAGTCAATATGATTGGAAAGACTTATTATATAGCTTTTGGTCTGTTTTCTTTTGCGGTGGTGATTGTGCTGAAGATTTATCAGGTAACTTTAAGCCTAACTTATCTCAATCTCCAAAGCTTAAAGTTCCCAGTCCAGACAGAGTTTTAAACCGTTTAAAGGAGTTAGCTGAACCAACAAAGCAATTTTCTACTAAAAGAGGTAGTCGCCAACATGAATTTGCAATCAATGATAAACTGACCGAATTAAATCTTATTATACTCAACCATTTATCTGATTTATCAAGAACTAAAGTAGATTTAGATTATGATAATACGATTTGCTATACTGAGAAAAAGGATGCACAATACACTTATAAAAAATCCCTTGGATATATACCTGGGGTGGCCTTAGTAGGCTCAAATGTTGTGTATATAGAAAATCGAAATGGTAGAAGTAACGCAAGTGTTTTACAACATGAAACGCTTGAAAGAATGTTCGAACAACTTGAGAACCAAAGCATTAAAACAAATAGGTTTAGGGCCGATAGTGCTTCTTATGAATTTTTAACTATAAAAACTATTGAAAAATATACTGATAAATTTTATGTTAGAGCAAGAATGTCATCATCAATGGACAAAGCTATTTCCTCTGTAAAAGATTGGGAAATAGTAGGAGAAAAGGAAGATGAAATCTATAGAGGAGAAGCCAGTTTCACTCCTTTTAAAAGAGCTGCTAGAGATCATAAAATGAAAGATAAACTTTGTGCTTATCGGTACATTATTACTAAAGAAAAAAGAAAGGATGGACAAATAAATTCTTTTACCAATGAAGCTTGTCTATATTCAATAATTGTAACCAATGATTGGTTAAGTACACCTGATGAGATTGTTTTTTATTACAACAAAAGAGGAGCTATAGAAAAAGAATTTGAAGTTTTAAAGTATGATTTTGGATGGCAAAAATTACCATTTTCAACTCTAGGTCAAAATCAAGTCTATCTACAGATTATGGCGATATGTAGAAACTTATACCATTATATCATAACCTTATTTTCCAAAAAAGTAAAAGGGTTAAAGTCAAATTATAGGATTAAGAAATTCATTTTTAGATTTATTGCTATTCCAGCAAAGTGGGTTTATCGTTCAAGACAATGGTATCTCAGAATCTATGGGACAATTGATTGGAAAACATGATGGCTTCCTGATGCAATACCCTTAAGTTCTTTACAGTATTTGAATAGAGATTTAAAAAGTGTAACTCCTTTAAAGGGATAAGTATGCTTTATTCTCAGCAAATAACTCACCAGAAAATCATCATTTATATTTTTCAGCGATATTAGACTTGGAAATTTCAATTTATCTTAGACTTGCGGAATTGAGAGAGGACTCTCGCGGCAGCAGAAAAAGTAAAAATGCGTAAAAAAACAGTTCTAGATATCCCCATCGCTACCGTGAGATTGCATCTCGTGGCGTCCCTAAGAATAATTCAAATAAGATAGTAACCTCTAAAAAACTAACTCAAACCACGAAAAAAAATAGAATTCCTACATCCCACAACCCAAAACCTACATCTTTTACTTTCACATTCTTTTCACATATTTATATTCCTAAATCAATCTTTTTCTTCTATGTTTGCATCATTAATAAACAACCGAGGAGAAATTTGACTGCTTGCTACCTCATGAAAAAAAGCTAAACCAGTGAATTTTCTATTCATTCAGCACTTTTCTCTGTGGCAAGCCCAAGTTTCCTTCTTAAAACAAACATAGCATTATGGCATACTTATTCACTTCTGAAAGTGTATCAGAAGGACATCCAGATAAAATTGCAGATCAGATTAGCGACGCTATTTTAGACAACTTTTTGGCTTTTGACAAGAACGCGAAAGTAGCTTGCGAAACCCTTGTAACCACAGGACAGGTAATATTGGCTGGCGAGATAAAAAGCAATACCTATATCGATATGCCTTCTATAGCTCGTAAGACTATCAACGAAATCGGTTACACTCATACCGACTATAAATTTAGTGGTGATTCGTGTGGTGTAATCACTTTAATCGATGAACAAACGGGCGATATTAATCAAGGAGTTGATCGCGGAACGCTAGAAGAACAAGGTGCTGGCGACCAGGGCATGATGTTTGGTTATGCCACCAACGAAACCGAAAATTACATGCCGTTGCC
>Ga0209487_1004918_pt1 | contig 10107 bp, 9 predicted proteins | sample Poulit2012_FD_187524 | JGI IMG/M metagenome (GOLD analysis project Ga0209487, IMG submission 187524) | Agricultural soil microbial communities from Georgia to study Nitrogen management - Poultry litter 2012 (SPAdes) (version 2) | ecosystem: Environmental > Terrestrial > Soil > Agricultural land... | reverse complement strand
ACAACTGCTGGTTCATTGATAACGATGCCTTTACCTTTTATGTGAACAAGTACGTTTGCTGTACCTAAGTCAATCCCTATATCTTTTGCCATGAATCTATTTCCTCCTGAATCTGTGCTTGGATTCATATATACTTGTAATATTTAATGTCATAAATTTCTATTTTTTTCATCTCGTCTATTTTACTGGATAAACGAACAAAATACAATATTCATTAAAACGAATCTGTACAAGTCCGTATTATATTACTAAAAACTTCACAATTCCAGTAAAAATAGTATAAGATTTAATTCTTATTTGAATTTCAGCTTTTAAATGAAAAATGGTATAAAAAAAGACCTTCAATATCTACTAGAGAAATAGAAAGTCTTTGATCGAACAAATAAAAGATAAAATTTAATTTATAGCAATTGTTTATTAAACTTTTTGCTTTTCTGTTATTTTTTCTTCAGTTTCAGATACACGTTCAATATCTGCACCTAAACTTGCTAATTTTTCATGGAATTTATAGTATCCACGATCTAAATGGTTAATTTCTGTCACTCGAGTATGCCCTTCAGCGATTAACCCAGATAAAATTAATGCAGCGGATGCACGTAAATCTGTAGAAGCTACTTCAGCACCTTCAAGTTTATGACCACCATGAATAATAGCAGATGATCCATCAATACTAAAGTTTGCATTCATTTTACGCATTTGTTCTAAATGCATAAAGCGATTTTCAAATACTGTTTCACGAACAACGCTCGTTCCTTCAGCTTTTAACTGTGCAATTGTCATTTGAGCTTGCATATCTGTTGGGTAACCAGGATATGGTTGAGTTTTAATGTCTGTTGGTTTTAGTGCTTTTGGTCCAACAACTCGTATACCATTCTCTTCCTCTGTAATTAGAACACCCATCTCACGTAATTTAGAAATAAGTGGACGGTTATGTTCAGAAACACAATCTTTGATTAGAACGTCACCTTCCGTAATAGCAGCAGCCACCATAAATGTACCACTTTCAATACGGTCAGGAATAATAGAGTGATTTGTTCCTGTTAATTCTGATACTCCTTCAATACGGATTGTCTCTGTACCGGCACCTACAACTTTAGCGCCCATTAAGTTTAAGTAGTTTGCTAAGTCGACAATTTCAGGCTCACGAGCAGCATTATCAATGACTGTAATCCCATCTGCTAATGTTGCAGCCATCATAATATTTTGAGTTGCTCCGACACTTGGGAAGTCTAAATAAATGTCTGCACCTTTTAGTTGATCGACAGTTGCTTCTAAGTATCCATTTCCTTGGTCAATTTTAGCACCCATTGCTTCAAAGCCTTTTAAGTGTAAATCAATTGGGCGAGAACCGATTGAACATCCACCAGGCATTGCCACATGAGCACGTCCATTACGAGCTAACAATGGTCCCATAACGACAATTGATGCACGCATTTTATTCATAAATTTAAATGGTGTGTCAGATTCTAATGGCATGGTTGCATCCACGACCATTGTTTTTTCATCTTCATCAAAATTAATTTCAACGTTTAAGTATTTAAGTACTTCTTTCATAATATAAACATCAGACAATAAAGGAATATTTGTAAATTTACTCGGCTTATTTCCGCCTAAAATACTAGCTGCTAATATAGGTAAAGCTGCGTTTTTCGCGCCCTCTACTTCTACTGTACCTGTTAGGCGATTTCCACCTCTTACAATAATCGAATCCATTTTTTTGTAATACCTCCAGCATATTTTTAATCATCAAAATCAGTTACAGTTCAACTATCGTTTAATATTCTTGATTTTACGTTTGATAGAGTCAACCCTCACCTATTGACATAACTATATATAGTTATACGGAAATATTTTTAAAATATAGGGATAACTTATCATTTATTATTATTTTTTTCAGTATAACAAAATTTATTCCTTCAATTAAAGCTATTGGCTTGTATTCAAAAGAAAACTTGTTATTACTGTAAGAAAGTTAAGAGATTTTGTGAATAAGTCATAAAATCTAAGAAAAAGTTACTTACTGTATAGCCTATTGCAACAGCAAATAACACATAAAAAATTCTTAATCGCTGGGGAGCATTCTTTTTGAACAAATGGTCTGTTCGTATACTTTGCACAGCCCAGTAACTAAGCGCTATAAAAAATAAATGTGAAAATAAAGTGATCAGTGACTGTACGCGAATAAATTCCATAGAAAATCCCTTCTTGTGAAACTTTTTCTTCTAATAAATCATACTAAATTATTTTAAAATTAAAGTGTACCGTAAAGTCTATCTCCAGCATCTCCTAAGCCTGGGATAATATACGCATCTTCGTTTAATTTTTCATCTAATGCAGCTGTATAAATTTGTACTTCAGGGTGAGCTTCTTGTAAAGCTTTAACGCCTTCAGGTGCTGCAACGACACAAATAAATTTAATGTTTTCAACTTTTGCTCCACGTTCTAGTACAGAGTCAATGGCTGCAATTGCAGAACCACCAGTAGCTAACATTGGGTCGACAACATACATGTGGCGATCTTCCAAGTTATTTGGCATTTTTACAAAGTACTCAACAGGTTGCATTGTTTCTTCATCACGATATAGACCAACGTGTCCTACACGTGCTGCAGGGATTAAGTCTAAAATTCCGTCAACCATTCCAAGACCTGCTCGTAAAATAGGTACAACGACAACTTTTTTTCCTGCTAAAGTTTTTTGAGTTGATTTCACAATAGGTGTTTCAATTTCGATGTCTTCAAGGGGTAAGTCTCTAGATACTTCATAAGCAAGTAAACGAGCCACTTCATTAACTAGTTCTCTAAAATCTTTTGTACCTGTGTCCTTGTCTCGAAGGATAGTTAGTTTGTGCTCAATTAAAGGGTGTTTTAAAACATGAAAGTTTTCCATTTTATTAGCTCCTTTTTTTATACTGCTCTTTTCATCCTTACAATACTACTAAAGATTTCAAGGAAAATCTACTCTTTTTAGAATATTTTTATATGAATTTTTTATTCGCTGCACTTTGTAACCGATTCATATAAGCTGTACTTAATTCACCTTCGTCAAATGGCTCTACTAAAATGACCGTAGCTTCAGAGTGCTCTAAAGTACGTAGCCCATTAAATAGTCGTTTGTTGGCAGCATGAACATCATTTGCTTTTCCGAGTGAAAAGGTGGTTTTAACAAGATCCCCATATTCTGCAAGTACTTCTTCGCTTGCCAGTAAGCCTACTACTTCTTGTTTCTGTGTCATTTCATGAATCGCTGAATCAAAATTAGAGCGAACGATGTATACTGGAATAGCCGGTTCGTAATGTTTTGCGTTCGCATTGTCTTTGTTTGAAGGATCCTTTGAAGTCGTTTCTTCTAGTGAAAATACTTTTTTCTTGATAACTTCTTCGATAGCTTCTTTTGAGATGTTTCCAGGTCTTAAAATCGTTGGTTGATCTGAATTTGAAAAATCAAGAACGGTTGATTCAATACCAAATGACGTTTCTCCTCCATCAATAACTGCTGAAATTTTTCCATCTAAGTCACCATGAACATGCTCAGCAAGCGTCGGACTTGGACGTCCAGTTGAATTAGCACTTGGAGTAGCAAGTGGAACTCCACATGCTTCGATAAATTGAAGAGCAATTTGATTATCTGGCATTCGCAAACCAACTGTTTCTCTGCCAACGGTTACCGAAGGAGCAAAAAGATGCGCATTTTTTAAAATAATAGTTAGAGGCCCTGGCCAAAATTTTTCAGCTAACTTCTTAGCTTCTAGTGGAACCTCTGCAGCAAACTGTTCCAAAGCGCTAGGAGCACTGACTAATACACTTAATGGACGATCAGCTGGTCTTCCTTTTGCTTTGAAAATTTTCCTTACAGCTGCTTCATTCGTTGCATCCGCACCCAATCCATAGACGGTATCTGTAGGAAAAGCTACTATTTCACCTGTTTGAATGAGTTCTGCTGCTTTTGTAAGGTCGTTTTTGGTGAATCTTAATGTATTCATTCTCTTGACTCCTTCTGTTCATATTGCTCTTTAATCTTGTAGACTTTTTGCCCTTCCACACTTATGATCTCAACATTTCAGTGCTTCTGCAACTTATCCACACTCGACTATACTATGCACAAAAAATAGCAACCAAACGGTCTAGATCGTTAAAATCTTTCCAAATTTCAATTTTTGCTTCAGGGAGTGCTTGTTGAAATATCGCAGAAACTTTCTCACCTTGTCTATAGCCAATCTCTAAAAAGATATAGCCTTTGGCATCTATATATTTTGAGATAGACTGTGCGATTTCACGATATATCGCCAAGCCATCATCTTCTGCAAATAAGGCAATTTTTGGTTCATAATTAATAACGGATGAATCCATCACATTTAATTCTTCATAACTTATATAAGGTGGATTACTTAAAATAACATCAAAAGTTTCTCGCGCCACCGGTTCAAATAAATTTCCTTGCTTAAAGGTAATTTTAGCTCCTAAATTTTCCGCATTTTCTTTAGCTACAACTAGAGCTTTTTCACTAATATCTGTTGCGGTGACAGAATCATTTGGGCGTTCTAATTTGGTCGTAATTCCTAATATCCCAGTACCTGTACCTATGTCCAATACATTTAATGGTTTATCTGGTAAAGTCTTTATGACAGTATCTAACCATTCTTCAGTTTCTGGGCGTGGAATGAGTGTATCAGGCGTTACTTTAAACTTACGATCAAAAAACCAATCATGTCCTATAATTTGCTGCATCGGCATGTCCTTCACAAATTTTTCAACATCTTTTTCAAATTGATTTCTTTGCTCTTCTGGCATAACTTCTCGATGATGTTTTACTAAATCTGTTTTTGACCAATCAAGACGCTCACGCATCAGCCACTCTGCCGCAAAAGCAGATTGTCCATTTTTTTCTAAAAAAGAAGAAGCCCATTGCAGGACTTCAAAATAAGTAGCCAATTGATTACTTTTCGGAAACATTTTAAAGTTGCTCCAATTTTTCTGCTTGATCATGCATACGTAATGCTTCAATGATCTCATCGATTTCGCCGTCTAGTACTTGTTCTAATTTATGAACGGTTAAATTAATTCGATGATCTGTTACACGACCTTGTGGGAAATTGTAAGTTCGGATTCTTTCTGAACGATCTCCTGTACCGATTGTTGATTTACGTTCAGCATCTACTTCCGCTTGCGCTTGTTGCTCATAAAATTCAAATACACGAGAGCGTAAGATTTTCATCGCTTTTTCTCGGTTTTTAAGCTGAGAACGTTCATCTTGCATCGCTACTACAATTCCTGTCGGCTCATGAGTTAAGCGAACCGCTGAGTCCGTCATATTCACGTGCTGTCCACCTGCTCCACTTGCTCGGTAAATGTCCACACGAATATCATTTTGGTCGATATCTACTTCTATATCTTCTACTTCAGGCATCACCAGTACGGTAGAGGTTGAAGTGTGAACTCGCCCTTGAGATTCTGTTTCTGGAACACGTTGCACACGGTGTGCACCACTTTCGTATTTCAGTTTTGAATACACATCTTTTCCAGTGATTGAAAGAATAATTTCTTTATAACCACCGATACCTGTTGAACTTGATTCAAGAACTTCCGTTTTCCAACCTTGTTTATCTGCATATTTTTGATACATGTGGAAAAGATCTCCAGCAAAAAGCTGTGCTTCGTCTCCACCTGCTGCCCCACGGATCTCCATGATAATATTTTTCCCATCATTTTCATCTTTTGGAATCAATAATATGCGCAGTTCTTCTTCAATTTCTTCTTTTCTTTCAAGTAATTCATCTTTTTCAAGTTCAGCTAGTTCTGTTAATTCAGCATCAGATGATTCCGCTAAAACTTCTTCTGTACCTTCTAAATCCGCTTTTACCTGTTTATAATCTTGGTACACATTAACTGTTTCTCGAAGATCGCCTTCTTCTTTACTCAGTTCTGTTAATTTTTTAGAATCTTTTGTGATTTCTGGATCGCTTAACATTGCATTGATCTCGTCATAACGAATTTGTAAATTTTCTAATTGATCAAAGATATTCATTTTTTACTCGCTTCCTTCTTCAATTTCTGGGTGGAAATAATGATAACGACAAACTGGGAAATAACTTTCGTTTCCACCAATTTGAATTTGTTCGCCTTCGTAAACAGGTTTCCCGTCACTAATACGTAAATTCATAATCGCTTTTTTTGCACAATACCAGCAAATTGTTTTTATTTCTTCGATTTTTTCAGCATATAATAATAAGTATTTAGAACCTTCAAAAAGATTATTCATGAAATCATTTTTTAACCCAAAGGCCATTACAGGAATATTTAGCTCATCTACAATTCGAGTAAGCTGTAACACATGTTCTTTCGTTAAAAACTGAGCTTCATCAATTAACACGCACCAAATTTTTTCTTCTTCCGCTTGAAGTATTTCAAAAACATTTGTTTCTTCTAAAATAGGTGTCGCTTCACTCCGCATCCCTGTTCGACTTGCAATGACTCCAACACCATCACGATTATCTACTCCACTCGTGAAAATTCTTACTGCTTTATTTTGTTCTTGGTAATTATGAGCAACTTTTAAAACCTCAATCGATTTTCCACTATTCATTGCTCCATATCTAAAATACAATTGTGCCATTACTTTCAACCTTTCAGTTCATTCATGAATAATATTTTTCTTTACTATATCCTTAAAAATTATAACGAATGAAAGTGAAAAGCACAAGGTTATCGTTACTTCATGTCATAATTTCATGCTTTTATTTCGTTTCATTAAATGACTTTCAGATTTAGATTGAATTTTCATCAATTCTTGTACATCTTTGTAAATTTTCTATGATAGACTAAGAATAACAATAATAGGTTATAACAATGAATGGAGTGTTAGCATGGAACCGTTATTTTTAAAAGGTGTTTTACAAGAGAAAATATGGGGAGGGACTAAACTTAGAGATGAATATGGGTACGATATCCCTAGCGAAAAAACTGGAGAACTCTGGGCAATTAGTGCTCATCCAAATGGTGTAACCACTGTCTTAAATGGTGAATATGAAGGGCAACCTCTTGACAAATTATGGGAAAACCATCGTGAATTATTTGGAAATCAAGAAGGGGATGTTTTTCCGCTTTTAACGAAAATTATTGATGCGCAAAATGATTTATCTGTTCAAGTCCATCCTGATGACGAATATGGATTAGCTCATGAAGGGGAATTAGGTAAAACAGAATGCTGGTATATTTTATCGGCTGATCCTGGTTCAAAGATTATTTATGGACATAATGCGCAGTCAAAAGAAGAACTTCGTGAGTTAATCGAAACGGGTAATTGGAAGGAATTATTACAGGAAGTAGAAGTAAAAGCCGGAGATTTCTTCTATGTCCCAAGTGGTACCATTCACGCACTAGGTAGTGGAGTTATGGTGCTTGAAACGCAGCAATCGAGTGATACAACTTATCGTTTATATGATTATGATCGTGTAGACGATGAAGGAAACTTAAGAGACTTACATATCGAACAGTCGATTGATGTGACAACTGTTCCGGCAAAAGATAATCCTGTTAATCCAACGACAAAAGAAGTAGAAAATGGACGTTTAACCACACTGGTCTCCAATGATTTCTTTTCAGTATATGACTGGGAAATAAATGGTCCAGTATCTTTTACACAAGAGTTATTTTATACTCTCGTCAGTGTCATCGATGGTGAAGGAACATTAGAAGCTGATGGTCGCACTTATCCTGTTTCTAAAGGTGATCACTTCATTCTTCCAAATCAAATCAAACATTGGGAAATAGATGGCAAACTTCATATAATTGCTTCGCATCCTTAAAATAAGTTTAAAAGACTCTTTCTGAAATCAAAAATAGAAAGAGTCTTTTTTGTTTCTTAATTTGTTTGAAGGTAGCGTTTTTGATAAATCCATAATGCATACATTGAAACTCCTAAAGTCAGAAGCTCAACCACCAACATTGTTAACCAAACTCCGGTAACACCTAACCAATTTTTCATTCCAAAAAGGACAGGAAAAATAAGCAGCAGACCTCTCAGTAAAGAAATAATTAAAGACGGACGTGGACGTTCTACAGCAGACATATAATAAATAGCAGTAAAGTTTGTTCCTGTAAATAAAAAGGAAGAAAAATACAAAATTAAACCTGGAACAGCTAATTGAACAAGTTGTTGGTTCGCCTCATTATTAAATACAGAAATAATTGGTTCCGCAAACAAGATAGCAATCACAAAGAAAGCAATGCCCAACACTCCTGTCGTAATCAACGCATACTTTAGAACTTTTTTCATTTCTTCTCTTTGATTTGCTCCATGGAATCCGCTCACTAAAGGTTGAAATCCTTGGCCGACTCCTGTGAATAATGCGATAGCGATAATATTCATATTCGCAATGATTGCGTAAGCTGAAACACCGATATTACCTATAAGCCTTAGCAATACTATATTAAATAAAAACATAACGACAGCTGAAGAAAATTCATTTAAAAATGATGGAAAACCAATGGAAAAAATTCGAGTGATATTTTCCCATCGAAGTGAGAGCGGAGCAAATTTTAGTTTTCTCTCTTTGTTTTTTAAATGTAAACTACAAATTAATAACGAAACAGCAGGTGAAACAGCTGTAGCTAAAGCGGCACCTCTCATTCCCATATTCAATGGAAATATAAAAATATAATCTAAAATGATATTCATTAGCCCACCGATTAATAATGCAGCCATTGCGAGCTTCGGGTTGTGATCATTTCTTAAAAAAGTGATATAAACATTATTTAAAATAAACAAGGGCGTAAATAACATAATCACACTATAATAACTTTTAGATAAACCAAAAATATGTCCACTTGCCCCTAAAAAATTTAAGATCGTGTCTGAAAATAGCAAAGTGCCAAGTGTAAACAAACCTGCAATAACCAATGAAAGAAGAAGAGTGAAAGTAAACTGTTTATTTCCTTTTTCAATATTTCTTCGTCCTTTTTCAATTGAATATAAAGTTGCTCCGCCCACTCCAAGCATCCAACCAAGCCCATTGAAGATATTCACCATAGGCAATACAATATTTAATGCAGCTATGCCATCCGCTCCGACGCCATTCGCAATAAAAACCGTGTCTGCTAAAATAAATAAAGAAGTTCCCATCATACTTAACATGCCTAGTGAGACATTCGTGAAAAAGTTCTTCTTTATCGTTTGATTGAAATTTTGTCGTTTTTCCACTATAAATTCCTCCCATAAAAAAAGCACCTTTCCCTTTTGCTTCAAAGACTTACACAAAAGAAAAAAATGCTCCGCTGCTTGTCCGGTGACAAAAGCAGCTTCGAAATATTTAGTTCATTCTACTCTATCACATTTTATAGGAAAGGCAAGGGCTAAATGGCATTCGTACATTTCCGAAAGAATATTTTCTAAATGATAATTTTTTTTTATAGAGAGCCTTTAGATCTATTCTAATCGTTTGAATGGAAGTCTAGCATAAATCAAAAAAATCCTCCCAAAAGTGTTTTAAGATAAACATCCTCGAGAGGATTAAATATTTTTTATTATACAAAAGCCATATCTTCTGGTGATGCAAACTGAGCATTGTAAATGTCAGCGTAAAAGCCACCTGTTTCAAGTAACTCGTCATGTTTACCAATTTCTACAACATCTCCATGATTCATCACGACAATTTTATCTGCATCTTGAATCGTTGATAAACGGTGAGCGACAACAAAGCTTGTACGTCCTTCAAGGACATTCTCCATCGCTGTCTGAATAAGTGTTTCTGTACGAGTATCAACAGATGAAGTAGCTTCATCTAAGATTAAAATCTCTGGATCTGCTAAAAAGGCGCGAGCAATAGTGATCAATTGCTTTTGACCTTGAGAAATATTTGAAGCTTCCTCATTTAAAATAGTGTCATAACCTTGAGGTAATCGGCGGACAAAGTCATCTACATAAGCCGCTTTGGCTGCTCGTTCAATTTCTTCCGCTGTAGCTTTGTCATTTCCGTAAGCTATATTATCCCAAATTGTTCCGTTAAAGAGCCACGTATCTTGTAATACCATAGAAAAATCTTTACGTAATTCAGAACGTTCAATATCTCGAATATCTTTTCCTTTATAACGAATACTTCCACCATTCACATC
>Ga0209487_1004917_pt1 | contig 10107 bp, 9 predicted proteins | sample Poulit2012_FD_187524 | JGI IMG/M metagenome (GOLD analysis project Ga0209487, IMG submission 187524) | Agricultural soil microbial communities from Georgia to study Nitrogen management - Poultry litter 2012 (SPAdes) (version 2) | ecosystem: Environmental > Terrestrial > Soil > Agricultural land... | reverse complement strand
AGAGTTCTTACGCCTGTATAACCCGTACCGGGGCATGGCAAGAACTGCGCGACATGACACCGAGGTCGGCGGCCAGCGTATCCAAGCTGGGGATCCGATTGCACTTGTTTATACAGCCGCTAACCGCGATCCACGAGTATTTGACGACCCGGATACATTCCGTCTGAATCGTGACAATATTACCGACCACATAAGCTTCGGTAGGGGAACCCATTCGTGCCCAGGCGCTCCATTAGCACGAATGATGTTTAGGATCACATTGGAGGAAGCTCTGGCTCGCAGTAACTTCAACCTCCTAGGAGACCCTGGCATGGCCAAGTGGGCAGAATGGGGAACTAACTATGTCCCGCTCGAATTTATCGCAATGGGGGCGTGATGTCAGCACATACTGATACACAGGGCAGAACTCGACCTTTGCAAGGGACCTTTACGCTTCCTGACAATGACCCAGAGCATGTCTTCGAGACATATGCAGAGCTACGGACCACGCGCCCGGCAGCATACACCGAGGACCTTGGGGGATACTGGGCCCTCACTCGCTTTGAAGATGTACGAGCTGCAGCAGCGGATTCAGAGACCTACATTTCCTCAGTCAAAGCGGTCGTCCCAAGTGATCCACGTGGTATTCGCCGTCCTCCACTGAACTTTGATGCCCCACGTCACACCCCCTTCCGGAGGGCTCTTAATCGAACCCTTGCACCGGGACGGGTGGCGGCTCTGTCGGGCCGTATCAGTGCTCGGGCTGAAACGCTCTTCGAAGAGTTTATTGGCGGTGAGGAAGATGATATTGCCCGTACCTTCGGTACACTGTTGCCCGCCTATGCAGAGGCAATTTGGCTCAATCTCGACTCTGAACGTGTGGCATGGTTGGCACAGACCGCAACCGCTTGGGTAGATGCTTGGCGACGCCAGGACGCGGGTCAGGTTACACGCCACAGCGAAGCAATGTATGAAGTAGCACGCTGGCTAGTAGCTGATCGACGGCTCAATCCGAGGGATCCGCGTGAAGATCCAGCTTCATCTTTGTTGTCCGAACGTGTCGACGGCGTTGCCCTTGATGAGGAGCATATTGTAGGAGCGCTCCGACAATCGTTGGTGGTCGGAATGGTCGCTCCGCCCCTGCTGATTGGCGGAATCGCTCGCCATCTGGCGCTGGATCACGAGCTTCATCGTCAATTGCGCTCCGGCGCTGTGCCGCTGAAATCCGCCTTGGAAGAGTTTTTAAGAATGTACACTCCCTATCGAGGGTTTTCTCGCACGGTGAGCCGTCCGACCGAGCTGGCGGGGGAACTCCTGCTACCAGGTGAACCGGTTACACTCGTCTACGCCGCTGCGAATCGGGACCCGAACGAATTTCCGCAGCCAGACCGGTTTGATGCGTCGCGCCCTAACCTCAACCGCCACCTTGGTTTCGGTCGTGGACGTCACCAATGCGTGGGACAACACCTGGCACGAGGAATTGTTGGAGCGGCGTTAGAGGTTTTGGTTCACCGTTCTACCCGCCTAGAACTGCTAGGGGAGCCTGAACCGACCCGGATGCCTGAGCTTGGCTACCAAAGCGTACGAGTACGAGTGCTCCAATGACTATCCACCAACAAGATATCGAACCCGAAGTCGTCCGCAAAGACACAGGTTTAGTGTGGGGGATCAAAGAGAGTTTCTTAGATTATGTGCGAAATTGGCCAGGCTCCACGGTAGACCTAGCTCCCGGCTCTGGATGGCTTCCTGACGGGCGTGTTTACTTCTCGCCAGATCCACAGCGTCCCCCGATTAGTTGCAGGTTTCGTGGCGGGGTGCGGCTCCGGGCACATGGCGGATTACTGGATGTGACGATAGCCGATCCACGAATCGAGAGCCACGACCAAGGTTATGTTCTCACCGCTGAAACATGGAAAAGCGACACATGGCAAAGAATTCGATTTGCAGACCTGAGGTGGCAGCAGACGGGTCAGGTGGAAACGGTCGAGCACACCAGTCTGGATACAGGCGACGTCAAAACCTTCATTGCAGCAGCTTCTCTTCATCCCGAAGCAACGGTGTTATTTGATAATACCTACCCTGCCGGTGAGCTACTAGCGCCTGTGGTGATTCGAATAGAGCAGCAACTGTGGCTCACTAAGGATCCGTAAAGCTCAAGTCAAATAAGTCAAATAAGACTGTGCCTCCTCTACGGCGCTGATCTTGGTTCCCCTGTTGAGCCTCTTTGTTCTTGCTCAGTGCCGACTGGACACAGCTGCCCATGTCATATGGAACTGATCATAAAAGACTCAAGGTATACGTCAGGAACCGCAAGCGTATCTATGGGGATCACGCTTCAGAGGTGGACCTGGCAGGGGCGATGAAGTCTATCTTGATGGCGTCATGCGCAAGGTGCTGAACACGCACGAGCTGCGAATAGTGGTTTCGGGATGATTTGCTGAGCGAACTGAACCGATCGCAGAAGTTGGGTTTTGGGTGGTTCGCTAAGGCTCACCAAAAGTCACTTTTTCTGATCTCTGCTTATATCTTCTTCATTTTCGTGAGCTGCGCTTGGCAGACAGCTTGGTCGCGCTTACCGCCTAGGCGTTTTAAGAAGTACTAGCTACCGAATTTCTCTAACCCCTTAATTAATATCATTCGACATGATATTCTCTACAGTTATAAGTGATGAAATTCACAAAAATTGGAGTTTGTAATGAAACTTGGACGTCTTAGTGGGATTGCAGCCGCAGTATGTGCCGCAATTGCTTTATCGGCGTGTGGAAGCACAGCAGATGAAGCCGCCGGAAACAATGAGGGGCCGCAGAGTGATGCACCTCTCTACGACATGCTTCCGGAGGAAATCAAAGAAAAAGGCAGCATCACGTTCGCAGCTGATACACATCCGCCGTATCGCACAATCGAAGAGAACGGGGAGATTACTGGAATTGATCCAGACCTACAAGAAGCGCTTTCTGAACAACTGGGCGTAGCCTTCGAGATGCAAACAACCTCGGGACTCGACGCGATGCTCACGGGTATGCTGTCCGGGCGTTATGATGCGTTTAATGGCCCGGTTCGTACTACTCCAGAGCGGGAAGAAGATTTCGACGCAATAGTCTGGATGACTACCCGCACCTCATATCTTTACCTGCAAGAGCGGGCAGATGAGCTCGGTGACCCGGAAGCGGTATGTGGCGCTCGCGTTGCCGGCGTGAATGGTTCCGTTACAGAAAGTCAGTTAGAGCTCTACACCGAGTGGTGTGAAGCTGAAGGGCTGGAGTCACCCGAATTTATCCCCCTGGAAGACACCAACTCGACGATCCTTGCGATCAACTCCGATCGTGCCGACTACGCAGGAACGACCCAGGCTGCAGCACTCGATATTCAAGCTGGCTCGCCAGATAAATACGAATACATCTCTCAAACTGATGAACAGGGTGCCGGTGTTGACCAGTTGGCTATGTTCCTGCCTCGTGAAAGCGGACTGTCAGAGGCCATGTTTGCCGCATTTGAGAACATTTTCGAAAACGGCGATTACGACCGCGTCATGGAGGACTGGGGTATGACCGACGTGGCAGTCGACGAACCAGTACTCAACCCCATGACCTCCGGATAAGACATGACAGTGACGGAAACACAGCACATGCAAACCACTACAGCGCAGCCCCCGGCCGTTGATGTGTCTCACGCTCAAAAGCGCATCATTCCCAGCCGCGTGATTGGCTCAGTTCTTCTGGGACTCATCACCGCTTGGATCATCTATTTCCTGGTGAGTAATGAACGCTTCGAATGGCCAGTCGTAGGGGAGTACCTCTTCAATCCAAGCGTGCTCATGGGATTGGTCATGAGCCTGGTACTGACGGCTACTGCCATGGCCATCGGCACCGTGCTCGGGATTGTCCTGGCCGCCGGCCAACTGAGTGACTTCTGGCCATTTCGTACCGCCTCATTAGCGTTCGTGGGATTCTTCCGCGGGGTACCACCTTTGGTGCAGCTAATCTTTTGGTACAACCTCGCCTACCTGATCCCGAACATCTCCATTGGCATTCCCTTTGGACCTGATTTCATGAGTTGGTCCACCAACTCACTCATTACGCCACTCACCGCAGCGATTATCGGACTGTCCCTGCACCAGTCTGCATATATGGCCGAAATCATTCGGGCCGGGTTGTTATCAATTGACCAGGGACAACATGATGCTGCCGCAGCCATGGGCTTCAGCAGGTGGCATACGTTCAGTCGCATCGTCCTGCCCCAAGCTATGCGAGTCATCATTCCACCGGCGGGATCGCAAATCATCGCGCTGCTGAAAGGTACCTCGCTGGTGAGCGTGATCGCCATGGGCGACCTGCTCAATGCCGTCCAAGTGATCTACAACCGCACCTATGAAGTCGTGCCAATGCTGATCGTTGCGGTCATCTGGTACCTGGTGATCGTCACCCTATTGACCTTGGTGCAACGACGAGTCGAAGCATACTTCGGTCGCGGCATGAAACATTCGGCACAACATCAAGCAAAGATTAACGCTAAGGAGGCGACCAATGTCTAGCACTCCCGTCGTTACCGTTTCGAATCTACGAAAAAACTTCGGAAGCTTCACCGCCCTCGACGACATCAACCTTGAAGTCCACAAGGGTGAAGTCGTCGCGATCCTTGGTCCCTCCGGATCGGGTAAGTCCACGCTGGTCCGATGCATCGCCCAGCTCGAAGAAATCGACGCCGGCTCAATATTTCTCGATGGGGAACTGCTTGGCTTTGAGCACCACAAAGGCTCGCTTCGGCCGCTCAAAGATTCGCAGCGCCGTGCCCAGCGTCGCCGCATGAGCATGGTATTCCAGCAATTCAACCTGTTCCCACACTGGAGCGTCCTGCGCAATGTGACCGAAGCGCCCATAAACGTCCATGGACTCTCGAAACACCAAGCACGCGAAAAAGCCCTGACCCTCCTTGAACGAGTAGGCCTAGCCGATAAAGCGGATGCCTATCCGCGCCATCTGTCCGGTGGTCAGCAACAGCGCGTCGCCATTGCGCGAGCCGTGGCCGTCGATCCGAGAGTACTACTCTTTGATGAACCCACCAGTGCGCTTGATCCGGAATTAGTCGGTGAAGTGCTGCATACGATGAAGGCATTGGCCGCGACCGGCCGCACCATGATGGTCGTGACCCATGAGATGCAATTTGCGCGAGAAGTCGCTGATCGTTGCATCTTTATGGCCGACGGCAAGATCGTCGAGTCGCAACCGGCCCACGAATTCTTCACCCAACCCAAAACCGACAGACTCCGGGCCTTCCTAGAAAGAAGTACTCAGCGGGCCGATGATGAGGTGCCGGCGTGACCACGCTCATCATGGCAACGGGAGACCTGGTGTTAGAAGACCCCCAGAGCGGGGAGCTTCTTGATGCCGCAGCACCGACGCTGCAGCAGGCTGACCTGGTAATTGGTCAGTTAGAGGTACCGCATTCCGATGCCCAGCAGGTGATGACTTCCGATGTCCCAGCCACTCCCGCACCTCCGGAAACCTTGGATGCAGTAGCCCACGCTGGTTTTCACGTCATGACCTTAGCCGGCAACCACGTCTTTGATCTCGGTGGTCGTGGCATTGCAGATACTCGTGCACATTGTCTCAAGCGCGGGCTGACGCCTATTGGGGCTGGACAAGATCTCGAAGAAGCGTGGGAACCCGCGGTCATTGACGCGGGTCAACGCCAGATCAAGGTATTGAGTGTCAATTGCGTCGGCCCGAAAGAGTCGTGGGCAGGAACAGCAAAGCCAGGGTGTGCTGCTGTGAATGTCATCACGCACTATGAACCCCGCGGTGCGAACCCGGGTGGGCCCCCTGCGATCTACACCTTTGCTGAACCACGCTCGCTGGCTGAGTTCAGGCGTCGTATTGCGGCGCACCGCAGTGCAGGCGTGGACGTGATTGTCGCATTGCATAAGGGCCTGGTGCATCAGCCCGCCGATATCGCTGACTATGAATATGAGATCGCTCGGGCCGCTATTGACGAGGGTGCTGTCGCTGTCATCTCTCACCATGCCCACATCCTCAAAGGTGTCGAAGTCTACCGGGGCAGACCGATCTTCCACGGCTTAGGCAATTTCGTCACCGTGACATCTGCACTGTCCGATACAGCTTCGAATTCGGTCGAGCAACGCAGATGGGCCCGGGAGCGACAACGGCTTTTCGGGTTTACTCCCGACCCCACCATGCCAAATTATCCATTTCATCCAGAAAGTCGATACACCGCGATAGCCGTCTTGGCGCTCCACGATAACGGAACCCTGGACGCGGGTCTGATCCCGTGCTGGATTGCTGACGATGCGCGACCCATCCCTCAAACACAAGGGGGCAAAGCACTCGAAATCGTGGACTATATTTGCGGAATCACTCGTGATGCTGGCCTGACCACAGACTTTTCCTGGACCAACAATCAACTCAAAATTAATCTATAGGACTGAAAGACGATGACGACTTCGCCGCTTCAAGGCAAAACAGTAATTGACCTCACGACGGCTTTGGCCGGTCCCTATGCGACCCTGTTGCTTGCAGGGCTGGGGGCGAGGGTCATTAAAGTCGAAAACCCCACGCGAGGAGGCGACTCATCACGAAATAACTCACCGTATGTGACCGACCAAGGGCTCAGCGTTAGCTCCACATCGGAAGACGATTTGTCGGTTTCGATGTTGCTGCGAGGCCGTGGCAAAGAATCGATCACCCTGAACCTCAAACATCCGGACAGCAGAGAGATTCTGTTCGATCTGATTCGCGAGGCTGATATCCTCGTGGAAAACTATAGCGCCGGGGTGACCAAACGTCTGGGCATCGACTACCAGACCGTCCGCGAGCTGAATCCGAAATTGGTGTACACCTCGATTAGCGGTTTTGGTGCTGACTCTTCCAATGGTGACCGAAAAGCGATGGACACAATTGTCCAGGCACTCAGCGGTGTCATGATGACTGCAGGGGAACCAGGTCAACCGCCGGTCCGGTTCGGACTACCCATTGGGGACTTGGTGGCACCCCTATTTGCGGTCATCGGCACACTCGGTGCTGTACTTGAAACCGAGAAGTGTGGCCGCGGACAACACGTTGATGTCTCGATGCTCGGAGCCCTGACCTCGTTGGTGGCATGCGAACCATTTGATGCCCTCGAATCCATCGGGTTCCCACTGCGCACCGGCGCCTATGTCCCGCGTCTAGCGCCTTTCGGCACATTTACTGCCCGTGATGGCTGGTTTGCAATCTGTGCACCAACAGACCAATTCGCTGCGGGAGTCCTGCACGCCATTGACCGAAGCGACTTACTAGAATCCCCTGACTTCAAGACCCGAGATGCACGGGTCGCCAATGCTGATCGGCTCCACGCTTTGATCGCAGGGTGGGCCGTAGAGCGCAACCTCGACGATGTCCTGGCGGCCTTTGAGCAACACGGTGCTCCGGCAGCCCCCGTGCGCTCCACCGCCGAAGCGGTTCGTGATCCAGAAGTCCTGGCCCGTGGCGAAGTCGTCGAACTGAAACATCCGAAGTTCGGTACCTCTGAAGGGCTCTATGGGTCTGGGCTGCCGATTCGCTTCTCTGAAAGCCAGGCCTGTTTGGACAAACCCTCACCGTATCTTGGGGAACACACCGAAGAGGTGTTGTGCAGTCTTGGCTACACGCCAGCGAAGATTCGCGAACTGAAAAGCGAGGGGGTACTGTGACCGAGCAGGAGCATCCGTTCCCATCACATAGTGTCGGTGTGGTCGGTTACTACCTCCCGCGGCAAGTGGTGTTCGCTGCAGGTGCGATACCAGTCCAGCTGCACGGCAGTTGGACTGGCCACTATTCTTCGCAAGCCAGCAGGCTGCTAGGCGCAGTGGATGCCGTAACGAAGCGCATTCTGACGGAGCTACTCGAACGCAAAAATGAAGACCTTGCAGGGCTGGTGATCTGTAACGACTCAGCGGCCAACTTACGGCTCTTCTATGTTGCTCGGATGCTCTCGAAACGTGGCGAACTCCCATACCCCGTACTTTTGCTCGACTGCCCGAGTGGCGTCTCACCGGCGCGACATCGATTCATCAGACAACAGTATGAACGTCTCAGGGAGTTCCTTGCTGCATTGACCGGAACGTCTCCTACGTTGCGGGCACTCAACGAGGCAGGTGAACAGGAGCTTCGATTAGGGGAGGCTCTGGAATCGCTTCGCATCCAGCGACGTGCCGGCCGGTGCACCGGAAGCCAAGCCCTAAACGCCTACCTCGCAGTCAGCCGATCATCACACGAGCAGGCACTACATCTGCTACGAGATATCACTCCGGACAACGACGTGTCCGGTACCCCGGTGTATATGACCGGGAGTAGCCACCCCGATGCCACGGTCTACCAACAGTTGGAAGACACTGGTGCGGTGGTGGTCGGAGAAGACCACGCCAGTGGTGATGGTGCGTGGCTTGGAGAAGCGGTTTTGGGCAACAATGCAGCGTCAATTTATGAAGAATTGGTGACACTGCACCTTGGCAGAGTGCCATTGGCGGCTCGCGCTCTCAGCGATGAACGCGCTCAGTATCTCAAGACCAGTCTGGTGAGCACAAAGGCTCAATACGTGGTTGGGTTCGTCAGAGAATTGGATGACGCACCCGTCTGGGACATCCCGGCCTGCAAGTCGATTTGTGAGGAACTAGGGCTGCCATATCAGGTCGTTTCGCGAATCGACACGGAGGATTTGCAAGCGGGTATCAACAAAATTCAAGCAGGAATTAGGGAGGGGGAGCATGCCCGCGGAACGAATCAGCGCAGCGTCACAGGCGCTTAAATATCAAAAACAGTGGTTCAGCTCTGTCCAAGAGGCGGCAAACGCTGGAGAACCCGTCGCGTTAGTCAATGCGGATGCACCGCACGAGATTTTTCGCGCATTAGGTATCCCGTATGTAGTGAATCAATGGTGGGCTTCGATCATTGCCGCAAAGCGATCTGGTCCAGCGGCGCTGGAACAGATCGCTTCGCGAGGTTTTCCGGATTTCAGCCAGCAATACGACGTCCTGCCACTCGGAGAGCAATTCTTGCCTCCGCAGAAGCGCCCCTGGGGTGGCTTACCGACACCACGCTTTGCAGTTGCAGAGCGAAGCGGTGATGTGACCCAGAAGATTTTCGAACAATGGGGCCAACTCGAGGGGGTCGAAACCTACCTGTTGTCTCGGACCGGCGCTGACCCAGCACCCGATGCATGGTGGGACCTGATTCCCCGAGACTGGGAAGAGGTCTTCGGCACAGATCGATTGGATTTGCTGCATTCAGAACTGCAAGACCTGATCGGATGGCTGGAGGATCGTACTGGCAGAGTGTTTGACCAGCAGAAATTTCAACAGATCATGGCTCTTGCTAACGAACAGGCCGAGTGGAATCAACGGACTCGTGACCTCATTGCCCAGACACGACCGACGCCGGTACTGGTGAATGACACCATGCCCGCCGTGATGATTCCTCAGTGGCATCGCGGTACGCAATGGGCGGTTGATGCTGCACGTCGTCTGTATGAGGAAGTGCTTAACCGTGTTGAGTCAGGCAAGGCAGTTTGTGAGCGCGAAGAATCCCGGCTTATGTGGATTGGTCGTGGCTTGTGGTCAGATCTCAGCGTCTATACTCGGTTTCAAGACAGCCACGGTGCCGTGTTTGTGTGGTCCATGTATCTGGCACTAGCCGCTGATGGTTATATGCGCTACGGGCAAGACCCGCTGCGGGCGCTTGCTGCACGGTTCGTGGGGATGACCGATCTTCTGTATGTCCCCCCGTTCTCATCGCAATGGTATGTGAAAGAAGCACTCAACCACGGCGTAGACGGCGTGGTGCATTTGGTGGCAGATGACACTCCTGGAAGTGGTTTCATCACGGAGGCACTAGAAAAAGAAGGGATTCCGGTGTTGGAGATTCGAGCGAATAATGCCGACCAACGCTCAAGCGAAGAGGCAAGCATTCCCGGGCGAATCGAGGAATTCCTCCGTACTCGGGTCCAGGAGCCGACTGGCAATGTGCCTGCGACGAGGTCGCGATAACATCCCTTGCCGGGATCGTACGTGGTTATCCTCGAGTCTGCTCACGCAGACGAGAGGAAGCCAAGCGGGACGGGACTTGCCGTGGTCGGCTGGTGATCTTCCGTTTCGCGATC
>Ga0209487_1004916_pt1 | contig 10108 bp, 8 predicted proteins | sample Poulit2012_FD_187524 | JGI IMG/M metagenome (GOLD analysis project Ga0209487, IMG submission 187524) | Agricultural soil microbial communities from Georgia to study Nitrogen management - Poultry litter 2012 (SPAdes) (version 2) | ecosystem: Environmental > Terrestrial > Soil > Agricultural land... | reverse complement strand
AGCAAAAGAAGCGCCAGTCGAAGCAGATGTCGTGACCGGGGTGCCTGATTCAAGTATTTCAGCAGCCATCGGTTATGCAGAACAAACTGGTTTACCGTATGAGATGGGCTTAATAAAAAATCGGTATGTTGGCAGAACATTTATTAAGCCCTCACAGGAAATGCGCGAACAAGGTGTAAAAATGAAGCTTTCACCGGTCCGAGGCATTGTTGAAGGCAAACGGGTGGTTATGATTGACGATTCGATTGTTCGTGGTACGACAAGCATTCGCATAGTCAAGATGCTTAAAGAAGCTGGAGCGAAAGAAGTTCATGTTCGAATTGCTTCACCACCGATTAAAAATCCATGTTATTACGGCATTGATATGTCAACAAAAGAAGAACTGATTGCCGCCAATAAAGAAATAGAAGATATTCGTGAAGTGCTTGGAGCAGATAGTGTCGCTTATTTATCTCCAGAAGGATTAGAAAAAGCGATCGTTAAAGATAAAACACTTAACCAAGGCATATGTAACGCCTGTATGACAGGGCAGTATCCTGTTCGAATTGAAGAAAACAAACAGTCATTTTTGACAAAATAAAAAATTCGCCGGAGGGTTTACAATCATGTCAAATCGTTATAAAGAGGCTGGGGTTGACGTAGAAAAAGGCTATGAAGCAGTTGAGCGCATGAAAAAGCATATTGATAAAACGACACGCCCTGAAGTACTTGGTGGTGTCGGTGCTTTTGCAGGATTATTTGAACTCACGTCACTCAAATTTAAAGAGCCTGTACTCGTATCAGGGACAGATGGTGTCGGTACGAAATTAAAGCTTGCCTTTCAATTAAATAAACATAATACAATCGGGATTGATTTAGTGGCCATGTGTGTGAACGATATTGTCGCACAAGGGGCTCAGCCGTTATTTTTCCTGGATTATATCGGCTGCAGTGAAAACGACCCTGACGTGATGGAAGACATCGTCGCTGGGATTTCTGAAGGATGTGTTGAAGCCGGAGCGGCCCTTATTGGTGGCGAAACGGCCGAGATGCCAGGCATGTATGCACGTGATGAATACGATTTGGCTGGTTTTTCAGTAGGCATTGCTGAAAAATCAAAACTTATTACCGGAGAAGCGATTGAAGATGGTGATGTGGTGATTGGCCTGGAGTCAAGTGGAATTCATTCTAACGGTTATTCACTCGTTCGCCAGCTTATTGAAGATCTTGATTTAACTAAAAAATATGGCGAGATGGATGCTACGTTAGGTGAGGTTTTACTGACGCCAACTAGAATTTATGCTAAATCGATTGCGAAAGTAATGGCTGCCTACCACATAAAAGGCATTATCCATGTCACAGGGGGAGGTTTTTATGAAAACTTTCCGAGAATGCTTCCTGATGGATTAGGTGTAGAGCTCGACCAAAGACAATGGAGTATCCCGTCAATTTTTTCATTTTTACAAGAAAAAGGGGACATATCGTGGGAAGACATGTATGGCATTTTTAATATGGGAATCGGTATGGCTGTTGTTGTCCGTGAAGAAGATGCAGAGCAAGTGGTGGAAATTTTCAATCAGCAAGAGGAACAAGCGTCAATTATAGGTAAAGTGACGAATCGTGAAGGAGTGCACTTTTTATAATGAAACATGTGAAAGCAGCTATTTTCGCTTCGGGTTCTGGAACAAATTTTCAAGCCATCATAGAACGGACAGACTTACCATGTGAGATTTCGCTGTTAATTTGTGACAAACCTGGGGCTCCCGTCCTTGATAAAGCTAAGCGTGCTGGGGTCCCTGCAGTTTTTTTTAATCCTAAAAACTATCAATCTAAAAGTGAGTATGAAGAATGGTTAGTAGATCAGCTTCAAATGTATGAGATAGAGTGGATTTTCTTAGCGGGGTATATGCGACTAATAGGGTCAACCCTACTACACGCATACGAGGGAAAAATTATCAATATTCATCCATCATTATTGCCGAAATTCCCAGGCCTCGATGCAATTGGCCAGGCGCTTGAAAATAAAGCCAGTGTGACAGGCGTGACGATTCATTATGTGGATGAAGGCATGGACACAGGTCCTATTATAGCGCAGGAATCTTTACCAATTTATTCGAATGAATCACGGGATAGTTTAACAGAACGCATCCAAACAATTGAGCATCAGTTATATCCCGAGGTAATCAAACAACTTATTAAACAATCAAACAGAGAGGTAAGGGGTTAGCCATGACGAAAAGAGCATTGATTAGTGTATCCGATAAGACGAATATCGTATCATTTGCTGAGGGTCTTGCTGAATTGGATTATGACATTATTTCAACAGGTGGCACATTAAAGGTATTAACAGAAGCTGGACTAGATGTCAAAGCTGTTGAAGAGGTGACGGATTTTCCAGAAATCTTAGACGGTCGAGTCAAAACATTACATCCGTTTATTCACGGTGGTTTGCTGGCAAATCATAACCTGACCGAACATAGAGCAGAACTTGAAAGTCATCAGATTAAGCCAATTGATATGGTTGTCGTTAATCTTTATCCGTTCAAACAAACGCTTGATCAACCGAACGTCACAGATGGGGAAATTATAGAAAACATTGATATCGGTGGGCCAACGATGTTGCGTGCAGCTGCTAAAAACTTTGAACATGTAACCGTAGTGGTGGACCCGGAAGATTATCAGGACGTTTTATCAACGCTTACAGATAAAGAAGAGTTATTGTCAATGAGACAGAAGTTGGCTGCCAAAGTATTTCGACATACTGCTCATTATGATGCATTAATTGCTGGATTTTTTACTGAACAAACAAACGACTCATATCCAGAAACCTACACAATAACGTATGAAAAAGTACAAACGTTAAGATATGGTGAAAATCCACATCAAAAAGCGGCTTTTTATAAAGATGCTAGGAATGTTGCAGGAAGTTTGGCGACCAGTAAACAACTGCATGGAAAAGAGTTATCATACAACAATATTCAAGATGCCAACAGTGCGCTGGAAATTTTGAGTGAGTATGACGAGCCCACTGCTGTAGCGGTAAAACATATGAATCCGTGTGGAATCGGATCAGGTCAAACTATTGAAGCGGCATTTCAAAAAGCCTTTGATGCAGATCCAGTCTCTATTTTTGGAGGGATCATTTCTGTCAATCGCGAGGTTACTGGAGAATTGGCTGAGAAACTAAGTAATATTTTTCTAGAAATTGTCATAGCACCTGGTTTTGCCGATGACGCGTTTACTATTTTAACTAAGAAGAAAAATATTCGTTTATTGGAGTTAGAAGAGGCCGAAGATCGTTCCCCTTACCAAAAAATAACATCAGTTAAGGGCGGCATGTTGGTACAGGATGCGGATCAGGCTGACATAGTGATGGATGAATGGAGTTCCCCGACAAAACGCCAACCAACCGAACAAGAGTGGAACGATCTACTATTTGCTTGGAAAGCTGTTAAACATGTCAAGTCCAATGCGATCGTTTTAGCTAAAGACGAACAGACCATTGGCGTAGGGGCAGGCCAGATGAACCGCGTCGGTGCGGCAAATATTGCCATCGAACAAGCGGGTAAAAAAACACAATCAGCAGTTATGGCGTCAGATGCCTTTTTCCCAATGCCAGATACGGTTGAAGCAGCAGCTAAAGCAGGGATCACAGCTATCATTCAACCTGGAGGATCGAAGCGTGATCAAGATTCTATTGATAAGTGTGATGAATATGGAATCGCCATGGTGTTTACTGGCATGAGACATTTTAAACACTAAAGCTGTTGATGGATCATGGTCGTTTATTGCATGACGTTGATTTGAGGAGAGAACTTTCCTTGAAAAGATCGTCATAAGGTGCGTGACGTTTATTTGAGGTGTGAAATCTCGCTGAAAAGATCATCATAAGGTGCGTGACGTTGATTTGAGGAGAGAAACTTCGTTGAAAAGAGCGTCATAAGATGTATGACATTCATTTGATAGTTACATAATATGAGGAGGAGTATACCAATGAACGTATTAGTTGTTGGACGTGGTGGCCGTGAGCATAGTCTTGTTATGAAACTAGCTGAAAGCGAACGGGTGAAAAAGATTTACGTTGCTCCTGGCAATGGTGGAATAGACGGCCAAGCGGTTTGCGTGAATATTGCCGAAACGGATACCAAAGCTCTTGTTCAGTTTGCTAAAGAAAACAAAATAGATTTCACAATCGTCGGACCTGAGATGCCACTTGCTAAAGGGATTACGAACTACTTTCAAAAGGAAGGTTTAGCTATTTTTGCGCCAACAAAGGAAGCGGCCTTACTAGAAGAAAGTAAGAGTTTTGCCAAGTCATTTATGAAAAGACATAACGTCCCAACGGCAGATTACGAGACATTCACCAATGTTGAAGAAGCTAGGTTGTATATTGAAGAAAAAGGGGCTCCGATTGTCGTTAAAGCGGACGGGCTTGCTGCCGGAAAAGGTGTCGTTGTTGCTCAAACAAAACAGGAAGCACTCCAAGCGCTTGACGATATGCTCGTTTCTAAAATTTTCTCAGAAGCTGGATCAACGGTTGTTGTGGAGGAATTTTTAGACGGAGAAGAATTTTCTTTGATGGCATTTGTCCATGAAAATCAAGTTTATCCGATGGTGACAGCAAGAGATTATAAACGTGCTTTCGATAACGATGAAGGTCCGAACACCGGTGGAATGGGAGCATACGCCCCTGTCCCGGAAATTACAGAAGAAATCTTAGCTTATACAATGAAGGAAGTACTTCAGAAAACAGCAGACGGCATGCTGAGTGAAGGACGGTCATTTACAGGTATTTTATATGCCGGCATGATTATGACGTCAAACGGTCCTAAGGTGATTGAATTTAATACGCGCTTTGGTGATCCTGAAACCCAAGTTGTATTACCTTTATTAAAAAATGATCTCCTCCAAGTCATGTTAGATGTTAAAGCCGGATTAGATCCTCAGCTTGAGTGGCATGATGAATCATGTGTTGGTGTGGTCTTAGCATCCAAAGGTTACCCGGCTCAATCATGTGAAAAGAATATTCGGATTCCTGACTTCGCATCGGGTAGTCAATCGTTCACAGTCTATGCGGGCACGAAAAAGACTGACCAAGGCTTAGTATCAAATGGTGGGCGTGTGCTTCTAGTTGGTGCGAAAGACTCTTCATTAAAGCAAGCAACAGAGAGGGCTTATCATTCATTCACCAGTTTCCCAAGTCATGCAGATTTCTTTTATAGAAAAGATATCGGACTAAACTAGTTAAAGAGATAAGGTTGGCATCGGGATCAGCTCATAACACCCGAATGAATATTCTTTTAAATTCATTCGGGTGTTATGTTTTAAACTAGCTGTAACTCCTCCCCGGATTCTAGTTTGCTGTGTTATCCTCCCTGAAATCATTGCTGCTCATAAATCCGGGGAGGCAACCGAGCTAAACCTCCCTAGAATCACTACCGCCCACAAATCCAGGTAGTCTACACTAATCCACCTCCCCAAATCGCCATTTTTAAAAGAATAAATCCTCACAATCATTCATACAAACTAAAAGGGGAACAAGGGGAGCTTATCTTTTTACAGCTACAGAAAAAAGTGTCACAAAAAATTCACTTTAATTAAACAAAACTTTACTGTAATAAAGTGAAAAATGTGATAAAATAAATAAAATAGATTAATTGGAGAGTTGTTTATGATGGAAAGAGGTTACTGGAGAAATAGAGAAATAAGGCATCATATCGCAGTGGCCGATGGTATCGAAGAGCCAACACTTTTACTTAAAAATGCGACGTATTTAAATGTATTTACAAAACAATGGTTGGAAGCCAATATCTGGATTCACGAGGATCGAATTATTTATGTGGGTGAAGAATTACCACAGAAATTAAATAAAGTAGAAATTGTTGATTGTAAAAATAAATTTCTCGTGCCGGGATATGTTGAACCCCATGCCCATCCATTTCAATTATATAATCCTGAGCAACTTGCTCTACATGCTGGAAAATTCGGGACGACCACACTGATCAATGATAACTTAATGTGGCATTTTTTATTACCGAAAAAGAAAGCGTTTACTTTGCTAGATGGTTTTAATGAGATGCCGATATCGATGTATTGGTGGGGGCGGTTTGATTCACAAACGGCGCTGATGGATGAAGACAAAGTTTTTAATACAAAAGACGTGCTTAAATGGTTGAATTATCCTGGAGTTGTTCAAGGAGGAGAGTTAACATCTTGGCCAAGCTTACTTGCTGGAGATGATCGCTTACTGTACTGGATTCAAGAAACAAAACGACTAGGCAAACCAGTGGAAGGTCATTTTCCGGGGGCTTCAGATCTAACCTTAACTAAAATGAAGTTATTCGGTATCAATGCTGATCATGAAGCGATGACAGGGGAAGAAGCGATTAAACGGCTTGAATTAGGTTATCAAGTAGGCTTAAGATATTCTTCAATTAGACCAGATTTGCCTCGTCTTCTAGAAGAAATATTAGAACAGGGACTTACTACATTTGATAATTTAATGATGACAACAGATGGAGCAACACCTTCTTTCTATGAAAATGGCGTTATGAATCTATGTATAGAAATAGCCATTGAAAAAGATGTCCCTCTTGAAGAGGCGTACCGGATGGCCTCTTATAACCCAGCTAAACATTTGCTTCTAGATGAAATGATTGGCAGTATAGCACCTGGTAGAATAGCTCACATCAATATTTTATCGGCAAAAGACAATCCCCACCCAGAGTCGGTTTTGGCTAAAGGAAAGTGGCTAGTTAAAAATAATGAAGAGCAGCAAGTAAAACCGATTATTAATTGGGAAGAATATAATATAAAACCACTTGATTTAGAATGGGATCTTGATATGGAAGATTTACAGTTTTCTGTACCAATCGGCCTTGATATGATCAATGATGTTATTATTAAACCATATGCTGTTGAAACAGACGTCACGCTTGATGTTCTGCCAAAGGATAAAGATGATGCATTTTTATTGTTAATTGATCGTTACGGGAAATGGCGTGTCAACACGGCTATTCGAGGATTCACGAAACGCCTCGGTGCCGTAGCCAGTTCATATTCAACAACAGGTGATTTTGTCTTTATCGGTAAAAATAAACATGACATCTTGCTCGCATGGCAAAAGTTAAAAGAATTAGGTGGTGGCATTGTTGTCGTTCATGAAGGGAAAATTCTCTTGGAAATCCCACTTAAACTTGGTGGATTAATGGATCAAGGCGACATGCCAAAATTAATTAGTAAGGAACAAGAACTTAAAAAATTACTAGAGGAATTTGGCTATCCGTTTGAAGATCCTATTTATTCAATATTATTTTTGTCATCAACCCACTTACCTTATATCCGCATTACACAGCAAGGTGTTTTAGATATAATGAAAAAAGAGGTTTTATTTCCGAGCACCATGCGTTAATCTAAAGTATATAGGTTAAACTAGTTAAAACATATGTTAGGTGTGAGGAAAATGAGAAAGAGAAGGAAGACGTACTTTATTTTAATGATCTTTGCTCTTCTGCTTGTGGCTTGTTCACAAGAAAAGGCAGAAGACAATGACGAAAAATCTACTAATTTAGACTCGAAAACAAAACCAAAAACAGAGCAAGAGGAAAACACTTACCCCTTTACAGGTATTAACACAGATGAAGCGATTGATCAACGACCAGTGGCAGTGATGGTTAATAATCATCCGAAAGCAAGACCCCAATCAGGTTTATCTCAAGCAGATGTTGTGTTTGAAATTTTAGCAGAGGGTAGCATCACTCGTTTTCTAGCGATTTATCAAAGTGAAGAGCCAGAAGTTGTTGGTCCAGTCCGTAGTGCTCGGGAATATTATTCTGATTTAGCGAATGGCTATGACGCCATCTATGTGTATCATGGCGCGGCCAATTTTGTTGAGGACATGATTCAAGAGAGGGGCATCGAAAATATTAATGGTGCGAGCTACGATAATGACGGGCAAGTATTCAAACGTGAATCATTCCGAAAAGCGCCACATAACTCTTACTTGTTATTTGATGCAGTGAATGATATTGCGGAACAAAAAGGTTATGAAGCGAAGACGGATGTTGCGACTTTACCATTTTCAGAAAATGAAGCAGATGACATCGAAGGGGAGCCGGGTGAACAAGTAACGATTGCATATGATTCGAATTGGCAAGTACAATACGAGTATGATGAAGATGATAAGCATTACTATCGCTCAAGTGACGGGGAACCGACGGTAGAGCTAAATACTGAAGAACAGATTTACGCCGACAACGTATTTATTGTTGAAGCACAGCATGAAGTGATCGACGATGAAGGTAGACGAGCGATTGATTTTGAATCTGGTGGCAATGCCTATTTAATGCAGAAGGGTAAAATGCAAGAGGTTGAATGGGAAAATGTTGATGGAAAAATGACACCTGTTAAAGAAGGTGAACCAATCGGATTTGTACCTGGAAAAACATGGGTCAACGTTGTGCCATCTTCTCCTGGACTAGATCACTCTGTCAGCATATCAAGCCATTAAGAACAGGAGGTGTTCTTTTTGCAAATTGATCGATTACGTGGAAAACAGTTAGACCAATTTTTTGAAGCGATACTATCTTTAAAAACGATTGATGAATGTTATCGATTTTTTGATGATATAGCTACAATGAGTGAAATTCAGTCCATTTCTCAACGGCTTCAAGTTGCTAAAATGCTAACAGAGGGACATACATATACAGCGATTGAACAAGAAACAAGAGCATCAACAGCGACCATTTCAAGAGTCAGACGCTGCATAGATTATGGAAGCGACGGATATAAGCTTGTCCTTGATCGGATGGTAGAAAAAGAGAATAGAAAAGAATAAAGGAAAATAGGGGTCTACCCCCTATTTTTTTGTTATAATAACTTGAAGAAGTTGAGTAATCTCAATCGTGTACTTAAACAAAACAAGACTAGTCAGACATTAGCCTGCACAGGTATTCAGGTTTTACTTTAATAGGTGAATCTTTCAAAGGTGATTACCAACTAAAAAATCCGAAGACCTGTTCCTATGAAATTTTAAAAAACAAAAGTTAGCTCTGATATCTTTGATTGAAATGAAAGGCGGCGACTCCAGCGGGAGGAAAAGCTTAGGTAAGACCCCGCAAGGCGTAGCCTGAGGAGGCTTACCAGCAAAGAAGAATGAACTTCAATTCTTCGTCCCCGCGGAAAGCGTCCGCCTGTAATGGAAATCAAAAGTCGTTTAGCAATATAATAAGTTCGGATTTTTAGGTAGGCATTAACTATGAAATTGATTCAGACCAATGGAGGATATTAAGTTGCACACAAATATGAATGAATGGAAGCATATATTTAAGCTTGATCCAGCAAAAGAGATCTCGGACGATGACTTAGAACTTGTCTGTGAATCGGGAACAGATGCTATTATTGTTGGTGGAACTGACAACGTGTCATTAGACAATGTGCTTGATCTGCTATCTAGCATCAGACGGTATAGCGTTCCTTGTATACTCGAAGTCTCAAACATGGAAGCTATTACGCCGGGCTTCGATTATTATTTTATCCCGATGGTAATGAATAGCACAGATAAAAAATGGATGATGGATATCCAACATGAAGCGATTAAGCAGTACAAAGATATTATGGACTGGGACGAGATATTCGTTGAAGGCTATTGTATTTTAAATGAAGATTCTAAAGCCTACCAGCGTACAAGCTGCAGTATGCCTGATGAAGAAGATGTCATTGCATATGCGTATATGGCTGAACATGTCTTTCATTTGCCGATTTTTTACGTCGAATATAGCGGGACGTATGGTGACCCGGCACTTGTTCAAAAGGTAAAAAATGAACTGGATAACACGCTACTTTTTTATGGTGGTGGCATTGAAAATCCAATCCAAGCGCGGGAAATGGAAGAACATGCCGATGTTGTCATTGTCGGAAATAGCATTTATACAAATTTAAAACAAGCATTACAAACGGTAAAAGCCGTAAAAGGCAATTGAGGTGGAATGATTTATGCTTAAAGAAGATTTACTAACAGGATTAAATAAAGAGCAGAAAGAAGCCGTCCAACATACAGAAGGCCCACTGTTAATTATGGCTGGTGCAGGAAGTGGAAAGACCCGTGTGCTAACACATCGCATCGCTTATT
>Ga0209487_1004915_pt1 | contig 10111 bp, 9 predicted proteins | sample Poulit2012_FD_187524 | JGI IMG/M metagenome (GOLD analysis project Ga0209487, IMG submission 187524) | Agricultural soil microbial communities from Georgia to study Nitrogen management - Poultry litter 2012 (SPAdes) (version 2) | ecosystem: Environmental > Terrestrial > Soil > Agricultural land... | reverse complement strand
TGCTCGTGTTGCTTTCATAATTGAGTTAAGAACTGTGGCAGGTGCTTCACCTGCATCCTTACCGTGTCCGCTCGCTTCAAACCCTACAGCATCCACTGCACAATCCACTTCTGACACACCTAAGATTTGTTCAATTTGTTCTCCCAAATCATCGTGTTCCCGCAAATTTACCGTTTCACAGCCAAAACTTCTTGCTTGAGCCAACCGTTCTTCAATCAAATCGCCAACAATAACAACTGATGCTCCTAGTAACTGAGCAGAATGAGCCGCGGCTAATCCCACCGGACCAGCACCTGCAACATAAACCGTTGAGCCCGGCTTAACACCAGCCGTAAGCGCACCATGATAGCCCGTCGGAAAAATATCGGCCAGCATCGCAAGATCAAGAATCTTATCCATGGCTTGATCCCTATCGGAAAATTTAAGTAATTGGAAATCGGCGTAGGGAACCATCACATATTCAGATTGACCACCAATCCAGCCGCCCATATCAACATAACCATACGCTGACCCAGGTCGTTCAGGATTAACATTAAGACAGATATGTGTATCTTGTTCACGACAATTTTGACAACGTCCACAAGCAATATTAAATGGAACGGATACCATATCACCCTTTTTGATGAATTCCACGTCCCGCCCCACTTCGACCACTTCTCCCGTTATTTCATGACCAAGCACAAGACCTTGTGGGGCTGTCGTCCGCCCTCGCACCATATGCTGATCACTACCGCAGATGTTCGTTGCGATATTTTTAATAATTACCCCGTGCTCACATTTCCGCCCAACGTTCTTAGGATGAACACCTGGTCCGTCCCTTAAAATAAGTTCTGGAAAACCAATATCTTTTACCTCAACTTCACCTGGACCAACGTATGCTACGGCTTTGTTTGACAATCACACCACTCCTTTGAAATTATGATGCCTTATCACGAAAGCGCTAACAATTCAACTCACACCCTAACATTAAATGTTGAATCTTTCAACAAATTAGAATATCTAATGGCATTAAGTAACCTATTTACCAACTTGGAAACTCCCTTTCAATTCCTCATTCCAAAATAATTTCAGTTCATCTTTATCTGCAATGGGCCCTACTCCTTCTGGGGTTCCTGTAAAAATTATGTCACCCGGTGTGAGGCCAAAATGATCATCAATATATTCTATTAAGTTTTGGAAATTAAAAATCAATGATTTAATATTACCTTGTTGAACAGTTCTCTCGTTTTTAATGAGTGAAAAATCCTCTTGCTCACATGCTGTCTGACCCGGAAAATCCCAAAAGTTCGTTAATAAAGTAGCATTTTTGAAACCCTTAGCGAGCAGCCATGGATGCCCCTTTTCTTTGAGTGCTGACTGAACATCTCTCAAAGTAAAATCAATACCGAGCGCCATTTTTGTTACAATATCATCAACTTGAATGGGATGAGTCACTGCTTTTCCAATATAGAGAACGACTTCAATCTCATAGTGAATCTCACCTTGATGTCGCGGAAATTTTATTTGCTGATCATCTGCATAAATAATTGAATTCGTCGGTTTAGTAAAAATCATCGGTTTATCAGGAACATCATTTCCAAGTTCGCGAGCATGCTTTACGTAATTGCGTCCTACACAAAATATGTTCTTTATCTCCATCTTTAATCACTCCTAGGATTTGAAAAATTAAGGCCGAATCTGTGATGCTTATCGAAAAAGTGTTTTCTCTATCGAATAAATCTCATCGAAAACCAAAAACTTAACCGTGAATGTGCTTCTATCGGTTTACATAAGAGGATATCCCGAGATTTCAACCTTGAGATGCGCTCTATCGGTCAAATTAAGTGGAAGTCTCGATATTTTAACCGTGAGAACTGCTCTATCGGTCAAAATTAGAGGAAATTCCGAAATTTCAAACGTGAGAAGCGCTCTATCGGTCAAAATAGGAAGAAATCTCACAATTTTAACCGTGAGCATATTACTCTATTAAAAAGTCTTCTTTCTATCCCAAAATTCATATCAAACTAAATAATAACGTATTGAACTGGAATAATCTATGTATCTGTTACTCTTGTTACAGCCCTTTGAAAATTTAATATATGTTTAAAACAGAAGTAGTACAATTTTTGTTTGATGTTAAGTATTATTGGTATTATCAGGAAAATAAAAAGTAGTATCAGGCATAATATTTGATGCTCATTTTTAATTTTCTACAAATACGGCGAAGATGTATTGGAGAGGATAAGTTACAATATTAAGATTAGGAAACCTTAACTGGTCGTCTATTTATTTCAGAAGGGCCCCTTGTAGAGGTTTTATAACATTTTTTCAATGAGGATGGCCCGTCTGCTTAAAGTTTTATTTCAACTTCTCTTGTAATTCCGCTATTCTACCTTCATGTACGTTGGCTTGGTACCACATTTGCTAATCAAAATAACCCATTTCCAATCCATAATGAACTATTTTTATCATCAATGGGTACATATGTTCTTGTCTATTATATAATATAATTCATGAGCGCAATTGTCAAATTGATGCAAATCCAAACTGTTTTGCTCATAGCAGGTGTCATCTACAGCGACAGGGTTCAGTAAATGGGGATTAGCTGTTGGCGCAACAAGCGCAAAAGTACTAACAGATGCTATTTTGGGTCGAGATAATGTGTACAGTGAGATGTTCGAACCTCGGCGAGAAATCCCTGATTTAACAGAAACAAAACCTAAACAAGAACAGGTGAAAGATGATATTGATGAAGTGAATTTAGATAAAAGTCCAGATGATTTACAGAACAATGAAGCAACTGTGCTTGAGAAAGACGATAAGAAAATTGGTATCTATAAAGACGAACACGGAAAATTGCATTACCTCAATATTTCCTGCACGCATATGGGGTGTGATGTGAACTGGAATAATGGCGATCAAACTTGGGATTGCCCGTGCCACGGTTCGCGTTTTAAAGCAACCGGTGAAGTGATTGAAGGACCGGCAGTAAAGGATTTGGAGAAAGAAAAATAGAAAAATAGAGGGTCAGTCCTACTTATAGGGACTGACTCTCTATTTTTTTCGACTAGTAATAAGTAGTTAAAAACTCAATAATATCGGTATTGAGTTGCGCTATCATATCGTCTGATGGAAAATGTCCTGATGTATAGGAATGATAAGCAATGAGATTAGGAATAATCATTCGAGCGGTTTTCATAATTTTTTGTGTCGGAAAGAACACATCTTTTTCACAGCTGATAACCAAGGTTGGAGCAGTATAATGGATGAGTTCTTCCTTCTTTGTTAGGTTGGGCATTTCTTGTTCCAACTTCACGTGCTTGAAAATATCCCCAATCAACCTTTTATCTCGTTCTTTCATTACACCGTCCGACATTGCGTCAGTAATTTTCCTAAGACTGGAATCAGAAGCACTTCTATTAAATATTAGTAAAGGTAAGAGTATTTTACGAATCATGTCTATTTTTGAACCTAATTTAATACCAGCTGGCGCTACCAAAATAGCACATGCAATTCTTTGAGGTTGATAAGTTGCCAATCTCAAAATAATTCCACCGCCAAAAGAGGGACCAATGAAAGCACTTCTATCTACAGAAAAATAATCCATGATGTCTGAAATCCAGTTGGAAAAGTCATCATTCTTTCCGGAAAGCCGTACTTCATCACTAAAACCTGGATGGCCAATCGTATCAGGTGCGTAAACTCGGTATTTCTGCAATACATTTTTAAACCATGCTAGTGTCATAGGATTGACACTGTTTCCTCCTTGTAAGATAAATAAAGGTTTACCTTCTTTTGGGCCAGTAACAAGTAGATGCGTTTTTCCATAACGGGTATTTACGTAAATTCTTTCAAACGGCATATCAAATAATTGCAAGTAATTTTCATAGGAATTTTGGATAATTCGTTTTCCTGCTATGCTTTTATAGATAGACGGATTTTGCATGGGTTATCATCCTAATCTACTACTTTTATCTGTTACTTATTCAATAACAAGCTACAATTACTTCCTCAACCATTCACTTTTAACTTCCACACCTGCATCAATTAAAAGATTAAATAAAGGGCATCTTTGCTCTACTTTTTCTTTTAATTCTTTTAAAGTAGCTCTATTTTCATTAGTATGTATGGTGATTTTAATTGACACGGTTTCAAAATATGTTTGTACCCCTTCTACTCCCTGGAAGCCGCGGGGATCGAGAGTACCATTAGTTGAAACTTCTAGATCATCATAAGTAAAATCAATCTCTTTTGCTACGAAAGATGTCATGATAGAAGTGCAAGATGATAAGGCACCTAGAAAATATTCCAGTGGATTGGGTCCTGCATTCGAGCCACCGAGTCTTTCTGGTTCATCGACGATAAAAGGATCTAACTCTCTCACATGAATTTTGTTTTTTAAATTCCCTTCCCATTTTCCGTTAACAGATAATACTGCTTTTTTAGTCATGTTAATATGCTCCTTAGATGATTTAGTTATAGTAATCATTAATGACTATACCGCAAGAAAGCGTTTCTGTCAGGTTATAAATGTAAGGAAATAAAGAAGATAAGTTTCCTGTAGAACTATCCAGTCACTCAGTCACTTGTTAAAAAGATCTATTTAATCCAACAATCCCAATTCTTTCTGTGTTGCTAAATCCATTTGTCCAAGTGGATTTTCCTTAGTCGGTAGTGTATCAATAAATGGGAATAGTTCATATTTAGCCACTTCATATACGCGTCTTAATTCGGTAACGGGATCCTTATGCTCGTCAACACGTAAATCGACAAGTGGATAGCTTTCAGTTGAAACAACTTTTAGGGCGGCAGACTGTTTTCCGCGTTTATCTCCACCAGCCGCTTGTCCTGCTTCAAGTGCTTTTAATAAACGTTCAGATAGTTTTAACTCACTTGTTGCTTCAAAAATACTGGCCATTTCTTTAACAGTCTCTTCCCCTACCAACATATTACCAGCCGCAACAAAGTTATCTCCTTCTATATGTCCATGCCAGTCCACGCATTTTTCGCCAGTGTAGGCTGCGGATTGTCCTTCTTTATCAACAATCGCGAACTGCCTTATTTCAGGCTGTGGATCTTCAGCTAAGATTCTTTCTTTGACATCCTTTGCAGTGAGTCCTTCTTCCAAGTATTTTAAGCCGTTAATACCTATATAAGGATTAACAAAAGATTGAGATGAAACGGCACCGACGCTAGCTTTTACATATGGACAAAGTGCTCCTACAGCCGGAACCCTTGTTGATACAGCCACTCCAAATTGTCCAGTCCGCTCACATCTTGCTGTTATGGAAAACGTATTAAGTTCTAACATAACTAACCTCTCCCTACTTTATAATTAGTAGTTTAAATATACAGAAAATTAAATGAGAAATCAATTTAAAGCAGAAGTGGACCTTAAATGCGATTAAGAGGTTGACTGAATTATCGGTATGGATACCAAAAAATAGATTTAATGCAGACTTTGTGGATGTTGGCTAACAGTAATAGCTTGGTTACAATATGATGAAACTTTTTGTACTAAACGATGGCCATAATCTTTTTAACGATGTGGTTCCCAGGTAATCACTCCACCCTGAACATTGGCTAAATTAGTAAATCCTTGTTTTTTTAAAACTTTGCATGCCTCGTTTCCACTAATACCGCGCTGACTAATGACAACTACTTTTTTATCTTTGGATAAAGTTCCCGTATCTTTTTTAAGCTCCTGAAGGGGAAAATTTTTAAATCCGAACACATGTAATCTATTGAATTGTTCAGCCGTCCGAACGTCTATGTATTGGTAATTGTGTTTTTCCTTATTTTCTAACATTTTTTTCAATTCAAGGACAGTGATTTGCTTCACACCGCGTGGTGGCAATACATCGAATAACACGATTACACCAAAACCAATTGACATGAACAAGACTAATTGCTGAATATGCATGATAAAAGCCCCCTTCACATGTTATCCTATGATATCACTGTATACTTAAATAGTTGAACTTATCAAGTTTTCAACGCTATTGCCGGTAGTAACTAAATAGGTACTGTGTGAAGACATGAGATAGAAAGGAATGAATGACTAACGCACGGTGAAAATCGAGTAATAATTTATAGTTTTGGCTAGACTAATGATAACTATTTAAGTACGGGGTGCTTACGTGAACAATCAATTATCAATGTTTTTGAGTGGAGGATGGTCGTTACTTCGTTTAGTTGCTGTTATGTCTTCTAGTGTGACGGCAATTATATCTAGTTTGATTCCGTTGTTTATCCATCATTCCTATTCTGCGACACATTTAGTTTTTATGTTCTTTCTTCTTAGTGGTGGAGCGGTTGTTATTCATGGAATGCTGACGCATTTATTTAATGACTATACCGATTTTCTGTCTGGTACTGACGAACATAGTCCGGGGATTTTATCAGGAGGAAGTCGTGTTATTCAAAAAGGAATTTTTAAGCCGGGAGTTGTATGGCGCTTAGGTAAAACCCTTGCTGTTGTATTACTTCTTTTGTCTATTATCCTAGCGATTATGGGGCAAGGTAAACTCTCAATATTAATTTTGATTGGTGTTTGGGCGGCCGCTTCTTACTCCCTCCCACCTTTTAGATTAAGCTATCGACCTTTTTTAGGTGAATGGCTTAGTTTATTTCCATCCATTTTATTTCTTGGGTTGGCTGGGCCGTGGCTAATGTTGAATCAAATTCCTATGTGGGCTGTGCAAAATGCTGTAATTAACGCGTTGATTTGTATGGCCTGGGTGATGGTTCATCATATCCCAGATTTAGAAGCCGATCAAAAAGCTGAACCAATTAAAGAGACGACGGTCGTGTGGTTTGCTAATAAATTCGGAATAAAATGTTCATATTATCCCGCTTTGATTTATCTAATGTTAGCAGGATTGGTGCCGATATGGTTAGCCTTCACTCGTTTATCGGCTGCTTTCCTTTTAATCGTCTTGATTTCGATTTCCATTTATATAGTCATACAATTGGAGATAAAAGACCACCACCAGGTTTCTAAGAGTGAAAAAGGATTACTCCTTATCGCCATGTTGAGCGGGCTTGTTTTGGGTATCTTTTAAACGAATTGAAGTCTTAGGTTAGATGTGAATAAAAGCGCGGGGTGCCCGTCTAGCAACGTACGGACTATGCCTTGCCAAGCGGAGTGGATCAATGTTACTGCGCATAGCAGTGGTTTTAATTGGCCATTCCTACGTAGGAGATAAAGGAAACATGCCCTGCAAAAGGGGTATGCCGACTTAGCCGCAAAGGCTGATTTTAGTCGACCTTCCTTATTGTCTTGAGCCGATGTTGACTTATCGTGTCATGAGCTGAAGGAAGTCTCGCGAGTTTTTTAATGCCAAAACTTGCCTGCTAGTTGCTGGGCGCCCCCAGCTGGACGTGGCCAATTTCAGCATAAAGTTATCCACAGGAGTTTTAATGTGATAATTTCCTTAACTACAATGAAAAACACTTGCGTATGCAAGTGTTTTAAACGTTTTCTAGTTCCATAATGTCTTTAATAGCTTCAATGAGATGATTATTTTGCTTAGGTGTACCTACCGTAATACGAAGATGTGATTGTAGTCCCCACGGTGAGCATGGTCTTACGATAAGTCCTCTCTGGAGTAAAGCTTCAGTCAGTTCAGCTGCATCTTGCTTTACATCAATAAACATAAAGTTAGCGTGGGTTCCAATTACATCAAATCCATAGTCATTATATACTTTACTTAATCTTTCTGTTTCACTAACAATTTTCTCAAGGACTTCTTCACTGTAGGAAGGATCATCCAAACTTGCCTCCGCTCCAGCAATGGCAATTCGATTCACTTCAAACGTGGGGCGAACAGCTTTTAATGGAGCTAAAATCTCTTCATTACCTATCGCAAAGCCCACTCTGGTTCCGGCCAAGCCATGTAATTTTGAAAATGTTCTTAATGAGATGAGACGATGATCTGCCTTAATTAAGTCTATGCCTGTAAGATAATCCTTTTCAGTAATAAAATCAACATAGGCCTCGTCCAAGATAACCAAAATATGCGAAGGAACTTTTTCTAGGAATGAAACAATTTTATCAGGATCCAAGATTGTTCCTGTTGGATTATTTGGATTACAAATATAAACCAATTTCGTATTTTCTGTGATAGCTTCTGCGATAGCATCAAGGTCATAAACAAAATCATCTGTTAAAGGAACTTCAACTGGAACACCACCCATTGAAAGTGTCGATTCACGGTAACTCATAAATGTTGGCATACCATAGATGACTTCATCACCTTTATCAACAAATGCTTGACTAATCAATGTGATTAGATGATCCGCTCCATTTCCAATAACGAATTGTTCTGGAGATAAATCATGTCGAGTTGCTAATTTTTCACGTAAATTTCTGCATGTCGGTTCAGGATATAACCAACTTTTATGTACAGCTTCTTTCATGGCATCTACTGCTTTTGGTGACGGACCATATGGACTTTCGTTTGAGGCAAGCCGAGTAATATCTGTAATCCCATATTCTCGCTTCACGTCTTCAATTGGTTTGCCCGGAACGTAAGGTGTTAATTGATCAATTTCTTTTCTCCAAAGATTCTTGGCCATTTTAAATCCTCCTTTTATAACCCCTAGTATTCCACCTTTATTATCTGAAAGATGAATAGTGTGGAATACTTATAGATATTTCCATTATAATGGCTATTCGAATAACTTAACAGAGGAAACTTTTTTAATTATTCCTTCCAGAGCAGTTATATCTTAAAACGAATTGGAAATTTACCCACGCGGAAAATCATTATCGTTCGAATCCTCCCTCAATCGGCAAACAAATATAAAGCAGACTATCCAGCCCTCACTAACAAAGGCGAATGTCTTGCATATAATATATAAGATACTATGATAGGAGCGATTTTAGATGGTACAGTTCATGGCATTCAATGGAGAGGTCATCCAGATTGAGGAAATGAGGAGTCAAGAATATGGAGAAGGTTGCGTTAAAATGGTGTCTTTGCAGAATGAAGAGGGTATGCAAGTTAATTTTATTTTGAGCCCATCTACTTATGTATTGAATCAGGCGATGCTCGTTGTTGGAGACAGAGTGACCGGATATTATGATGCGAATGCACCTGCTATTATGATTTACCCACCCCAATATCCAGCATTAGTTATGATAAAAGAACGTGCCGACCACAATGTCAAAGTGAGTTATTTTAATAGACACCTCGTCAGTCAAGATAATCAGTTAAAACTAAACATGTCACCAAACACACCCATGTTCACTGCCAACGGGCAAGCTTATAATGGTAGTCCAATCAATCGGGATCTGATAGTTGTTTACGGCGCGGCTACGAAAAGTATTCCTGCACAAACGACGCCTTATTATATTGTGGTATTGTGTTAGCTTATATTTTATTAAATTTTAGTTGAGGTAAAAAGAAGCGGTATTGTCGTACGACAGACAATACCGGCTTAATTCGGCGTATTCATTCGTTATTAAAAATAATCTCCACCCTACGATTTCTTTTTCTACCTTCTTCATCTTCATTAGATTCTACAGGCTTTGTTTCGCCAAAGCCTTCTTTAGTAATATTAAGATGATTTAAGTCCCCATGTTTTGTTAAATATTCTTCTACGGAAGCCGCTCTTTCTTCAGATAAATTTAAATTATAATCCGGTTCACCTTCATTATCTGTATGACCATGAATTTGGATGTCTTCCCCTTCATCAAGGTCTTCTAAAATAGCAATGACGTCATCCAATGTATTTTTCGCTTCACTCTTCAAATCACTTTTATCAAAGTCAAATAAAACATCGTCAGGCACTTGGATTTTCAGTTCGCCGTCGTCTTCCGTAATTAACGAATCCTCTGGTGTATCTATATCCAGGCCTTCGTTGTCTATTGTAATGAGTATTTCTTGGTGGTCATCGACTTCCTTAACGATATCACCTGTTAAATGCTCAAAATCTTCACCATATGTTTTATGAATTTCTTTTTTTGTACGGTGTGAGCGAACCGGCGCACCTTGAATTTCGATATATCCGTCGCTTGTGATAGATTCATATTTAACCGGTAATACAAATGTTCCATCTGGCTCTACAAACATTTCTGTTGCCCATTCTTGAGCAAATGTAGCATCGGCATCTTCAAAATATCTAC
>Ga0209487_1004914_pt1 | contig 10112 bp, 5 predicted proteins | sample Poulit2012_FD_187524 | JGI IMG/M metagenome (GOLD analysis project Ga0209487, IMG submission 187524) | Agricultural soil microbial communities from Georgia to study Nitrogen management - Poultry litter 2012 (SPAdes) (version 2) | ecosystem: Environmental > Terrestrial > Soil > Agricultural land... | reverse complement strand
GGAGATACTTTAGTGTGGAATCACACAAACCTCGAGCACTTTCGTTTTGCACCTGAGAATGGCGCCTTTAGCCAATGTGATGCAACAGTTGCTTATGAAGAGCTTCATCAGCGGAGAAAGCAAAGCGCGAGTCGCACAGGTTCGGTCTTTCAGGAGGTCATCGCCAGGCACGGTAGGTCATGGCTGGAGCACCCCGACACTCACCCCGCGAAACACCCTCGCATTGCATTCCGGAGCATTATACATTCAACCAACAAGAGGAAAGTCTGGGCCTCCCTGCTCCCAGCTGAAACCCTGCTTACTAACTCGGCACCATATCTGTTGTTCGCTAAGGGTGATGTGCTTGAACAGGCCTTCTTGCTGGCTATGCTTAACTCGGCAGCCTGCGACTGGTACGCCCACCTCTTTGTAAGCCTCAACTTGAACTTCTTTATATTCAATGCGCTGCCCATACCCGTGGCGGAAATCAACGACCCAAAAGTCGAGCGAGCGGCCCGCTTGGCGATAACATTGGCTATCAATGAAGAAGGTAACTACGGGGAGTTCCGCAGCCTTGTCATAGAAGAGCGCCCGGACAGGGAAGACATGCTCGCGGAGCTTGACGGGATAGCTTCGCTTCTCTACGGCCTCGACCAGTCAGATATGGAGCTCGTTTGGGGCGACCAGAACAGCAATAGACCACCGCTGGATGCTGTCACAGCTTATAGAAAGCAGTGGTCATTAATGTGAGCAATGCTCTTAAAACTGTCATCAATCCGAAACCCGAGGTTGTAACGAACCGCGCCGGCAACACCGTAGCCGCTGCTCTGCAGGCTTACTGGAATCACCTGAACTCAACCTGGGTAAACCCACCCGCCCTGGCTATCGCCACGGCGTACTTCAACCCAGGTGGCTTCCAATTACTCGCTGACCAACTCGAAAACGCCAGTCGGGTTCGTTTGCTCGTTGGCGCTGAACCCGACGTAGCAGCCGACCTAGGGCGCATCCGCCACCTCAGTAACGACGTGTTCCCCGAGGACGACGCCCGGGAGCGTTTAAGGCACGCGCTCCGGGAGCACCAGAAACGCATTACTGAGGACCGGAACTTAACAGCGTTCGACCCCGGCACCGACGAACTCATCGAACGCCTCGTCACCTGGCTCCGCAGTGACAACGTACAAGTTCGGCGCCTCACTGGGCAGTTCCTGCACGGCAAAGCCTACATCGTAGAAACCGGCCCCGACGGCGTCCTTGCCGGCAGCAGCAACCTCACCTATGCCGGCCTCACCAGGAACTTAGAGCTGAACCTGGGGAACTACCAACCCGGAGTTGTCGGGGAAGTCATCAACTGGTTCGACACCCTCTGGGAACAAGCTGAAGAGTACGACCTTGCCAGCCTGTACGCGGAGCGGTTCGAGCATCACACCCCATACGACGTGTACCTACGCATGCTCTGGGAACGCTACCACCACGAACTCAATCGAGAAACCCCACCACCCAGCGGCCTGAACCTCACCGCGTTCCAACGCGACGGCCTCTACAGAGCCATCGACTACCTCGATAAGCACTCCGGCGTCCTAATAGCTGACGGAGTAGGCCTGGGGAAGACGTACCTCGCTGGTGAACTCATGCGCCGCACTATCCAGGACAACCGCCAGCGCGTTCTTCTGATCGCACCAGCTTCGCTGCGTGACGGCCCTTGGGCACGCTTTCGGGCACAACACATGCTCATGGACATTGAGGTGCTCTCGTACCAGGAGTTGGCCATGGACCCACGCTTGGGTGGGAACGGCAGGTACCAGCTGAAGTTCGACCCCAGCGAGTACGCGATGATCGTGATCGACGAAGCTCACGCGTACCGCAACCCCGACACCCACCGCTCAAGCACACTACGCCGGCTACTCGAGGGCACACCCCGCAAGCAAGTCGTGCTACTCACCGCGACACCGGTGAACAACAACCTCTGGGACCTCTACCACCTGCTCTCGTACTTCATCCGAAACGACGCGCAGTTCCTACCAGCCGGCATCCCCTCACTCCGCAAGCACTTCCATGAAGCTGAGCGTGAGGACCCCAACGAGTTGTCACCAGACAAGCTGTTCGATGTGCTGGACGCGGTGGCAGTGCGCAGGACGCGGCGGTTCGTGAAGAAATTCTACCCGCACGAATACATACACGTCGGAGGCCGCCAGGTACCCATCACGTTCCCGCAACCAATCGTGCACAGGGTGGATTACGACCTCGGCGCCGGTATGCCCGATTACTTCGCTCGGTTCGCTTACGCCATCGGGTCAGACCCCGCCGCTGAAGACTCCCCACTACCGAGTCCGAAGGACTTCGATTACGGTGAGCAACTAACCCTAGCTAGGTACGCACCAACCGCCTACCTGCTCGACAAAGAGGCCGAAGCGTTCGAACTGCAAGCAGCTGGCCTCCTACGCAGTGGCCTACTGAAACGCTTCGAATCCAGCGCTCACGCTTTCGCACTCACATGCCGGAAGATGGCCGCCAGTCACGACGAGTTCCTCGAAGCCCTCGAGGATGGCTGGGTGCTCACTGGTGACGCCCTCGCCACTTGGACGAACACCGATAGTGACGAGTTCGACGTGAGCGAGATCGACAAGGGCCGTACTGACCAAGCGAGTAACTACGACGTGCCAGAGCTCCGCAAGGCAGTAATAGCTGACCGGGATCTGCTCATCGGCTTCGCCGAAGAAGCAGAACGCATCACCAGCGAACGTGACGACAAGCTGCACCAACTGATTCAGGAGCTCATTGAGATAGCGGAACAAGCGAAACAAGAGGCTGTCGACGCTGCTGATGAGCGTGATAAACGCAAAGTGATTATCTTCAGTTACTACGCTGACACGGTCGACTGGATCATGCAGCGCCTCGAGCACGCCTTGGAGACTGATCCGCGCCTCGCGGCGTTCAAAGGCCGGCTGGTGAGCACCAGCGGTTCGGATAAGAATACGGAGGAAGCGATTCTTGGGTTCGCTCCAGTGAGCAGTCAGGCGCCTGATGGGCACCCGGACAGGTTCGACATCCTCGTCACGACTGATGTACTGGCTGAAGGTGTGAACCTGCAGCAAGCGCGGCACATCATCAACTACGACCTGCCGTGGAACCCCATGCGACTCGTACAGCGGCACGGGCGCATCGACCGCATCGGTTCACCACATAAGCGCGTGTACTTACGGTGCTTCTTCCCAACCCAAGAATTGGACGCACTCTTGAACCTTGAAGCGATTCTTCAACGGAAGATCACTCAAGCAGCGAAAAGCATCGGTGTTGAAGGGCAGATCGTGCCGGGTGGTCCCACTGAGGGCACGGAGCAGATCTTCAATCACACGAAGGAACGCATCAACGAACTCCGAGCTGAAGACGCCAGCCTGTTCGAAGATGACCTCACCACCGGCGCATTGAGTGGGGAAGAGTTCAGGCAGGAACTCGCAAACGCCCTGAAAGACACCGGGGTACGGCAACGCATCACCAACCTCCCCTGGACCACCGGCACCGGCAAGCAAAGCGCGACAGGGGAGAGCGGGTTCGTTTTCTGCGCTCGAGTTGGGGACGACCCGAACCCGAAATACCGCTGGGTTCCTCTCGCCGAAGATGGGAGCATCAATGCTGACGGCGTGATAGAGGACACTCTCGCTTGCCTTGCTAAGGCTGTGAGCACACCGGGTACGGAACGGGTGCTGCCGGAGGCTATGAGGCAGCTTGCGTATGACGCTTGGGCTGTAGCAAGGGACCACGTGTACCAGGAATGGGTTGTATCAACTGATCCGCGGAACCTGAAGCCAGCCGTGCCAAAGCCGATGCGGGACGCAGCTGATCTAATCCGCGACCACACACCAGCTGGCATGACCACAGTGGAGTTGCATCACCTGCTGGACACGATTGAAGCGCCTTATGACACGCGCACGCAGCGCATGATCAGGCAAGCCATGAGGGCACACGACACACCAGCTGAGCAGGTTAACGCGCTCCTGGCAGTGGTAAAGGACCTGGGATTGCAACCACCCGAGGAGATCAAGCCACTACCCGAAATCACAGCCCACGACGTGCACCTCATAACCTGGATGGCACTAACAACCTCACCAACGACGACCATTTCGGCGGCAAAGCACACCGGCTACGATTGAAAGCGTCCTGCACCGTAGAACCTGAGACGCTATCTGCATAGGTACGCTTCAGCTAGGCATTATGTTCCGCATGTGAGCTCAAACGGATGAAATGCTGGAGTCGTAGACTGAGTAAACAACTGGGGCAGCTGGAGGAGGAGTGAAGCATCAAGAAGCTTGATGATTCTTTAACAGTCCTGGTTGAGTATGGGGCCTTCACAGCACTGCCTGATGGCAATTCTTACTCAGACCGCTACATAGGTCAGAAATTGATCCCATCCAAGCAAATGTGGCAACTGATTCAGATTGGAGATGCTGAGGAACTCCCTACCGGTGACGATAAATTAGTGGTATTCCCCACACGCCAAGGACTGGAAAGGGCAGCGAAGCTCAGTTCCAAGAAGGCCGAGATAGACAACATACGTTCGATTCTGGGGCGCCGAGACTGGGAGCTTACCCTTGGCGACCGAAGAACGCTCATCGGAATTTTCTTCAGCAAAAGTACACTCTCTAACCTGGTCACGCAACTGCAGTCCGTAGCAGATGAACAGCAGTTAAGCAGGTGGCACCTAGAAACTGTTGGTGGTGTCGTTCCTCCATCACTGGCGCCTGAACTCAAAGGGGAGCCCCTTCCTTGGGCACCGGGGTTCGAACTTATACAGGTGCCGAATGGTTTCTCTGACGTAGTTGATATAGCCCGCAGATACCGCTTCATCGTAGAAATCAACGCGAGAAACAATGAGGTGATGCTGTACCAGGAAGTGGGACGCATCTCGCGCTGGCTCGGCGGACCTATCCCTCTCACGGATCTGCTCAGTACCACGCAACAGGAATTAGCGGCAATCAATAACTCTGAACCGATAGAGAACTCTGTCGAGCAGGCATTTAGTGTGGAGCGCTCGAAGTGAGCGTCTCAGGACGAGCTCGTGAAGCCCGTGACCGCATCATGCGGAGCAACAGACTTTTCGTTGATACACGGACGCTGCAATACTCTGCCGGTATTGCACAATCAACTGAGCTTCAACCTGGACCTGTCTTGGAGCTGCTTGAAGCTAACGAGCTGCAAATCGTCGAAGCAAGCCCTGACGGAACGGTTGTCATGGAACTCACACCAGCGGTGTTCCAGCAAGTCGCTGAACAACGTATTAGCCGCTCTAAGAGGCGCAGGAACGAGTGGGTCCACTTAGCAGGTGCACTCCCAAGCGGTCCCAACACTGGCACAGATGCCGTGAAAGCAGCAATAAATTCAGGTATAGCACTTCCCGTTACAGGAGCCCTGCTGAGCCGACTTTGCGAAGCCAGCATAACGGCTGCAAAGATTTTCGAGCAGAACCCCAGCCGCGTCGGGTTCACCATGCTCAGCAAAGGATTTCTCGTTCCCATGGGAGTCTTTGATCTGAAACTCAGGGAGTTCAACAGTGGCATCTTGATGAATTTTGAGAGCGTTGACCTCCACCTCAGAGTCAACATTTCTAACGGCCGCTACTCGTTTGGAACATTCTGCCGTGGCACATGGTTGGGGACTGAGAGCATGAACCTCAGCGACTTACTTACCAGTAGCATGGACCGAATCGGGAAGCTCGTGGGGAAGAACGTCGTGAGGCTAGTTGATGAACTTCAGCGCCATCCGCTGATTCTCAATCGCATCCCCCATAAGGACGAAGAAGACGACGCAGTGGGGCAGGCCGCACTCGAGAGCGTTGAACATGAATGTGAGGAGAAGGAATGAGGGAGTTTCGAACGGTCCTAGCGGTACCTCACATGCAGCTGGGGAGTAGTCCTTACATTGGTTTGCTTGAGCCGATTTTCGACATTCGGAATGGTCAGACAATAAGGAGCAGGAGCGACGATTATCCCAACAACGGCCTGATCTTCACGCCCAGCTCATACAGTGACATTGTCGAAAAGTTCCCCGCAGGCTCCTTAGTGCAGCTTCAGATCGAGGATAATCAAGCCCCGACCCTCCCGGATACAGACCCGCTATTTGCCAAATTCATTATCAGCAAGAATGGCTGGGGAGAACCTGACCGTTGGGCTGTTCAGCTAGTAGTTGAGCATTCGTTCGACCTGTCGAAGCGGACCATCATCCTCGATGAAGCACCGAAGCATCCAATCTGGCTTCGCGATAGGCAGAAGAAGCGCTTCTTCGGTCCCTTTGATACCGCCGCGCATAAACTACCAACCGGTGAAATCGCTGTTGATCTGCTACCACCCGATCAGATTCCTTTTGCAGAAGATCGTGACGTGCACACAATCGCCAGCCTGTCTATGCACGCGGTTGAAACAACGGATGTCGCGGGCAGCGAATACCTGTACTTCACCAAAGCCGAGTTCGCCGAACGACCCGTGGACTGGCTGGACTTCAGCACTGATGAATCAATCTTAGATTTCACCCGAGAGCTGATAGCCCATGAAGTTCCCCTCACCGCTGGTCAGCTGGAGAAAATACGAGACTTACTCGCCAGCACCACTAAACCCGACGGCCCATTTATTCCCGAACGCGTCAAGCGCGCTGCAGCTCTACTCGAGCAAGTCTCCACGTGGCAGGAACATCGCCATACACTGATCCAAGAGTACTTAGAGGCGGGTCACGGGGAAGAGTTCATAAACCGTTACCTTGAGGCGCACCAAGAGCAGCTCATTGACCAAGCATTCCAAAAGCATCATGCGCAGATCTTGCAGCACGTTCATGATCACACGGTGTCCCTAACACGCTTAGCTGAAGAAATTGAAACTCACAAGAGCGAACTGGAACAACTGAAAAACGTGGATACCGCTGCCCTACACGCGAACAGGGAAGCTCTGGAGGGTGAGCTCACTCATCTCAAACAGGCTGTAGCAGACCTCAAGCAACAACTGAACGCTGGAGAAGAAGCACTCGATTTGGTAGCTGAGCTTGAAGCAAAAACCGCTGAGTCTCACGAACTATCAACCAAACTCCAAACCATGAAGTCAGAGGTGGAGGGACTCCAGCAAGTAAGTCAGCGTTTACGCGATGAAGCTCAGCGAGACTTGAGTGATCTCACTAGTCGGCTCACCAGCATTAAGCCGTATGTGGACAGCCTCACCGGGGGCACAGTACAGAGTCGCGCAGACTCCGATATTGAGTTACCTCGCATCACCCGCCAGCCAGCACCAAGCCTCTCAGGGCTGGTGGACCGGATGCACCAAGAATTACATGCCGTAAATCACATGATCGACAGACGCGATGTTGCCAATGCCATTACAGGAATACTCACTAGCCCTCTTGCCATCTTCGCGGGCCTCCCTGGAGTGGGCAAGACGAGCCTCATCACACGCCTGGGCGAAACACTGGGTTTGGCAAGGGGCAGCCAGTTCCTCACAATTCGAGTTCCCAGAGGTTGGCGTAGCCGACAAGATGTTCTCGGCTACCACAACCCCATCACTGGTGATTACGAGCGAGCACCCACTGGACTTTATTCTCTTCTCGAACACCAAACGCGCCGTGAAGTTCCCGTGCCAGCCTGGGTCCTGTTCGACGAGGCAAACCTTAGCGCCCCAGAGCACTACTTAAGCGACTTCCTAGGAATGATGGACGAAGCCGCAGACCGCACTTTAGCAACCGGGGCACCAGGAGAAATCTTCGAAGTGCCACGACACGTAAGGTTCATCTTCACCATCAACCAAGACCACAGCGTTGAAGCCCTAACCCCCAGAGTTATGGACAGAGCCGCCGTCATCTACGTGCCGCCTCCTGATACTTTCGAGGCAGGGAACACTTACAGAGACGTCAACAGCACTGACGGTACCTTCACAGTAGAAGCGATGGACAAGATGATGTCTGAGGTTCCAAGCCAGCTGACCTCCGGCGAGACAAACACGCTCAACAGAATCATCCGTGTTCTTCATGACCCAGATGTGGCACTGGGAACACCAACCAGAATCAGTCCGCGCAAGCATCGACGAGTTCAGCGGCACATAACAACAATGCGTCACATCCTCGGTGCGAACACAGGCCTTGACGGGCTTGACTATGCGGTAGCCGCACACATACTGCCCTTGGTACGGGGGAGCGGCACTGGCTACCGCGCACGACTGAATGCGCTTGCACGGGAGACGGAAAGCCTGAAAGTCAGTCATTCCCTGCTGAAACGTATTCTCACTGCAGGCGAAACCTCTTTCGATGAATACAGCTTCCAGACGCTGGCATGACAACGGACGAGCCATGGATCTCGTTTCTCCCTGAATCGTCCAGAGCATCGGTCTCGTTCGCCCGCCCGAACGATCAAGACCTGTACCTTTACGTCAGGCACATTCCTAATGCAACAGTACGCTGCGTGACTGATGACAGTGCGTTCCCAGGGGAACCGATCAAACAAGGGCACAGCCGCATCACACTCCCCAGGCATGCGATCAGTCACCGCATCGGGCGCATGGACCTCGAGGTGCAGGTCAATTCTGACAGCAAGCACGTCAAGATAGATCTCCTTGCTCCCACGGCACAAGCCGCGAGAGTAGAAGAGCTGGTAAACGAACTAGTGCGCACCCCTTGGGCGCTCCTGGCGATTCCCAGATCACATCATCGTCTTGACCCAGAAGAAGGGGATGAGCGTGATCGGGTGGAGAACCTGGTTGAAGCAAGCAGGCTCTTCAGTGAAGCCGCCCAGCTACTGGCTGCCTCACCGCCTACTCGCTCAAGTCAAGTCGAGACTGAAGCCCATCGTGGTGTTCTTTTGACAGCCGGAGTAGTTCAAGCGTTAACGAGTCAGCTGTATGCCTTGCAGCCAACCACGCCTGGGCCGCACACACTACCCCTCCGTGGTCGACATTATGAGCCCTCAGGCTTGATTGCGCCGCAGGCAACTGAAGTGACCGATAGCGCTCCGAATCGATTCGTGCACGGGGTGGGCCTGACGCTCGAACGGGTTGCGCACGAAGTGCGTGATGAACTGGCCTTGGAACACTCGGTGTTGACTGAAGCGTCATCCCCCATAGATGGCTACGTGACGATTAAACAGTTAACTCGGGTAGAAGCAATTTCCGCCCTCGCGGAACGACTGCAGCGATTGGATGGCGTGATACATGAAGTGCGGCTAGCACGATCGCGGCTGATACGCCGGCTTCCGGTTCGGTACCCAACCACAGTTGGTGGTGCCTCCCCGAAAGTTCTACTCGACCCGAGATACGCTCGGGTTCGTAGAACCTTGAACTTACTCCGCGCACCTGCCCGAGGACATTACGGCATAAAAGGGGCAGTAGCAGGCATATCTAGCCTATCCACCCTCTATGAACTGTACTGCCTGTCAGCCCTCCACGATGAACTGTGCTCTCTGGGTTATCACCTTAAGGAAAGTCGGCACGATCCTACGAGCGGGCCTTCCAATGCACCCCATACACTGCATGACGGTTCACCGTTCTCGAACGTGTTCACTTACTGGCACTGTCACCAGGGGCAACTGGATGTTCTATATGAGCCACGAATCACGCGACAACCCCACGCCAGTGCCGGACTTCTAACTGTGAGTGCCTTCAGTGCGAACTACACGCCTGACATCGTGTTGAATGGGGAAGGACGCATACTGATTCTTGACGCAAAATTCGTCAAGCAACCACCGAGAAACGAAATGCCAAGCGCTGCCATGAAGTACCTGCATGGCCTCCACCCTGCAACCCCTAATAGTCAAGTCATAGGCCTGCACTTGTTACACTACAGCTCTGAATCCACCCCAGTTGAATATCACGACCGTCCAATTACCCCAGCGATATCAACCGTTCCGGTTCATCCTAGAAACAAAGGGGGATTGGCGCAGATTATGCGAAAACACTACGGACCAGGGTAGTGCACTTCTGATCCGAGTCGCGAACGATTTCAGCATGTGCGCACACTTTAGAGGCGGCACTGCTAAGACGTGAGCATATCCTGAACCAGTAGTTCAAGGCCAGAGACATTTTGCAGATGCGCATTGCTAAATGGGCGTATGCGCATCGCCAGGAGCTGCTAGTTAATGCGCGTTAAGCGCTATGATAAGAGGTGTTTATCTCTCT
>Ga0209487_1004913_pt1 | contig 10112 bp, 7 predicted proteins | sample Poulit2012_FD_187524 | JGI IMG/M metagenome (GOLD analysis project Ga0209487, IMG submission 187524) | Agricultural soil microbial communities from Georgia to study Nitrogen management - Poultry litter 2012 (SPAdes) (version 2) | ecosystem: Environmental > Terrestrial > Soil > Agricultural land... | reverse complement strand
CCCCTATTTCAGAAACAACTTTTTCTTCATGATAGTTCCCTTCATCATCATAATAGATGAGTGTGCCATAATGTTCAGGTAAATCTATCCCAAAGTCATCGTTTGTTGGCATATAAAAAAGTTTTAAGTGCTCTTCTTGACGATCCGTTGTCTGTTTAATAAAAGATCCCTTTTTACCATAAATCTCAAAACTCGGTCGACTCTTCACACGAAAATAACTAGATTTAATTGATACCTTAAATGGTGCTTCATAATATAAATCTAAATCAAAATAATCATTCATATGACCTTCACCTAATATTTGTCGAACATCATAGTGAATTTTTTGAGGTTGACCAAAATAAGATAAAACTTGATCTACAGTATGTGTCCCGTGTGCATATAAAAAGCTATTTATTGTTGAAAAGTCATTTTTAGGGACTTCAGGACGATAATAGTCAAAATGCATTTCTAACTCTAACAGATCTCCCAATTTACCACTTTCAATGACTTTTTGAACGGTTAGAAAATCAGAGTCAAACCGTCGATTTTGATAAGCTTGGATAAATAAATCTTTTTCTTTAGCAAGCGCAAAAAGTTCTTTGGCTTCTTCAGAAGTATTAGTAAATGGTTTCTCAACCAAGACATTTTTTCCTTGCTCCAAAGCTTCTTTGGCGAGAAAATAGTGAAAATCACTGGGTGTAGTGATGACAACTAAATCCAAACTATCATCTTGCCAAATTTCCTCAATGTTATCGGTATAATGAACGCCTTCTAATTTTTTCCATCGAATTTTCCCAGATGGTGAATAGATTGTTTTGATTCGAATATCTTTAACCTTTTTTGCGAAAGGGGCATGATACCTGTTCGTACTCTTCCCATTTCCTATATAAGCAATATTTAACAAAATGTATCCCTCCATTATTATTTAAATGTATTTTTATCTTTGCTTAAGAGATTCTGTATCTTTTACTTCGCCATGTTCTACATAAAAATCACGTTTTAAAAGCAAAAACTTTTCAAAGTCTGTCAGAATATAATATAAAATGGCGCGGCTTTCAAATTCTTTTCGGGTTTTTGGAAGCTCTGAGTCTCTAAATACTTTATATAGTTTGTCGATATCTTCTAATAAACTCACACCTGGATTTTTTTCATCTAATTGTTCCGCTGTCTCCCCTATAATTGAGGCTAAAATACGATTCTCTTCCGTATCGGGTAAGATGGTAGGCAATAGTTTGCTTATTCGCTCGAGTATTTCGTATTGTTGTTTGCGCATTTGTGCATATTTTACATAATAATTTTGAACAGATTTTGATAATGTTGTGTTTTCATATTCAATAAGTGCTAAATCATCAAAAGCCAGTACTTTATCACATAAGTCCGCTAATTCTTCTTCGATTCGTTCGACTGATCTGGAACCATCTATTAAATAGCGTTCTAATAAGAATAGAACTAATGACATTTGTTTTTCAATTTCTCTTACGTAGGTGTCTAGCTTTTTATCGTATGACGGAATCCACAGATTGAATAATAAGGCTAAAACTAATCCGATGATCATAATTAAAAGTCCATTTAATTGCCATTGCCAAGAAATACTTTCTGCAATCACAAAATGGGTCACTAATACCGAACAAGGGGCAATTCCTGCATCGACTTTTCCTAAATACGCCAAAGGTACATAAATTGCTAAATAAACACCAAAGCTATACACTGAAAAGCCAAAAATTAAAAAGACAACTGTAGCAACTCCAAAGGCTAATAATGTCGATAGTAGACGAGCAAGTGCTGTTTTTACTGTTTCTAAACGAGTATCTAAAATACTCAATATCGCAATAATTCCAGCTGCCATGGAATTTTCTAAACCAATTAAATCAGCAATAATAATTGAAAATAAAGCAGCTAACGTAATACGTACGGTTCTTTGCGTTAAACTCATTTTTCACACCCTTTTCATTCATTCCTTATTCATTATAACTTATTTATAATCTCATTGGTAAAATGAGCGAGATTTATTTCCTCATTTAACTGCGTTGATTCTCTGTATGTAACGAAACAAAATTGTTTTTTATGGTTATTCAAAAAAATAGTTAAATTGTATTCTTATCGACTTTTTGTTTAAAAATTTATTTATATCTTGCTGAAATAGTGTCATTTTCCGAAGGAGGGAGAGATTTATTTGCTCGGGTTGTGGTTTTGGGCAAGAATAAAGGTAAATGGACAAGAAAAAGGAGTTCAATATGTTATTTGATAAAGATGCGACGTTTTACGCAGAACAAGTAAAAGCAAATGAAGTGACTGTGACGGAATTGGTGGAGCAAGCTTTAGAAAACATTGAGCGTTTGAATCGGAAGTTAAATGCTGTTGTACATGTTCAAAAAGATGGGGCTTTGGAGAAAGCTAAGCTATTTGATGATAAGATAGCTTCTTTAATGGAGAGTGAAATTGATGATTTGGCTCCTTTTTTTGGTGTGCCGATTTTATTGAAAGATTTAGGACAGGATGAGGCTAATCAACCATCGACTAGCGGTGCAAAATTACTTGGTGAATTTGTTCCAAGTGCGACGGATAATTTTGTACAGCAAGTTTTAGATGCGGGTTTTATTGTGGTTGGACGAACAAACACGCCTGAGTTTGGTTTTAAAAATGAAACGGATGCCGACTTTACGGGATCCACGAATTCTCCTTTTGATGTTGATTTGAATCCTGGTGGTTCAAGTGGCGGAGCCGCTGCTGCATTGAAAGCGGGCATTGTACCTATTGTAACCGCTAGTGATGGTGGTGGATCGATTCGTATTCCTGCTAGTTTTAATGGATTAATTGGTTTGAAACCTACTCGTGGTCGGACACCCGTTGGCCCAGGTGGTTATCGTGGTTGGCAAGGCGCTAGTATTCACTTTGCTTTAACAAAATCGGTGCGTGATACATGGAATATGTTGAAAGTGATGCAAGTGGAACAATATGATGCGCCATTCGTTTTACCTTTAATTGAAGAAAATGAAATTGAAGCAGTAGAAAACCCTTTAAAATTTGCTTATAGTTTAGAATCGCCTATTGGAGAAAAAGTGAGTGAAGATGCTAAAAATACAGTCCTTCAAGCAGTAGAAAAATTGAAGGAACTTGGGCATGAAGCGGAAGAAAAAACGCCGGAGACTGATGGTATTCAAGCTATGCAGACTTACTATATTGTAAATGGTGTGGAAACAGCTGCAATGATTGAAGGAATTGAAGCGGGTATGAACCGTGAAGTAACTGTTGAAGATATGGAGCCAATGAGTTGGGCTTTATACCGTTCTGGATTAAATATCACGGGCGTTGAGTATTCAAAAGTCCTTGCTTTTTGGGACCAATTAACGGCTTTAACAGAAAAATTCTTTGAAAAGTATGACGCACTTATTTTACCTTCTACAAATGGTCCCGCGTTTCCTCATGATCAATTCGAAAAGCCGGAAGAACTTATGGACAAACTAAGAAATATTGATGATTTTGATAAAGAAACGCAACAAAGACTCATTTGGAAAATGTTTGAAATCAGCTTAGCTTACACGCCTTTCACACAACAACAAAACTTAACAGGACAACCAGCGATTAGTTTACCGATATATGAAAATGAAGACGGACTACCTATTGGAACGCAAATATGGACAAGAAAAGGAGCAGAAGTATTGCTTCTACAAATTGCAAAGCAGCTAGAAGAAGCTGGTGTATTACATGCTGAGATCATTGAAATGAATGACTAATTAAATAGGTATATAAGCATTCAAAAAAACCTACCTCATTAAAAGGTAGGTTTTTTCTTAATAATAAAATTATGCTGGAATTGATTGGAAGAAAAGAATACTTCCCCATGGCTGAGCTTTAATTAACGCTTTTGCCGTTTTAGCTGCTTCTTCCAAATCACTTGCATTTGTTTCAAAATATAGTGCTATTCCCTCTTTTCGAACAAAGCTAAATTCAAGTTCATTTTCTTCGTACGCGTTTAATAATTCAACAATTTCATCTTGTTTTAACGCTGAACTTATTTTAATCATCCACATTCCTCCTCTAAAATGCTGTAAACATTTTTGAATTGTAAGCTTCATTTATAAAATGTAAGCATTTACTACACTCAAATTTTATATTTTATTTTGTATCTTGTCAATTTTCTAGAAGGAACAATTAAAATAATTGAACGCAAAACGTTACAAACTGCTATAAAAGAAAGAATTTATCTTTTTTAAATTATGAATTCATTTAATTTTCTACAATTTCATCTGTTAATTCTTCTGCAGTTAATTGACTATCTGCTTGTTCTTGTGCATAGGCTTGTTTATCTGCCGCTAGAATAAATGGATAATAAGCAGCTGTTGAAACACCTAATAAAATTGTTTGATATAAGGCCCACTGCCAACCACCTGAAATAAAGCCAGCTAAAATAGGTGGTGTTGTCCATGGGGCTTCAATACCTGTTGCTAAAGGTAGAATACCCATTCTAATTAGGAAATATGAACTAATATAACCAAACATTGGAATTAAGACAAAGGGTACAAAAAGTAATGGATTCATTACGATCGGTGTACCAAAGATAATGGGTTCATTAATGTTAAAGATTGCTGGGCCTAACGCCAATTTACCAAGCGCTTTATATTGTTCAGATTTTGCCCAAAACAACATGTAAACGACAATACCAAACGTCATACCTGAACCTGTTAGTGTCATAAACATTGCCTGATTAATATTAGTTAATACGTGTCCTCCATTTTCAAGTGTTAATTCTCCCTCTTGGAATAAAACATTATTTTCAGCTAAATTTGCACGTAAGATGGGTTCTACAATCCCTCCAACAGTTGTTGCTCCGTGGATCCCAAACCACCATAAGAAGTGAATGGCAAAGGGTATAATGATTGCCATACCTAACGAGCCACTTAACCCTTGTAGCGGAACTTGTAGTGTGGTATAGATAACTTCTAAGAAAGATGTACCCATGCTATTCAAAATTCCGTAAACAATTGCAGAAATAAGCGCCACTACTGCAATAGGGATTAGAGCGTTAAACGAGTTGGCAACCCCTGACGGAACGCTTTCTGGCATTTTAATACGAATATCTCGATCTAGTAAGAATGTATAGATATAACCTACAAAAATACCAATAATCATTGCAGCTACAACACCCTGAGACCCAACCCATGTAGGAGGTATCCCAGCAACTCCTCCTTCAACTCCATCTACTGGAATATTCCAATTTAATAATAATAGATAAGATACGAGTGATGTAATTCCCGCACTAAGCGGCTCATGACCAGATTTTCTAGCAAATGAATAAGGAATGGCTATAGCTGCTACCAAAGCCATAATTCCCATTGTCGCATTATTCGCTTGATACATCGCTGGTGCCCATCCAACATCCGCAAAAAAGTTCTTTACAGGTTCATACGGAAACTCCGCAAGTAATAAAAACATCGAACCAACAATTGAAATCGGCATAATAAATAACATACCGTCTTTAATTGCTTGTACAGGTCTAAAGTTAACGAAACGCATCACTGGTGGTAAAATTTTTTCTTGAATTGTATCATTAAAAGCCATTTTTCTTCCTCCTTTATAAATAGGCGACCAATATTTCATCCAAAAACGAACATCCACCTCTTTTCTTATAGTGTTATGTAAATGAATTCTTTTGTTTGGAGAAAGGTTAGACTCTTAAAATAATTTTATTTCTTTCAAGACTATAATACCATAAAGTAAAGCGCTTTCAAACAGAAATTACTTTCGTTTAAATTTTATTCGAAAGTATAGATTTTACAACCAATATACTTACATGAAACTCTATAGTTTAAATAAAAAAGAGAAATTACTAATCTCAAAACGAGGCTAGTAATTTCTCTTATTTCTTCTTTAAATTTCATATACTACTTTAAAAGCCGATGTTTAAAACAATCTAAAATTTATACATCTTCTTCTTGTATCGCGTCGGCGACTTCTTCTCCTGCTAAACCTTGTTCTTCTGCAAGTAACTGTTGATCATATTTCCTCATGAATGGATAATAAGCAGCGACAGAGAATATAAGGGCAAATATTTCAAAAACAGCCCAAGTCCATCCACCCGCAAGCATCCCGTGAATAATCGGTGGCGTTGTCCATGGTATCTCAATACCAATTGCTGGACCAACAATTCCAAAATTAGCTAAGAAATAAAAAGCTAAATAAGTCAGTAGTGGTACAAAAACAAATGGAATGAATAATAATGGGTTCATAACAATTGGAGCACCAAAAATAATTGGCTCATTAATGTTAAATACTGAACCACCTACCGCAAGAGGTCCTAATGTTTTTAATTGTTGTGATTTCGCAAAAATTAATAAGAAAACAACTAATCCAACTGTATTTCCAGAACCACCAAGCTGGAAGAAACGATCCGTATTTTTAGCAATAATATGAGCTCCATTTTCAACAGTCAATTGACCATCTCTGAATAAATTAGCATTATCCGCCAAATTCGCACGCATAATAGGATCAATAATTCCATTAACCGTTGTTGCTCCGTGAATACCAAACCACCACAATAGATGTACAGTTAACGGTACAACAATAGCAAAACCAATAGAACCACTGAGTCCTTGCAATGGAACTTGCAAAGTATTATAGATAACATCTAAAAATGAAGTTTCTTGGCTATTTAAAAATCCATATAAAATTGCAGCAACTAACGTAGTAACACCCATCGGAAGAAGTGCACTAAACGAGTTAGAAACTCCTGGTGGAACACTATCAGGCATTTTAATACGAATATCACGTTTTAATAAGAACGTATATGTATAACCAACAAACAAACCAATAAGTATTGCCGCAATTACACCTGAAGCACCAAGCCAATTGGTTGGAACTCCTGTTACGTATCCTCCCTCAACACCTTCTGCAGGGATTAACCATTCTAGTAGTAAAAAATAAACAACAAGTGCAGAAATACCTGCTCCTAGTGGTTCAAACCCTTCACTTTTTACAAAAGAATAAGCTATAGCTATAACTGCAACAATCCCCATAATTCCAATTGTTGCGTTATTTGCTTGATACATCGCTGGCGCCCAGCCCATATTAACAAAAAAATCTTTAACTGGAGCCCACGGGAATTCAGCAAACAATAAAAATATAGAACCAACAATAGATAATGGCATAATGAATAACATACCGTCTTTGATCGCTTGTACAGGTCTAAAATTTACAAACTTCATAACTTTAGGTAATATTTGCTCATTAACTCTATCTGTAAATGACATTTTTTCTCCTCCTTATAAATATACATGATTTTCTATTTACAATAATCAGTAAGTTAAGTCTTCGTTTAATTTTGTTATATTTACACTAAAACAAACGTTTTCATTCACTTCTAAAAAATTGCAAAAGAGAATCACAATTATTATCATATTATATGAAATCGATATCACACAAGGTCATTTTTAAGAAAACATTGGTTTAAAGCGTTTTCACTCCTATTCGAAAATGAATAATCTGTTTCGTTATACTCAACCTATGGTAAAATAAAACCAATAATAAGATAACCAAGGAGGGAAATTATGTATTTTAAAGATCGAATAGATGCTGGAAAACAAGTCGCTGAACAAATAATAGTTTCTCAACCTGAAAATACTATCGTGCTCGCCCTACCCCGTGGCGGTGTCCCCTTAGCTCTTGAAATTTCAAAAAAGCATTCGATTCCATTTGATGTTGTTCTTGCAAAGAAAATTGTTCACCCTTTGCAAACAGAATTTGCCATTGGAGCTCTAGCAGAAAATGGCCACCCCATTTTAAACGAAGATGTTGTTATCGAACAAGAGTGGATTGACCAAGACGCTCAGCGAGTTCGTGACGAAATTGCTCGCCGACGAAAACTCTACGACCAATTTTTAACCAAAAAATCACTCACAGGAAAAGATGTTATTATTGTAGATGATGGTATCGCAACAGGCATGACAATGTTTGCGGCGATTGAAGCTGTAAAAAATCAACAACCAAATAAAATTACCGTTGCCGTCCCAATTATCCCTAAAGATACGTACGATCGCTTAGAATCTTTAGTCGATCAAATCGTTTATATTGAAGTCCCCTCACAATTTCTTGGAGCAGTCGGAGCCTACTATCGATCATTTCCACAAACAAGCGACGAAGAAATCCAATCCATGATAGAGAATATGTCCTCTTAGGCCCCTTCGGTAAATGACTTAGAGAGTACTCATAGAAGTCTAAAATATTTGTTCTTTTCTTGAAGTCTTGTTACCCTAAATATAATCATTTATTTTAAAGGAGATACAAATGTCTATAAAAAAAGTACAAGCAGAAAACACAGAAGATTTTGTAGTAAAAGCTGAAGCGAATGGTTTTAGTTATACATTAGACTATGCGAGCCGTAATCCAAATAAAAAAAGTATGGGAACATCTCCTACTGGTTTATTGCTTAACTCACTTGCAGGCTGTCAATTAATAACTGCACGCTCCTTTTTTATCCGTCAAAATATAAATGTGAATACTCTAAAAGTTGATATCACAGGGGATTTTAATTATAAAAACGATGCTTGGGTACTTGAAGCAGATGCTATTTTGAAAATAGATGTAGACTTAGATGAGCAGCAAATCGATGGTTTAACGAAGTTTATTGATCGATACTGTACAGTATCTGGTGTATTAAGTGCTGGGAATACGATTAATCTGACTATTGAAAATATTAATGGCTAAATAATAAAGTTTAAGAACAAAAAAAGACTAGAAATTAATCTAGTCTTTTTTATCTTACGGGAAGAGAGGGATTTGAACCCTCGCGCCGGACGAATCCGACCTACAGCCTTAGCAGGGCCGCCTCTTCAGCCTCTTGAGTATCTCCCCAAATATAATAAATATATTAATGGGCCTGAGTGAACTCGAATCACCGACCTCACCCTTATCAGGGGTGCGCTCTAACCAACTGAGCTACAGGCCCGTATTAAATTGTAAAAGCGGGTGAGGAGAATCGAACTCCCGACAACAGCTTGGAAGGCTGTAGTTTTACCACTAAACTACACCCGCATAATGACGACCCCGACCGGATTTGAACCGGCGATCTCCTGCGTGACAGGCAGGCGTGGTAAACCGCTACACTACGGGGCCTTAAATTTAAATGAATGATTCACTCATTCAGTATAATTGCGGGGGTAGGACTTGAACCTACGACCTCCGGGTTATGAGCCCGACGAGCTGCCAACTGCTCCACCCCGCGATAATATTATTATAACAAAAATGAATCGGGAAGACAGGACTTGAACCTGCGACCCCCTGGTCCCAAACCAGGTGCTCTACCAAGCTGAGCCACTTCCCGTAAAATTAAAATACCGAGAGCCGGAATCGAACCGGCACGGAGACAACTCTCCGCAGGATTTTAAGTCCTGTGCGTCTACCTATTCCGCCACCCCGGCTTAATTTAAATCCTATCTGAATCTTACTATTCAACTTATAGTAAGCGGAAAACGGGGTTCGAACCCGCGACCCCCACCTTGGCAAGGTGGTGTTCTACCACTGAACTATTTCCGCAACTCAAACTTCAAGAATATGCTGGCTAAAGGATTTGAACCCTCGACCCTCTGATTACGATTCAGACGCTCTACCAACTGAGCTAAGCCAGCTAGGTCGAATAACGATGGTATAAAATGCCGGCTGTAGGAGTTGAACCCACGACCTACTGATTACAAATCAGTTGCTCTACCAACTGAGCTAAGCCGGCAAAATGCGGATAAAGGGAGTCGAACCCCCACGCCCGAAGGCACTAGATCCTAAGTCTAGCGCGTCTGCCAATTCCGCCATATCCGCTGATTATTGTTCTGCATATTTTTATATTTAAATAAAAAATGAGCCATGCAGGAATCGAACCTGCGACCCTTTGATTAAAAGTCAAATGCTCTACCGACTGAGCTAATGGCTCAAAAAATGGAGAATACTGGGCTCGAACCAGTGACCCCCTGCTTGTAAGGCAGGTGCTCTCCCAACTGAGCTAATTCTCCAGTAATATAGAACGGCAACGTCCGGCTTTCACAAGGGGAAACCCCTCACTATCCTCGGCGCAAAGAAGCTTAACGGCTGTGTTCGGCATGGGAACAGGTGGATCCTTCTTGCTATAGTCACCGTACTTATTTTAT
>Ga0209487_1004912_pt1 | contig 10119 bp, 8 predicted proteins | sample Poulit2012_FD_187524 | JGI IMG/M metagenome (GOLD analysis project Ga0209487, IMG submission 187524) | Agricultural soil microbial communities from Georgia to study Nitrogen management - Poultry litter 2012 (SPAdes) (version 2) | ecosystem: Environmental > Terrestrial > Soil > Agricultural land... | reverse complement strand
TGTTTAGACCATACGAAGCAAAGTACCTGTTCGGCCGTAGGCTTCCGTTTACACCGGGTGTCATACCGAGACGGCGGGACGAGGCTTCGGGAAAACTTGGCGACATAATCATAGGGCATCTTCTGACACCTGATGTATTCATCAAAAAGATAGAAAGCCCGGAAACAAGGAATTTCATCATGCTGTTCATAGATAAGCAGATCGACACCATTGAGAATGAAAAGCTGACACCAAGATATTTTCTGGAGCGGCTGAATGAAGGATTGTCCCATAAGATAGCATACAGCTTCAACAGGGAAATTGAGGACAAAGTGTCATCCGAAGGAGATAAGCTCTATCATAGGAAGATTCACGAACTGATTCCACCCGACGCTTTGAAAACGATCGATGTCAAAGTGGAAGCGCTCCAGCCACAGGCGATGATGAAAGTGGAAGAGTACCTGGGATCGGAGAAGGGATACAGCGATCTGTATACGATGACGGATGAATTCATAGAGAACAGGGGGAAGCTGGCGAGATCGATCAAATATATCATGAGCAAGGAATCGATCGTCGAAAGTATTCAGAGTGAACTGATCAAATTGATTCATCATCCAAAGATGACAGTCATACAAAACCGGATCATAGAAGATGAGTACACGAGAATAAAATCATATGAACTCAGTGAACTGTTGAGTGAAAAGGACAGGGACAGGCTTTTAGAGAGTGTCTCGGGTATACTGAAGGAGCGCATAAATATCGATGCAATCCTGGATCGTCCGATTGCCGAGTTCAATCCGGAAATGTTTGAATCCTTCAAAGAGCGGGGCAGGTACAGTCTGCTTGATAACATTGTGGAATATCTTGGGCGTAATACCGGCAGGATATTTGAAAAACTTCACCTCGCACAGGTGATAAAAAAGCAGATAGACAGTTTTGAACTGAGCTACATTGAAAAACTGGTCCTTGAAATTGCAGATAAGGAATTCAAGATGATCAAAGTACTGGGATTTGTGCTGGGCGGCATCATAGGAGTTTTTCAGGGAATAATCGTAGCCTTTTTATAACGGGGCCAAGTGTGTTACAGTAGTTATATCTTGTGTAAAAAGGAGTTTTAAACTAATGACAGTCAACGTATATGATCAGGCGAATGCACTTGAAAGTGCACTCCGTCAATCTGAAGAATTCCAGAACATGAAGGAGTTCTATGGGAAAGTAAATGAAAATCCTGAATCAAAAGCACTTTTTGATGAATTCAGGGAAATTCAGATGAATCTTCAGCAAAAGCAGATGCAGGGTGAGGAAATCCAGGAAGAGGAAGTCCAGAAAGCACAGAAATCTGCTGAAGACATTGAGAAAGATGAAAACATCAAATCATTGATGGAAGCAGAACAAAAAATGAGCCAGCTGATTCAGGATCTCAATAGAGTAATCATGAAACCGATTGAAGAACTTTACGGTCTCGAGAATCAAAATTAATATGGAAAGAGGTCTGTTACAGGCCTCTTTCTTTTCTGTTTTTTGGTATACTGTACATAAATGATTTTATGAAAAGTCAGGTGAGACGAATGGTCAAATTCATACATTGTGCAGATCTGCATCTGGACAGCCCTTTTAAATCCAGAACGAGGATGCCGGGCGGAATCCTGAATGCTCTGATGGACAGCACATATAAAAGCGTTGAAAGAATGATCGATTTCGCCATAGAAAACAAAGTGGATTTTATAGTAATAGCCGGTGATGTTTTCGATCAGGCGAACCGTACGTTGAAATCGGAAATATTCATGAAACGGCAGTTCGAAAGGCTTAAGGAAAATGGTGTTTTCGCTTATGTCATACATGGCAACCATGATCCTCTGACGGATGGTTTTAAAACCGTATGGCCGGATAATGTTACGGTATTTAAAGAGAATGTGGAAACATATGAGATGATCAGTTCGAAAGGTGAAAGGATCTTCCTGCACGGTTTCAGCTATTTCCTTGATGACTCATATGAAAACAAGCTGGACAGCTATCCAGTCAACACGATGAATGAAGGCATCCATATCGGGCTCCTGCACGGCACGTATTCCAAAGGAAGCTACAGGCAGGAAAGGTATACAGAGTTCAACCTCGAAACTTTGAATCAGAAACTCTATCATTACTGGGCGCTCGGTCACATCCATCAGCGCGAACAGCTGAGTGATCTGCCGCCAATCCAGTATTCAGGAAATATACAGGGGCGTCATAAAAATGAATATGGGGAAAAAGGGTTCATCTACGTGAATGGGGACGATGTATATCTCGACAGACAGTTCATCCCCGTGCAGGATATCATCTTCTCTGAGTACACCCTTGATGTCTTTTCACTCAATAAACAGGATCTTTACCAGTCGATAGTGGAATTCAAGCACAGGCTCAGGGAGAAAGGGAAACAGATTATACAGCTGACACTTTACCATGATGGTGATGAAATCATCTCGGAACCGGATTTCAATGAAGTCATCGAACTTCTTAAGGAGGACGAGAGGGATCTTAAGGATTTTGTATGGATTGACAGTTTGCATCTCAAGTACATGAATCAGGACAGCATAGCATTGCTCAATGACATAAAAGCAAGTTACTCATCCAATGACACACTGTTCAAAGAGGCTGTCAATTCAATGTACATGGATCCGAGGCTCAACCGATATCTCCTGCCCATCCAGGAACTGGAGCAGGAAGATCTGCTGGATGAGGGCGAAGAACGCCTTAAAATGCTTATGAGGAAGTAGTGGGTATATGAAGATCATATCGTTGAATATATACGGTTACGGCAAGATTACAGAAACAGAACTCAATACAAACCAGAAGTTTGTCCAGATATTCGGTGAGAATGAAGCGGGCAAATCAACCATGCAGTCCTTCATCCACTCCATACTGTTCGGGTTTCCGACAAGGAAGGAACAGGAGCCGAGGAGAGAACCCCGAATGCATAATCTGTACGGGGGAAAGCTGACGATCCAATTCCCCGATGAACCGGGACCAGTTGAGATAGAACGCATCAAGGGGAAGGTACAGGGTGATGTGAAAATATATTTCCATGATGGTACTGTGAGAAGCGAGGACTGGCTGGTCAAGAAACTGAACTTCATCGACAAGAAGACATACCGGTCGATATTTTCATTTGATGTACTCGGTCTGCAGGATATCCATAAAAACATGACCGAAGACAAGCTTCAGGAATACCTTCTCCGTGCAGGTGCTCTTGGGTCACATGAATATGATGAAATGCTGAGTGCAATCGATACAGAACTCAAATCAATCTATAAAAAGAACGGCATCAATCCGAAGGTCAATCAGGAGCTTGAAGCAATCGCAGGCGTAAATGAAAAGATCAAAAATCTCGAACAGCATGAAGAAAGGTATAAGGCGCTCATCAACGAACAGTCAAAGACCGAAGAAAGCCTGAATGCAAAAAAGAATGCCCTCCATCAGCTTGAAACCATCAGGAAACAGAAGATGAAGGAAGTCATGTATCACACCGATATCAAAGAATGGAAATCGCTCGAGGACAAGCTCAACATAGAACCTGTCGTATTTCCTGAACAGGGGGTGGAGAGGTATGAAGCCCTGAAAAACCAGAGCCAGCAGATTCAGAGGGATATCGGATTAAGAACGGAAAAACTGAAATCACTGAAGAATGAGATTTCATTGATAGATCTGCCTGATAAAGAACATCTTGCCTGTCTTGAAAGGATTCAGAAGAGGGAGCCGGATATCAAGCAGAAGAAGCTAGAAGTAACCCGCCTCAATAGAGCTGTTGAAAATCTTGAGGATGATATCCATAATCTTCAGAAGGATATCGGCTGGGATCAGGAGTACGACGATGTGGATGACTCCAATATCGTCAAGGAGTCCGTCCAGACACTTCTTTCAAAACTGGATGAGGCAGTACTTGAAGAACAGTATCTGATCAGGGAAATTGACCATCTGAAGTCCGATATCAGACAGCTTGATCAGGATATTGAACATCTCGAAGACTCACAGATCGGTGAAGAACGGCTGCGCATCAAAAAAGAGCTGATAGACCGTGAGTATGAACTGAAAGAGAAGGAGAAGATGTTCAAGCTGATTGAAAAGGACTATGAGCGGGAAAAGCGCGAGAGGAACAAAGTCAAAAGAGGGCAGTCCATCCTCATCATCGGCATCAGTGTCATCGCGCTTCTGATCGGAATCTATTATCTGTTCTCATCGAACTGGCTGATGGGCGGTGTATTTGCAGCGATCGGAATCGTTACCCTGCTGCTGCTCATGCTCACCAATCAGAAAGAGGATGAATCACTGAAGACGGATTATCAGAAGGAAGTGCGCGAGCTCGAAGATATCATCGATACAATCAAACGGAACAATGATGTTGATTTTGACATCAATGATGCAAGAGATTTGAAAATGGATCTGAAAACCCAGAACACAAAGCGGATCTCTTCCAATGTGAAGCTTGAAGAGATGAAGGAGGCACTATCTGTAAAAGAAGCACTTAATGACTCCCTCAACACCGACCTGCTCAATGTGAAAAAGAACCTCAGGGTGAACCCGGATATTGAGAACAAATATATTCTGGATGCCATCCACACCATCCGGGAGATCAAACAGAAACGCAATCAGATCAACAGGCACATACTTGAGATTGACAATATTAAAAAGGAACTTCGTGAATTCAAGACTGAAGTGAAAAATGATATTTCTTCAATGGATATCGAATATGATGATAACAGCATCTTTTATGATATAAAGAGCATGGTTTCAAAAATGTACAAAGACCAGTCGAATTACACAGGGCTGGATGATCAGATCAAACTGCTCGAAAATGAAATCAATGTGCTGGAAGAAAGAAATTCCGCTTCTTCACAGGAAGTCCGGAATCTGCTTGGATATGTGGATGCGGAAGACGAGGAAGAGTATTACTACTATGCGAGGAAACATGAAGAATACCATGATAATATCGCAAAGTTCAAAGAACTGACTACGAAACTTGATGAAGAACATTTTGATTATGATTCAAGGAATGAACTGTCCCGCTTCCTCCTTGCCGATCTGAAAGAGGAAGAAGAGAATATTTCAATTCAGATCGAAGAATTCAACAAAAAGATCCAGCACGAGCAGAAGGTGCTTGCGGAAATCAACTCTGAAATCGCCGCCCTCGAAAGTGACGGGAAGCTGAGTGAACTCAACCATATGTTTGAAATGCGCAAAAACCAGATCCAGGGTCTCTCCCACGAGTATATGTCCCTGAACTATATACGCATATTGATTGAAACCCACATCAAAGCAATCAAAGATGAACGCCTGCCGATCGTCATAGAGGAGGCAAGGTCCATTTTTGAAAGCGTGACGCGCGGAAGATACATCAATGTGATCTACGATGAAGACGGCATCAAAGTACGACACAGCAACGGACAGCTGTTCCACCCGCTGGAGCTTTCCCAATCCACCAAGGAAATGCTGTACATCAGCCTCAGACTGAGCCTGATAAAGGCACTCAGGGGCTACTATCAGCTTCCACTCATCATAGACGATGCCTTTGTACATTTTGACAGGGAACGCAAGAAGATCATTATGGATTATCTCCGCAATGAAGTGACGGATCAGGTATTGTACTTTACTTGTAACCTTGACAGTTCGATACCTTCCCAACAGACGATAAAATTAAAAGAAAAAGTGAAATGAGGTGGCTCTGATTAATAATATTTCAAAACTTAAGCCGGGAGACAGTGTGGAAACTTTCTACCTGATAAAAAGGAGCCAGCAGGGAGTGACCACTCAGGGGAAGCCCTACATGACTTTATTCCTCCAGGACCGGACAGGGGAAATCGAAGCAAAGCTGTGGACAGTATCAAAAGAGGATATGGAGGTGCTGAAGTCTGAGACACTGATCAAAGTCAAAGGCGATGTCATCGACTACCGCAATAAGAGACAGATGAAAATAGCTGCTTTCAGGACAGCTAAAGAAGAGGACGGCCTCAATCCCAAAGATTTCGTTGAAAAAGCACCGATGGATGAAGATGCACTTTATGAAAGTATAATGGATTATGTAATCAAGATTGAAAACGGCAGTCTGCAGAGGATTGTCCGTCAGCTTCTTAATAAATATGGCAGAGAGTTCCTGACATTTCCGGCAGCCATGACAAATCATCATGACTTCGTGTCGGGACTTGCATACCATGTCCACTATATGCTCAGGACGGCAGAAGCGCTCTGTGACATATATCCGTCGCTGAACCGGAGCCTTCTGTACAGTGCGATCATCCTGCACGATATCGGCAAGGTAAAGGAACTGACCGGGCCGGTGGGTACTACCTACACAGTGGAAGGGAACCTCATTGGACATATAGTGATAGCAAATGATGAAATCACACGTGTGGCCGATGAACTGAACATCGAAGGCGAGGAAGTCATGCTCCTCAAGCACCTCATACTGAGCCATCATGGCAAACTTGAATACGGTTCCCCAAAGCAGCCGATGATTAAAGAGGCTGAGATTCTGCATTTCATAGACAACATCGATGCCCGCATGATGATGATGGACAAACATACAAATCAGGCGGATAAAGGGACGTTTACCGACCGTATATTCCCGCTCGAGAATCGTGCCTTCTACCGTCCGGAAAAATTTGAATGAAACTAAAAAACTGCCGCGAAATTTCGCGGCAGTTTTTGTTATTCTGCGTTTTCTTCTGTGGATTCATCTTCTGCAGTCTCTTCTTCAGAAGCATCCTCTGCAGAAGCATCTTCATCCTCTGCAGGCTGTTCTGTCGTTGGCTGCTCAGGTGACTGCTGGGATTCCGGATCCAGATAAGTGTCTTCGATGAACGTCTTGATGTCTTCGTTTTCAAAGTCTGCGTTATACTCTTCGAGCACTTCTTTGTAGTATTCAAGCACTTTATCCTGATTTTCCTGGATTTCCTTGCTCACCATCTGTTGTTTAATCTGCGGAAGCTCATCTTCGATGTTTTCCTCATCATGGCGTTTTATGATATGGTAGCCGAATTCTGATTTGACCACATCGGAAACTTCACCTTTTTCGAGTTTGAACAATGCTTTATCGAAGCCTTCGACCATCTGTCCTTTCTGGACATAACCGAGGGAACCGTTATTTTCAGCGCTGCCGGTATCATGGGATTCTTCTTTGGCAAGTTCCCCGAAATCTGCACCTTCGTCAAGCTGCTTTTTAATATCTTCAGCTTTTTTCTTCGCCTCTTCATCAGTCAGATCACTTTCAGGTGCCTGTTGCTGCTGCGGCGCCTCTGATTCCTCCGACTCTTCATCTTTCACTGCAATAAGTATATGGGAAGCTTCCCTTGTATTCTCCATAGCCTTTTCGTCCGTAACTTCAAATTTCTCTTCGAAGAATTTATCATGGTAGGCGTTTGTTATACGCTGTTCTTTGTACTTTTCAACAGTCATGCCTGGCTGTTGCTGCTGAAGTGCCATGGCGAACTGATCCTCTCCGCCCATCTGTTCAATCTCTTCATCTGTCTGTGACTCAATCTGTTCTGTGTCGACTTCGTCACTGTATTTGTCTTTCAGGATATTGTCGAGGGTAAGCTGGAATGTCTGGTTTGCAACTGTGCTTGTCCCTATCTGATTCAGAATATCATCTGTAGTGACATCACCTGCATCACTTGTTGATAGCACGTTGCCAAATTCCGTTTCATCATTTTCATTGTTTCCGTTTCCATTATCGTCCGAGCAGCCGGCCAGGCTGATCAGTCCAAAACTAATGATAATCGGAGCTAATTTCTTTTTCATTGTTCAAGTCTCCTTTGGTTTAGACTACAGAAGCTAATATATCACAAGAAAGCAGCAGGGCACAAATCTTTGTACCCTGCTGCTGTGTAAAGGCCTATTTAAATTTGAATTTGAAGTTATCCTGGATTTTCCCGACTGATTCCTGAACCTCTTCACCGCGATTCTGGAGATTTTCGACATCCTTTTGTATCCGTTCAATATTCGGTGAAATATCCGCCTGATAGTTACTGATCATTGTTTTGATCTCATCTCCCAGTGTCTTGAAAACTTCCTGGGATTCATGCTTTGTCTTCAGAAAAGAAGATTTCACCTCGTCCGCTTCAATCTTCAGCTGATCCATCTGGGATTTCATGTTGCCCGAACCGGATTTCAGGGAAGCTTGCAGTTCGCTCCCTGACTTTGGGGCATTGAGCATTGCGATCAGTGTGCCACCGGTTACACCGACGAGGAAACCGATACCTGCGTTTTTGAGTTTCATTAAGTGTCACGTCCTTTTTGCCATTTATGTTTCTTTACCCAAACCGCTGAAACGTTATACATCAAGCCGGTTTTTGATGGCCTCCTCGATCTCTTTTTTCTGTTCATCTGTACGTTCATTCGGATCCTGTTTCCAGTTGTAGCTGAACCCGTCGTATTCATCCTCATATCTGGGGATGAGATGGAAGTGGAGGTGGAAAACAGTCTGGGAGGCGTATTCACCGTTGTTCTGGACAACGTTCAGACCGGCCGGCCCGAATGCATCCTTTATGGCATTTGCAATTTTGGAGACCACTTTCATAATGTGCGCGCCCGTTTCTTCATCCAGGTCATATATATCCGGGACAGGTTTCCTCGGTATGACGAGTGTATGACCTTTGGAAAGCGGGAATGCATCTGTGAAAGCAATGCATACATCATCCTCATATACGATGTTTGAAGGGATCTCACGATCGGCAATTTTTTCAAAAATTGTTTTAGTCATTCATTGTACCTCCATTGTTCAGTTGTGATATATTAATTTAATACAAGTATACAAATAAATGATCATAAATAAAAGGAAGTCGGTTATGGTACTGAAAATAGAACATCTGACAGGCGGTTACTCGAAGACCCCTGTCATTCATGATGTCTCCCTCGATATCAAAAAGGGGGAAATCGTCGGACTCATCGGTCTGAACGGCGCAGGGAAGAGTACGACCATCAAACATATACTGGGACTCTTGATGCCGCATTCGGGCGAAATCCGTGTAGACGGCATTACGATCAGTGAAGATGCCGAAAACTACAGGAGGCATCTTGCATATATTCCGGAAACCCCTGTATTGTATGAGGAACTGACACTCAAAGAACATATACTGATGACCGCCATGGCATACGGCATAGAAGAAAAGGATGCACTGGAGCGGGCAGGGAAACTGCTTGAAATGTTCAGGCTGGATACGAAGGTCAATATGTTCCCAACCCATTTCTCCAAGGGGATGAAGCAGAAAGTGATGCTGGTCTGTGCTTTTCTGGTCCGGCCGGACCTATATATTATAGATGAGCCGTTTTTAGGCCTTGATCCATTAGGCATAGATTCGCTCATCGATCTGATGGTCAGGGAGAGGGACGCGGGGCGCTCCATACTGATGAGTACGCATATACTGGCCACGGCGGAAAAATACTGCGACCGCTTTGCGATCATCGACAGCGGCCGCATGGTGGCGGAGGGTCATCTCGATGAACTGCGCATCTCTCATGATATGCCGGATGCCTCGCTTGATGAGGTTTATCTGAAGATTACAGGAGGTACTGCCGCAGATGCCTGATAACCTATTCAAGCCGAGGCTGAATGAAGATATAAGGCGCCGCAGCTACTACAGCAAATTCATATTCAACAGCCACTTTCTGATATTCCTTACCATTGCGGGTGGTGTATTCCTTTATTCGCTGCTCGGCATACTTCAGACACTGGAACCGTCAGTGTGGTTGGATCTGATTGCGTCTGCCCTCATAGCCCTGTTTCTGCTGCCCGGATACCGGTCGCTCCTGAAACCTGCAGATGGCATCTTTCTGCTGCCGTACGAAACACGCATGGAGCCCTATTTTAAAAATGCCGGCAGGTATTCACTCATGCTCGGCATTTCAAAAGCCGTTGCGGCTGCTGTAATCGCGTTGCTGATCCTGACAGTAGGGCACGGTCCGGTTGGAATCACGCTGTTTCTGCTGCTGTCACTCATCCATTACACCGTCAATTTCCATATAAGGAAGCGCGTCATAAATACCGGGATTTCCATTGCTTTAACGACCATCATCCTTTTTGTGATGGATATACTCAGTCTGATGCTCGTGCTGCAGCACCCGGCATGGCTGTTGCTCCCATTGGTACTGCTTTTTGCGGCGGACAGATAT
>Ga0209487_1004911_pt1 | contig 10120 bp, 8 predicted proteins | sample Poulit2012_FD_187524 | JGI IMG/M metagenome (GOLD analysis project Ga0209487, IMG submission 187524) | Agricultural soil microbial communities from Georgia to study Nitrogen management - Poultry litter 2012 (SPAdes) (version 2) | ecosystem: Environmental > Terrestrial > Soil > Agricultural land... | reverse complement strand
CATGCGTTCGCCTTCATAAATACAATCAACCGGGCATTCATCGATACAGGATTTATCCTTGAGATCAACACACGGCAAGGCGATAACGTAGGTCATGTTCGTGTTGCTCCTTCAAACTGTTGTTGTCCACTCAGTCTAACGGTTCTCTCACGCACGCACAGCGGGATGAGACTGAGTGTCCGATGCTGTCAGTTGGTCGCGGGTGCGCCGCAGGGTACGATTCAACAACACCACTATGATCATCGTGAGCACGATCAGTCCAATGTGCCAGGCCAGGTTCGCAATGACTAGGTGCGGCACAAACTGCCAGGTTTCGGCGGTAATCGGCACGGTGAAAATATCGCCCCGCGTCATAGTCGAGAACACCGCAAGCGTGGCGTACTGGGCGATACCGGTTAGCCCGGGGGCGATGATATTGGCGGTGCGCAGTCCGATCCACCATTGGGCCAGGCCGGCCACCACCAGGGCCACAGCAACGCCCCAGGGGATGCCGAAACTACCGGTCCAAAAAGAATTCAGGTGCAGCACAGTGCCCACCGTGCCGGTGATCACTCCAATGACCAGGGCGAGAAGGATCCCCCAGATCGTCAACCGTGCGGAGGGTTTATTGTGCTTCGGCGCGTGCCCGAGCTCGGGCGAGTTTGACTCGTTGATTTGCATCAAGCACCACCTTACGCATCCGGATGGCCTCCGGCGTAACTTCGACACATTCGTCATCACGCACCCACTCCAGGGATTCTTCCAGGGTGAGGATTCGCGGTGGGGTGAGTCCCTCGAAGTTGTCCGAGGAGGCGGCACGCACGTTGGTTTGTTTCTTTTCCCGGGTGATGTTGACGTCCATGTCTTCGTTGCGGGAGTTCTCCCCCAAGACCATGCCCTCGTACACTTCGTCGCCGGGTTGGATGAAGAAGGCGGCGCGTTCTTGAAGGTTGATCATTGAGTACGGGGTGGCCACACCGGCGCGGTCGGAGACGATTGAGCCGGTGGCGCGGTAGACGATTGGGCCCGCCCAGGGTGCGTAACCACCAGAGTATGACGAGGCAATGCCGGCACCGCGGGTTTCGGTCAGGAAGCGGGTACGGAAACCGATCAGGCCGCGGGCGGGGACTTTGAATTCCATGCGAATCCAGCCGGTACCGTTATTGACCATATTCTCCATGACGCCCTTGCGGGAGGCCATCAGCTGGGTGATGGCACCCATGTGTTCTTCGGGGATGTCGATGGTCATGATCTCTATCGGCTCGTGGAGGACGCCATCGATTTCGCGGGTGACGACCTGTGGTTTGCCCACGGTCAGCTCGAAGCCTTCACGACGCATCTGCTCAACCAGGATGGCCAGGGCAAGCTCGCCGCGGCCTTGCACTTCCCAGGTGTCGGGGCGATCGGTTGGTAATACCTTCAGCGACACGTTGCCGATGAGCTCCCGATCCAAGCGGTCTTTGACCTGGCGGGCGGTGACTTTTGCGCCTTTGACTTTACCTGCCAATGGGGAGGTATTGACGCCCAGCGTCATCGAGATCGATGGGGCATCAATGGTGATCTGCGGTAGCGGCTTTGGGTTCTCCGGATCGGTCAGCGTATCGCCGATCATGATATCTTCAATCCCGGCCACGGCGACAATCTCACCGGGGCTTGCTGATTCAGCCGATTCACGCTCTAAACCTTTGGTCTGCAGCAGTTCGGTAATTTTGACGTTCTTAATCCCGTTCTCAGAAGACCACGCGACGGTCTGATTCTTCTTCAGCGTGCCGTTGTAAATGCGTAGCAGAGCCAGACGGCCCAGAAACGGCGAGTAGTCCAAGTTGGTCACGTGGGCCTGGAGGACTTCGTTCTCGTCATAGGTTGGGGCCGGAATGTGTTCCAGGATCGTGGCAAACAGGGGTTCCAGGTCTTCGTTGTCTGGCAATTGCCCGTCAGCCGGCTGAACCGTTGAAGCGCGGCCAGCTTTACCTGAGGCATATACTACCGGCACGTCTAACACAGCATCGACGTCAAGATCCGGGACATCCTGGGAAACATCTTCAGCCAGCCCTAATAAAAGGTCCATCGTGTCGGAGACGACGCCGTCGATCCGAGCATCGCCGCGGTCTACTTTGTTGACAACCAGGATGACAGGTTTGGCTGCAGCTAAAGCTTTGCGCAGTACAAAACGAGTTTGGGGTAATGGTCCTTCAGAGGAGTCGACCAACAGCACAACGCCGTCGACCATCGACAAGCCGCGTTCTACTTCGCCGCCGAAATCGGCGTGGCCGGGCGTATCAATAACATTGATGGTGACTTGCTGGTTATCAGAGGAAGGGCCGGAATAGAACACGGTGGTGTTCTTGGCCAGGATGGTGATGCCTTTTTCTTTTTCTAGTTCACCAGAGTCCATCACACGGTCGTCAACCTGTTGGTGTTCTCCGAACGCGCCGGTTGCTGTCAACATGGCGTTGACCAGGGTGGTTTTGCCGTGGTCGACGTGGGCAACAATGGCGACGTTGCGAAGATCCTCGCGTGTGGTGGTCTGATTGGTCATGGGCATACCTCGTTTGAAGGTAGAAATGTAAGATGTGCAGGGCCGAAGACGCGGTTAAGTTGTACGCGTTGGCCACGGTACTAGTGTAAAGCACTATTGGCGAGCAGCACGAAGTTGCGCCTTGGGCTGTAGTACGTCGGTAGAAACATCACCGTTCGGACCAGTCAGCGTGCGGTGCATGCTGCATGACTGTGACATATCTGTCGGGCATCTATGGTGGCCAACGTAGACTGGAGCCGTCACTCGTAAGTGGCATGTCACAAGACCTCTCCTTGTGGCATCGACGTGGGCTAGATCTGGTGAGGACAGAAGCATGATTTCCCATCCCGAGCAACGACTCACACACGTATCGATTCCCGAACAACTTTTGACCTATGCTGCCTCGCATGCACATCGCATCGATGCCGGAGAGGAAACCACCCGTGAGGCATTAGCGCTCGTCGGTGCGGCAGGCCTGGCTGATGTCAGCGCTGCACCCAAGCATCTCGGAAGCTTGTTACAGCAGGCCACCGTGATTGAACAATTCGCTGAAAAATCTTTGAGTATCGCCTTTTCTTTGTGGTGTCACCGGATGTGTATCGAATATTTGTCGTTCCTGGGTGGCCCGTGTGCCCACGAGTGGTTGCCAAAGTTCCGAGCCGGCGAGGCCGTGGGTTCCTCCGCGATGGCACCGGCGTTTCGATTTTCGGCCGGATTGGGTGACCTGGGCTTGCACATCTCCAGAGATGCGTCCGGTCAGCTTCGACTATCAGGTCGGCTGGGGTGGGCCTCGAATCTTTTTTCTGATGCGATCATTTTCGCTGCAGCGAAGCTGACACCAGATCAGGCAGACACCGTGGAGTCTGCCACACCGGTCATTGTGGCTGTTCCCCTCGCCAGCGAGGGCATCGAGATTGGCCCGGAACTTGAGCTTCTGGCGCTTCGAGGGACGGCTTCTACATCAGTTCAGTTGCATAATGTGCCGCTCAGCGATGAACAGATCATGACCAGGGATTTTGATGCGTTCCTCCAACGCGCTCGGCCGGTGCTCAGCGTACTGCAAGCAAGCTTCTGTTTTGGTCTCGCCTCCGAAAGCTTCCGACACGCGCAACCACGTTTGGTCGGCGTCAACCAGGTCTTTGAAACCGAAGTGCACCAGCTGGCTGACCGCCTTGTCAAGGCAAAACAAGACTTCATCGATATCCTGCCCCGCATCGACAGCGAAAATCCGCCGGTTCCTTCCGAGCTATTGCCGATTCGGTTAGAGGCCGGGGTATTGGCCAAACAACTCACGACCCTCGAAACGATGTTGTCTGGCAGTCAGGGTTTCGTCACCACTTCTGATGTCAATCGTCGATACCGTGAAGCTACATTCATTCCGCTCCAGGCGCCATCTGAAGCGCAATTGCGCTGGGAACTGATGCAAGGAAATAACGCCTCGTGAAATCTCCGCGACAACCCACCGGTCACCAGCGTTTCAGTAGACGAAAATTGCTGACTCTGGGCAGCGGGGCATCTGCAGCGGCACTGTTGGCGGCATGTTCTGCCCAGCAAAGTGCCACCACCCCAGCGGCCTACCCCGATTTCCAACCCACCCTGGAGTCACTCAACAATTTGGAGCTGCGTGATATCACCGTCGGGTTCGTCCCAATCACCTGTGCTTCCCCCATAGTGAATGCCGCGGCCATGAATATTTTCCAGCTTTACGGACTGAACGTCTCACTACGACGCTATACAGGGTGGGCAGAACTCTGGACCGCCTTCGTAGCCGGGGAACTCGATGCCAGCCTGTTCTTGTCACCGATGCCGATGGCGATTCACCACGGCTTTGCATCGGGCCAACGCAACATCAGACAACCGTTTATAACAAACACCAACGGGAATGGGATCACGGTGGCAAAACGACTGGCTCACAAAGTCCGCGGGCCGCAGGATTTTGCGGGTTTACGGCTCGGTCTGCCCTTTGATTATTCGATGCATAATCTTCTCGCCCGCGACTACTTACTCACCGGCGGTCTTGACCCGCAACAAGATGTGGACCTGCGGATCATGCGACCTGCTGATATGGTCACGGCGCTGGCCGTGGGTGAACTTGATGCTTTCTGTCTGCCAGACCAATTCAACCAACGGGCTGTCGCTGAAGGGGTGGGTTTCATCCACGTCCTGACAAAGGATCTCTGGCACGAGCACCCCTGCTGCAGTTTTGCTGTTGCCGAAGATTTCGCCGCCGCATATCCCAATACATACACAGCCTTATTGCGCGCGATCGGGGATTCAGCCTTGTACATTGATGATCCGAATCACCGGGCACAAACTGCGTCCTTGATGGCACAATCAGCGTTTTTGGGCTTGCCAGAACCCGTGCTCACTGCTGTCTTAACCGGCAACTTCGCCGACGGTACCGGTAAGCAACACTCGATACCAGATCGAATAGGTTTCCAGCCCTATCCTCACGAATCGTATGGCGTGTGGATGCTTGATGCTCTGCAACGCTGGGATCTGACCGGCGGCCAGCAGTTCACCACCGCTTCTGAGTATTCCACCGCTGTATCAGATGTGTTTGACGCCGACAGTGCCACGGCTGTGCTCAACGCACTGGGAGCAACGACCACCGAACGTGCATCTGAAACGGTATTAGGTGCCACATTCGACCCGACCAATCCGGCTGCATGGAGTCAACAGTTATGACCACTTCTTCACAGATGCGTCACCGACGAGGGACCCGAGACCGCCAAGCGCATCGTCTCAAGGCCTTCATCGGGTTCGTGGTGTGCTTTGCTGCAATCATCGGTATCTGGCAACTTGTCACCACCGGTTATGACGACGGCGGTTTAGCTCCCACTCCTGCGGCTAGCTGGCAGCGTCTCATAGAAGTGCTGTCCACCGCCCTTGTCTACAACCCTCCAAATGATTTTGGGATCGTCTTTCATTTACTAGCCTCATTGCAGCGCTTAGCGGTTGGTTTCGTATTAGCCGCGGTGGTGGCCATACCGCTAGGCCTGGTCCTGGGGACCAACCGTGTCTTACACGATGCGTTGGACCCTATCATCCAGGTCCTGCGGCCTGTTTCACCGTTGGCCTGGTTACCGGTTGGACTGGCGCTGCTGCGTGATTCGGAAGCGACCGCAATCTTTGTCATCTTTATGGCAAGTCTTTGGATCATTCTGATCAACACGATCGACGGTGTCTATAGAGTCAATCCGCTGTATCTGGATCTTGCGAAAACCCTCGAAGCGACCTGGGCCAATCGAACCTTCAAAGTTATCTTGCCGGCTACGTTGCCGGGTATCGTGACCGGGCTTCGGACGGCGCTATCCACCGCCTGGCTCGTTATTGTTGCCGCCGAGATGATCGTGGGGAATCGGGGCATGGGGACATTTGTGTGGAATGAGTGGAACGCCATGAATATTAACAGCATCATCGTCGCCATCGTGATCATCGGAGTCGTTGGGCTTGTACTCGATCGGTCTATCGCCTTGTTACACCGTTTGATCCCGACCACTTGATAGGAGCCTGTTATGCGCAATCAACTCGTCTCATCATCGAAGACTCAGGCCGGCTCCATAGAGATCGCCAATATTACGAAGGGGTTTCAACGTCGTGGTGGTGCTTTCCACCAGGTGCTAGGTGAAATATCGTGCACTGTGGCCGACGGGGAATTCGTCACCATCATCGGCCCTTCCGGGTCCGGCAAGTCCTCGTTACTGAAGATCATTGCCGGACTTGAAACACCCGACCAGGGTGGGGTGTATTTAGCAGGACAGCCCGTCACGGCCCCGAGTCGGCGGTTAGGCGTGGTCTTCCAACAACACGTACTCCTCCCCTGGCTCACTGCCAAACAGAACGTCCTGTTTGCACTGGAAGCCAATGGTACCTCTGCACGCACCGCCGAGGAAAGAAATGAACTTGCTGAGTACTGGCTTGAGCAAGTGCAATTACTTGATGCACAAGATCTCAAGCCGGGTCAATTGTCCGGGGGTATGCAACAACGTGTGGGCATTGCCAGGGCGTTTGCTTTGGAATCGGATGTGCTCCTCCTGGATGAACCCCTGGGCGCCCTCGATGCGCTGACCCGCCATGATCTACAGCAGCAATTGGTATATCTGTCAGAGCATGAAAGCCGCACGTTTATCCTCGTCACCCACAGTGTGGATGAAGCCCTGCTCTTATCAGACCGAGTACTGGTGTTATCAGCAGGGCCTGCTGCAGTCATTCAGCAAGAGCTGCACATCCCTTTTGCACGTCCACGAGACCGCCAAACACTCGAGCAAAGTCCGGAATATTTGGAGCTTCGTCGGCACCTGCTGGATGCTCTCACTCGCGGTACGCAAGAGCAGAAGATGGGCATGCAGCCCATCGCAGACGGTCGGAAGTGACGAAACCTCATCATTCGGGGTAGAACTAGTTCTATGTCACATCACACCACCGTTTCTGCTCCACCCAGGGCCCTGAGCTATGGGTTCATGTTTATTTCCGTACTCGCGCTCGCGCTGAATCTGCGTGCTGCTGCCAGCTCGGTCGGCCCGCTGCTGGAAGAAATTGGCGAGGGCATGAATTTCGGTGGCGCGACCCTGGGGTTTCTCACGTCTCTGCCCGGACTTATTTTCGGGCTGCTGGGGCTCTTTGCGGTTCGCATTGGCAAACGCTTTGGTATTTCGGCCACCCTGTTGCTTTCTGCATGCGCGCTGGTTTTTGGCATTGGCCTACGCGCCTGGGTCGATAATGCGTGGCTCTTTCTGTTGCTGTCGATCATCGGTCTCACCGGCATTGCGGTGGCCAACGTGTTAATGCCCGCCTGGATCAAGATTCACGGCAAACAGCACACGGTGGCGTTGATGACGGTGTATTCGGTGTGCGTGGTGGCAGCCGGCGCGATTGGGGCGGCTTTCACAGCACCGGTTGCTCAGTACTTTGCCCAGGTTTTTGACCCGGAAATTGGCTGGCGCACGGCCCTATCGCTGTGGGGTGCGCTGGCAATCATTCCGGTGATCTTGTGGTGGGTAGTCACCCGGAGGATCGGCTATGACTATCCGGCAACCCCAACGCGCACCACGGTTTCGAAGAAGATGTTTCATTCCCCGGCCGCCTGGGCGATGACGGCGTTTTTCTCGTTGCAGTCCACCCAGGTGTATGTGCAGTTCGGGTGGCTGCCGCAGATATATCGCGATGCCGGGGTGAGTCCCAATGAGGCCGGCCTGTTACTCGCGACGGCGGCAATTATCGGGCTGGTGGGCAGCGTCATCATGCCGACGGTGGTGGACCGGGCCAAGCATCTCTGGGTATGGCCGGTGACCTTTGGGCTGCTAAGCGCCGTGGGCTATCTGGGGTTATTGGTGTGGCCCGCAGAAGGCCGGTGGGTTTGGGCCGTGGCATTGGGCATCGGCGGGATGGCCTTCGCCACTTCGATCGCGCTCATCCCCGCACGCAGCGTGGACCACGAAGTCACTGCCCGGTTATCAGGATTTGTGCAGCCGGTCGGCTACATTCTTGCCGGTATAGGTCCGATGTTGGTCGGCGTGTTGTATTCGACGACGCATTCATGGACCAGCAGCCTCATCTTCTTAGGCATGCTTGCTCTTTCGATGGCGGTGGCCGGCGCGTTGGCGTCCCGAGATGTGCAGGTCGATGACCAGCTCTAGTTAATCTCGGCTTCATCCAGCTCGGCGAGGGCCTCATGCATTTGACCATCGGGCGAGCGCCAGACGACTTCGACCTGCTCGCCGGGGTTCTTGTCGCGCACATATCGGGAAATAAACGAGGAGTTGACGACTTCTTCGCCATCGATCTCCAGGATCACGTCCTCGGGCTGCAAGCCGATCTCTGCTCCGACAGAATCGGTTTTGACCTCAATGACGCGGGCGCCTGCTCCTTCTTCCGAAGCTACGACGATGCCCAGTGCTCCCCCAGCACCAATAACAACGTCGCCGGATTCATCACCGGCAAGTACTTGTTCGACGACTTCTAGGGCGGAGACAATCGGGACGGCGTATCCGTAAGCATCTTCTGTATTGGTGGTGTTTTGGCTTGCCGCCGTCGAGACTCCAATCACCTGACCGTTTTCATCAACGGTGGGGCCCCCGGAATAGCCGGGCACGATGTCGGAGGTGATCATGATCAGCCCTTCGAGCCATTGCGCCGGTGAGCCGGGTTCTTGGGGTTCAATATGAATGGTCTCATTGGTGGCTTCGACTTCCCCAACCACTGAGGTGAGATAGCCCTGGCCACCCGCATTTCCTACGCCGGCAACTGTGTCGCCCGTCCTGACCTCACCGGGATTAATGGAGGCTACTTCGAGGGGTTCATCGGTGTCGATTTGTAAAACGGCGATGTCGCGGCTGGCATCACGACCCAGCACGGTGGCTGAGTAGCGTTCATTGGTATCGGCCATCGTAATAGAGACCGACATCGAAGATTCCACCACGTGGTAGTTCGTGATGGCCAGTCCATCGGGGCTCACCACCATGCCGGTGCCAAAGCCGAGATACTGATACACCTGCGTATCGACCATGAAGATTCCGGGTGCTTCGGGGACCCTTTGGCCCGGGTCCAGTCCCGGTCCGGTGTGCTGGCCGCCGGCTTGCCAGTCGACAGCGATCCCCTCATGGGCGTGGTCGAGTTGTGCCACGAGTTCTTCAACAGAGCCGTCGTGTTCCGGTGGAACTTCAGCTGGCTCCTCCGGTTCAGCGGAAAAGAAGTCGTCGACAATGGGGGTTTCGCTTTCCCAGTCAAAGACCAGTGATAAAAAGCCCAGCAAGAGTATGGCGAAACCTATAAGGCCGGCACCGGTGATGAGCGCCTGCAGGGGTCCGCGCCGTCGTGGCGGCTGGGGGTGCGGCTCGGGCCGGTCGTAGTAGCCGTTGAAGTACGAGATGGGCCGGCTTTCATCGCGCGGATCGTACTCGGTGTAGACCCAGCGCGGGTCGTTGCGAGGATCCGAGGGCTGGCTGTTGCCCCGGTACCAGGAGGGTTCATTCCCGAAATATTGCTGTCCGTAGGGTCCAAAGGGTTCGGGGTCACCACCGCCCGGACCGTATGGGGGCGGTCCGGGCGGTGGTGGCGGTGGCCCAGCATCCGAGTGCTGAGCATCATCACGATTATTGTGCTCAGACGACGGCTGATCGGAAGGATGCTGGTTCACGGGAGTTTTCTGTTGTGGTTAGGCGCCCAGGTGTTCTACGACTGCGTCATAGTCGGGTTCGGTGGTGATTTCGTCGACAAGTTCGGTGTAGGTAATTTCGCCGTCTGGGTTGATCACAAATACCGTGCGGGCAAACAGGCCTGCCATCGGTGATTCGACAAGTTTCACTCCATAGTCTTCGCCGAAGGTGGAGCGGAAGGCGGAAGCGGTGTGGGCACGTTCGATGCCCTCGGCGCCGCAGAAACGTGCTTGCGCAAATGGCAGGTCCATCGAGACATTCAGCACAATGGTGTTATCGAGGTCAGCGGCGCGCTCGTTGAACTCTCGCACACTCGCGGCACAGACACCGGTATCTAGGGATGGGAAGACGTTGTGCAAAATCCATTGACCCGTGTAGTCGTTCTGGGTAATTTCGGAAAGATCGGTGCCGACCAGGGTGAAGTTTGGGGCTTTTGCGCCAACCTGTGGGATATCGCCGATAGTGC
>Ga0209487_1004910_pt1 | contig 10120 bp, 8 predicted proteins | sample Poulit2012_FD_187524 | JGI IMG/M metagenome (GOLD analysis project Ga0209487, IMG submission 187524) | Agricultural soil microbial communities from Georgia to study Nitrogen management - Poultry litter 2012 (SPAdes) (version 2) | ecosystem: Environmental > Terrestrial > Soil > Agricultural land... | reverse complement strand
AGAAGACATTCGGTATGCATCTGTCCGTCATAAGGGATAAATATATAAACAGGATACTCTCCACATCGGAGTATGACTATGTCTTCGATATCCTCACACTGTCCATCGGCAATAAATCCTACATTACCCCTGATTTCTTCGATGCTCTGCAGAAGCTCGGCATATATCATCTGTACGTCATTTCAGGTACCCATGTCGCTTTTGTCAGCGGTATATTGTTCTTTGTGCTCAAGCGTATGCGGTTCACGATAAATATAATAAAGGTGATCATGATCATCTGTCTGCTGCTGTTTCTCATGCTGAATTTTTTCAGTCCGAGTGTTTTCAGAGCGGTACTGATGACCATCATGCTGATCATCACTTCGTTTTTCAGGGCCAAACCCTATCTGACGGTGATTTCAATCACTGCAATCATCCAGGTCCTGTATAACCCATGGGTGATGTATCATGCCGGTTTCCAGCTGTCTTACATTACGACCTACCTCATAATACTGAGCCGGCCGTACTGGCAGGATAAAAGCCCGCCCGTCCAGCTGACGGCGATAACAGCTATTGCTGAAGTTTCAACACTTACAGTGGTGCTCCAGCAGTTCAATGAAATAAGTGTCAGCGGACTGATCATGAATTTCATCTTCGTCCCGCTGTTCTCCTTCCTTATATTTCCGATGGTCATCATCTATAACCTTATGGCATTTACTGTCTTTCCGGTATTTGCCGATGAAATATATCATTTTGTGTTTACGAAGCTGAGTGAACTCATCCTTTTTCTGTCCAAGCTTCTCAGGCACCGTTTTTCTGTCCAGAGTCCCAATACCGTATGGTTCATAATGCTCGTCGTCCTGTCATATATGATCATGAGGGAAATATGTCTCGGCAATATCAAAAGAATATGTATGTATGCCGGATTGTTCATCTTCAGCATTGTCATGCTGGACAGAGTTTCCTGGTATGATTATACACTTACGATGGTGGATGTGGGGCAGGGTGATGCGTTTATCGTGGAGGACCACAGGAATGATGCAACAGTTCTGATAGATACGGGCGGTAAGTTCTATCCGGAGGAGAATCGCTTCCCGCTGTCTGAGAAAACAGTGCTTCCCTACCTGAAAGAGTCCGGGGTCGACCGGCTGGATATGATGGTCCTGTCACACTTGGATCTGGATCACACAGGCGAGGCTCTGCACATCCTGCAGAATAAGCAGGTTGACAATATCTATGTAAATCCGGGAGACCCGTCATTCGGGGATTGGTACCAGACAGAGGGTATCACCGGTTATGAAGGACGTTTTATCAATGCCATGGAGACGGATGAGGTTAATATTGGAGGAATCAGGATGAAAAAGCTGTTTCCGCAGGAGAATCCCGGCGGTGATGATTCAAATCAGCATTCACTTGTAATGATGGTGAATATCGGCAGGTTCAATTTCCTGTTCACCGGGGATACCGATACAGAAATGGAGGCACATATGATCGAAATGTATGGTCATATCGAGATGGATGTATTAAAATTGGCACACCATGGCTCAAACACCTCGACAGGGGAACAGTTTATCCAGAATACTGATTTCAGTTATGCGCTCATATCCGCCGGAGTGGATAACCGATACGGGCACCCGCACCCTGAAGTGATCGGACGGCTCGCGCACGCACGGGTTTTTGATACATCAGAGCACGGCATGGTGCGCTTCAACATCCGCGGCGATAAAATGTGTCTCGAAACGAAGCTGGCACCGGAGCTCGATCACTGCATAAAAAAAGAGCTGCATTAGCAGCTCGCGGGTTTCTACATGTCTGCAACGATCTGGAAGATCTGGGCGATGACGTAGATTACAGTAAGTCCTGCAAAACCTACGATGAATGCCAGGCCGGAATCAATTACATCGTTGTTTTTGGATTGTACATGTTTTTCGAATTTATTCATGGGATTACCTCCTAAACATATCAATTACAGTATAGGATAAAACGTTTAAAAAAGCTATAATAGAATGAGAATAATATGGGAGTGACTTAATTTTGGAACGACTGCAGCTGATATATGGCTCAAATACCATGCGCATAACAGAGAAAGCCAAAGAAGTGGCAGGTTCATTCCTTGATGAACCGGATGAATTCAGCCTTGTCACTCTGAACTATAAAGAAACTACCGTAGAGGCAATCATAGAGGAGGCCCAGACACTGCCGTTCTTGTCTGACAGGAAGGCGGTTGTCGTGAACGATGCATTCTCATTTACCGGTGCAAGAGTTAAATCAGAAGTGAACCATGACATCGACCGTCTCGTCGATTACCTGGCAAATAAGAATGATGATACACTGCTCATATTCAAAGTGTTCAGCGAGCAGCTGGATAACCGAAAGAAAATCACTAAAATAATGAAGCAGAAGGGGAAAGTCACGGAAGTGGCCGAGATGAATGAACAGGAGATCCGTCAATATCTTTCAGGGATGCTCGGGGACAATGATGTGTCAATGGACAAGCGGGCTATGGACGCGTTCATCAGCCGCACAGGCATCAGTTATGAAACGGTGACCAATGAAATGCATAAACTGATACTCTATACGGAAGGGACTGTGACAACCGGAGATGTGGAAGCGGTCGTCAGTGTCAGTCTGGAACAGAACATTTTCAAGCTGACCGACCTCATCCTGTCCAAAAAGAAGGCGCAGGCAGTCGGATTGCTGAGGGAACTGATCCTGCAGAAGGAAGAGCCGATGCAGCTGCTCCATCTGATCATCGGACAGTTCAGGCTGCTGTATCAGGTCAAGCTCCTGCTCTCACAGGGCTATCAGGCGGATAATATTGCCCGCTCACTGAAAGTCCATCCTTACAGGGTTAAGCTCGCCAGCCGGGATGTGGGCAGATACACCCAGGAAATACTCGAAGGCAAGATGGTGATGTGCCGTGACATCGATTATAGATTCAAATCGAGCTACCTCGACAGGGAGACACTGTTTGAGCTGTTTGTGCTCGAAATATGAAAAACCGGTGCCAGGCGGCACCGGTTTATTTTCGGCATATAAAAACCTTCCGGATGGAAGGTTTTATTTTGACATGAGTCTGGATTTCATACGTGCAGCTTTGTTCGTGTGAACAAGGTTTTTCTTTGCTGCTTTATCAACGTTTTTAACTGCTTCAGACACAAGTGCATCAACGTTTTCTGCATTGTTTTCTTTAGCAGTCATTGCGCGCTTGACTGCAGTACGCATTTCATTCTTCTGGGCAATGTTCTGGGCATGTGCCGCTTCGCTTGTTTTAACTCGTTTGATTGCTGATTTAATGTTAGGCATAGCATTCACCTCCGTCTCGGACTTGTACAACTTTAATTGCAACAAGAGTTATTTTACCAAAGGTGCTCATCTTATGCAATATAAATGGGAAAATGAATTGAAGAAAAATTTGATTGTTGATATAATACAACCATTGTCATTAAGAGAAAGTTGGAAGATATATGAATGATCAAGAGCGTACTGAACGCCAGGAAAAGATAAGGAATTTTTCAATCATTGCGCATATCGACCACGGTAAATCCACCCTGGCCGACCGTATTCTGGAAAATACACAGTCGGTCGCCTCAAGGGAGATGAAGTCTCAGCTCCTGGACTCGATGGATTTAGAGCGTGAGCGCGGTATCACAATCAAACTGAATGCCGTTCAGTTGAAGTACACAGCAGAGAATGGTGAAGATTATATTTTTCATCTGATTGATACGCCGGGGCACGTAGACTTTACATACGAGGTTTCCCGATCTCTCGCTGCATGCGAGGGTGCGATACTTGTAGTCGATGCGGCACAGGGGATTGAAGCCCAGACGCTTGCCAACGTCTACCTCGCTCTCGACAACGACCTCGAACTCATCCCGGTGATCAATAAAATTGACCTTCCTGCTGCCGACCCGGACCGTATTGCTCAGGAAGTGGAGGATGTTGTGGGGCTGCCCAGGGAAGATGCAATCAAAGCATCGGCAAAAGCCAACATTGGCATACAAGAGATTCTGGAGAGCATCGTGGAAACAGTGCCGCCGCCTGCAGGAGATCCTTCCGCACCATTGAAGGCACTGATCTTCGACTCCATATTCGATCCTTACAGGGGCGTCATCTCTTCGATCAGGATCATGGAGGGCACGGTCAGACCGGGGGATAAGATTAGAATGATGGCGACCGGCAAGGAATTTGAAGTCGCTGAAGTCGGCATCAACACACCGAAACCGATGGGCGTAAAAGAATTGACGGTCGGCGATGTAGGCTTTCTCACTGCAGCAATCAAAACAGTCGGTGATTCCCGTGTCGGGGATACGATAACACTTGCGGACAATCCGGCGGAGACACCGCTCCAAGGATATAAGAAGATGAACCCGATGGTGTTCTGCGGCATGTACCCGATCGATTCGAACAAATACAATGATCTTCGGGATGCACTGGAAAAACTGGAACTGAATGATTCGTCACTGGAGTACGAGCCTGAAACCTCTCAGGCTCTCGGCTTCGGTTTCCGCACAGGATTTCTGGGGCTGCTCCACATGGAAATCGTGCAGGAGCGTATAGAAAGGGAGTTCGGCATCGAACTCATCGCCACTGCACCATCGGTGATCTATGATGTCCATATGACTGACGGTTCGAAGGTCGTAGTGGATAACCCTTCACAGATGCCGGATCCGCAGAAGGTGGACCGCATCGAAGAGCCGTATGTGAAAGCGACGATCATGGTTCCGAGCGACTATGTCGGTTCGGTCATGGAACTGTGCCAGAGAAAACGCGGCAACTTTGTCACCATGGATTACCTGGACGACATCCGCGTCAACATCATATATGAAATCCCGCTGTCTGAGATTGTATTTGATTTCTTCGATCAGCTGAAATCAAATACGAAAGGATATGCATCCTTCGACTACGAACTGATCGGCTACAAGGAAAGCAGGCTCGTCAAAATGGATATCCTGCTGAACAACGAGAAGGTGGATGCGCTGAGTTTCATAGTCCACCGTGACTTTGCCTATGAGCGTGGCAAGCTTATTGTGGAAAAGCTCAAGACACTGATTCCGCGCCAGCAGTTCGAAGTGCCCGTACAGGCTGCCATCGGACAGAAGATCATCTCCCGTACCAACATCAAATCCATGGGTAAGAACGTCCTTTCCAAATGTTACGGAGGGGACATAAGCCGTAAACGCAAACTGCTTGAGAAGCAAAAAGAAGGTAAGAAAAAAATGAAGTCGGTCGGGAATGTGGAAATACCACAGGAAGCATTCCTCGCTGTTCTTAAAATGGATGAAGAGTAACAGCCACTGTATCAGTGGCTTTTCCTTTTGATAGGAGTGTATTTGATGGCAGAGAGCATGTATATCCATATCCCGTTCTGCAACCGGATCTGTACTTATTGTGATTTCAACAAAGTGCTGATCGACAACCAGCCGGTGGACGCATATGTGGACGCATTGATCAAAGAGATCAAACAGATTGAACCAATGACGCTTCGCACAATTTTTGTCGGCGGCGGCACCCCGACAGCGTTGAGTGAAGCGCAGCTTGAAAGGCTGCTCATTGAAATAGGCAGCAGATTCACAGTAACGGAAGAGTTCAGTTTCGAGGCGAACCCGGATGAACTCACGATGGCAAAACTCGATTTGCTTCATCGATACGGTGTGAACCGGATCAGTCTCGGTGTTCAGACGTTCAATGATGAATTGCTGAAAGTGCTCGGGCGCTCACACAATTATGAGGATATATTTCGTGCAATCAGCCATCTTGAGGAGATTGGACTGACCAACTATTCGATAGACCTGATGTATAATCTTCCCGGCGAAACGATGGACGATATCCAGGACAGCCTGAAATATATTTCCGAGCTCAAACCGAAGCACATTTCATGGTATTCACTAATCATCGAACCGCATACTGTCTTTTACAACCGGATCCGGAAAGGGCAGATGAAAGTGGACGATGATGAAGCCGAAGGAGAAAAATACATGCATATCATCAGTGAGCTTGAGAAGCTCGGCTACCCACAGTACGAGATATCGAACTTCTCAGAGAGGGAATATGAATCTGCACACAATAAGACTTATTGGAAGAATGATGAATACTTCGGTCTCGGAGCGGGTAGTCACGGATATGTCGGCGGAAAAAGATATTACAATATAAAGCCTGTGAACCATTACATCCAGGCAATGGAGGAAAAAGGTTCGGCGGTCAAGGAGATTATTGAACTGACACTTAAGGAACAGATGGAGGAAGAGATGTTCCTTGGCCTGCGCATGAACCGGGGTGTCGACACGCGACGCTTTGAGGAAAAATACGACAGGAACATAAAATCCGTATACGGCGAAGTGATCGATGATGAAATAGAAAAAGGGAACCTTGAGGAAAAGGAAGGCTCCATCAGTCTGACGAAGGCGGGAAGGCTTGTCGGCAACAGTGTTTTCATCGGTTTTTTAAACTAAAACAATAAATGGGAACATAAGGATTGACATACTTTGACCAATTTGATAAATTAATATTGGCACTTAAGGAGATGGAGTGCTAATGAGGTGATGTCAATGTTAACAGACAGGCAGAAAATCATCCTCTATTCACTCGTGGATGACTTTTTGAATGTTTTGACGCCGATTAGCTCTAAACACCTGATTGACAAGTATAACCTTGATATTTCATCAGCGACAGTAAGAAACGACATGGCCAGGCTGGAAGTAGAAGGCTTTTTGACAAAACCCCATACTTCCGCCGGACGGATTCCTTCCAGGAAAGCGCTGCGGCATTATATTGCAATGCTGACAGATCAGCTGAGCGGGGAGACTGATTTCGGCCTCAAAAACAGGTCAGGCCTTGCTGATGGAATGGAACAGAACGAAATGAGTCAGGCGCTTGCCGACTTTTTCAGCGGGATGACGAGCTATCTGACACAGGTTTCAATGACTGAAGATGATGAGCTGGTGAAAGGGCTCTACCTGACACCCATAACGACGTCTACATTACTTGTCATCATCGTCCTGGAGTCAGGTACGATCAAAAAGATACCGATCGGAATGAGTGAGGATATCACCATTCCGGACCTTGAAAAGCTGGGTAACGAATTGAACTCAGCCGTTGTGGATCAGCCGCTCAGCAAGATGGTGATGGAGATGGTCCACAGGCCTTCAGCAGATCCACTTAATATTCTGAAGGCGGATATCATTGATGGCATTGCGGACGGAATCAACGGACAGAAGCTGATCAGCGGCCGCTCAGGTTTCAATCATCTGATCCATCAGATAAACCAGGATACGGGCACTCTGCAGCTTTTGTATAATGACATGGAATCGGATCAGTTGAACGAACTCATCGATCTGAATACAATTGATGGTGTTGATGTGTACTTCGGAGATGAACTCAACAGGAATTATGATTCCATATCGGTAATCACCACGAACTTTGACATTTTTGGTCGAAGGGCAAATCTGATGGTTATCGGTCCCGAGATAATGAGCTACAAAGAAGTCATCAGACTGTTGTACTCGTTCAGGAATCAGGAACGTGAAAGGGAGTGACTGCAATGGTAGAAAAAGAAAAGAATGAAGAAGTAATCCAGGATGAAAACCTGGCCCCTGAGGATGAGCCGGCTGATACTGCAAGCGAAGCAGAAGAGTCAGTTGAAGCATCAGTTGAGGAAGTGCCGGAGACGGATCCCAAAGATGCTGAAATAGAGTCGCTCAAAGAACAGGTGGAAGCAGAAGAAAACAAGTATCTGAAGATGCTTGCGGAATTCGAGAACTACAAACGCCGTACGAAGCAGGAGATTGAACTGAACAACAAGTATAAAGATCAGAATATTGCTGAGAGCCTCCTGCCGATACTCGACAATCTTGAGAGAGCGCTCAAAATCGAAGGCGAAACGGAAGCTTTCAAATCGCTTTCCAAAGGTGTGGAGATGGTCTACAATGACCTGGTCAACACACTCATGAGTCATGACATCAATGAAATCAAGGCGACGGGCGAAGTATTTGATCCGAACTATCATCAGGCTGTGATGACGGAAGCGTCCGGAGACGAACCGGGCATCATCATTGAAGAGTTCCAAAAAGGATATACTCTGAAAGATCGTGTCATCCGTGCAAGTATGGTCAAAGTCAGTGAATAATTATATTCATATAATCATTTGAACTAGTAATTAGGAGGAATTTTTTTATGAGTAAAGTAATAGGTATTGACCTTGGTACTACAAACTCTGTTGTATCTGTTCTGGAAGGCGGCGAAGCTAAAGTAATCCAGAACCCGGAAGGTAACCGTACAACACCTTCTGTAGTATCCTTCAAAAATGGTGAAAAACAGGTTGGTGAAGTAGCCAAACGTCAGGCGATCACGAACCCGAATACCATCATGTCAGTCAAAAGGCATATGGGTACAGACTATAAAGAGAAAGTGGAAGACAAAGAATATACACCACAGGAAATTTCTGCAATGATCCTTCAGAATCTGAAAGAAACTGCAGAAAGCTACCTGGGTGAAAAAGTCTCCAAGGCGGTCGTCACTGTTCCGGCATATTTCAACGACTCCGAAAGACAGGCGACTAAGGATGCCGGACGCATCGCGGGTCTTGAAGTTGAACGTATCATCAACGAGCCGACTGCAGCAGCGCTTGCATACGGTCTTGACAATAAGGAATCAGAAGAGAAAGTCCTGGTATTCGACCTTGGCGGCGGTACTTTCGATGTCTCCATCCTTGAACTCGGCGACGGTGTGTTCGAAGTACTCTCCACTGCGGGCGACAACAGGCTTGGCGGGGACGACTTCGATGACATCATCATCGACTTCCTTGTTGAAACATTCCAAAAAGAGAACGGCATCGACCTTTCCAAAGACAAAATGGCTATGCAGCGTCTGAAAGATGCAGCGGAAAAAGCGAAAAAAGACCTTTCAGGTGTATCTTCAACACAGATTTCACTGCCGTTCATCTCTGCAGGTGAAGCAGGACCTCTGCATCTTGAAACTTCACTTACACGTGCGAAATTCGAAGAACTTACTCATAAGCTTGTAGAACGCACTATGGGTCCTACACGCCAGGCGATCAAAGATGCCGGCATCGACAGAAATGAAATTGATGAAGTGATTCTTGTCGGAGGTTCTACACGTATCCCGGCTGTACAGGATGCAATCAAAAAAGAAGTGGGCAAAGATCCTAACAAGAGTGTGAACCCGGATGAAGTTGTGGCAATGGGTGCTGCAATCCAGGGCGGCGTACTTTCCGGAGATGTTCAGGACGTAGTCCTGCTCGATGTGACTCCTCTGTCACTCGGTATCGAAACTATGGGTGGTGTTTCCACAGTCCTCATCGAAAGGAATACAACAATCCCAACAAGCAAGTCACAGGTATTCTCCACAGCATCTGACAACCAGCCTGCGGTTGATATCCATGTGCTCCAGGGTGAACGTCCGATGGCCCAGGACAATAAGACTCTCGGCCGTTTCCAGCTTACGGATATTCCACCGGCACCAAGGGGTGTTCCTCAGATTGAAGTGACATTCGATATCGACAAAAACGGTATCGTGAATGTTGCTGCAAAAGATCAGGGCACAGGCAAGGAGCAGAAGATCACCATTGAATCCAGCTCCAACCTTTCTGATGAAGACATCGACAGGATGGTCAAGGAAGCCGAGGAGAATGCTGAAGCGGATAAATCACGCCGTGAGGAAGTAGATCTCCGCAATGAAGCTGAACAGCTCGCGTTTACTACAGATAAGACAATTGAAGACCTTGGCGACAAAGTGGAGGCGGAAGAGAAAGAAAAAGCCGAAACTGCGAAAGAAGAGCTGAATAAGGCACTTGAAGGAACTGATCTCGAAGAAATCAAATCCAAAAAAGATGCGCTACAGGAAATCGTACAGGGAATGTCCATGAAACTTTACGAACAGATGGCCCAGGAACAGCAGGCTGCTGAAGGCCAGGAGGCCGGCAGCCAGTCTGACGACGATGTTGTTGATGCAGATTTCAAAGAAGTGGACGAAGATGATAAGAAATAATATATGATATTGAATGATGAATGAAGAAAGTCAAAGCCAACAGCATTGGCTTTGACTTTTTTAAATGATATAGTAAATAAGCTGGAGGCGATCAAATGGCGAAAAGAGACTACTACGATATACTTGGAGTGGATAA
>Ga0209487_1004909_pt1 | contig 10123 bp, 9 predicted proteins | sample Poulit2012_FD_187524 | JGI IMG/M metagenome (GOLD analysis project Ga0209487, IMG submission 187524) | Agricultural soil microbial communities from Georgia to study Nitrogen management - Poultry litter 2012 (SPAdes) (version 2) | ecosystem: Environmental > Terrestrial > Soil > Agricultural land... | reverse complement strand
TACCGGTTTGGCCACATCGCCGGCCGCTCCCTCGTGGACAGCCGGCCCTTCCAGATCTTCGAGGGCTCCAACGACATCCTCTACGAGCAGCTCGCGCAATCTCTGCTCAAGCTCATGCAGCGCCGCAAGCACGTCAACCTGCACGACTTCCTGGCGTCGTACAAGGGCAGCGCACGGGCCGCCGAGCTGCTGAAGAACCTCACCGACTTCCGCCTCGGCAACGACCTGCCGCAGCGCAGCCTCGTCGACCTGGGCCGCGTGCTGGGCCTCGTGATCACCATGGAGATGGTCGTGGAGCTGCGCGAGCGCGGCTACAGCAGCGACCTCATCAGCAACTGCCTGGAGCAGCTGCGCCAGGAGGTCGCCTCGAGACTGGCCACCTTCCGCAGCGAACCGAACACCACCGTGGTCGAGGAGTTTGGCGGCGCGGCCTCGTGGCTCGACTTCGTCCGCACCAGGCCCGTCTGAGCCTGGTCCAGCCGGTACGCAGGTGAGCCGCGGCCGCTACGCCCCCAGCCCCACAGGCTCCCTCCACCTGGGCAACGCCCGCACGGCCCTCGTGGCCTGGCTGCGGGCGCGCTCACAGGGCGCCAGCTTCGTGTTGCGCGTCGAGGACCTCGACGAACCCCGCACGGTCGCCCAGGCCGTCGAGGGGAACCTGCACGAACTCGCCTGGCTGGGCCTCGACTGGGATGAAGGCCCCGACGTGGGCGGTCCCCACGCTCCCTACCGGCAATCGGAACGGCACCACCTTTACGAGGCGGCCCTCGCACGACTCACGCGGCAGGGCCTCATCTTCGAGTGCTACCTCTCCCGGCGCGAACTGCGCGAGCTCTCCAGCGCCCCGCACGGCCAGGCACCCGTGTACGGGGAGGCACAGCGGAGGCTGAACGAGAGGGTCGTAGCCGAAAAGCGGGCGCAGGGGAAGCAGCCCGCCCTGCGGCTCCGGGTCGAGCCCGGCGAGCTCAAGTTCGAGGACGCCTTCCTGGGCCCGCAGCGCTTCGACGCCCTGCGCGATGTGGGCGACATCGTCCTGAGGAGGGCCGACGGCGCCTGGGCCTACCAGCTCGCCGTCGTCGTCGACGACATCGCCATGGGCATCGAGGAGGTCGTACGCGGTGCCGACCTGCTCCCCTCCACCGCCGCCCAGCTCCTCCTCTACCGGCGTCTGGGGGCGAAACCGCCCCGCTTCGCCCACGTGCCGCTGCTGCTCGACGAGACCGGCGAACGGATGGCCAAGCGGCGCGGCTCGCTCACCCTGGAGTCGCTGAGGAGCGCAGGTATAGATCCCGGCAGGGTCGTGGGCCTGCTGGCTCACAGCCTGGGCCTGCTCCCCGAGCGCAGGCCCGTCACGCCCCAGGAACTGGCCCAGCACGCCCGCCACTGGCAGCCAGCCGACGCGCCGCACCGCCTGACACGGACCGACCTCGAATGGCTGTCGCGCGGCTGACTGGCCCTACTGGGACACTTGTCACCATCGGCAATGGACACCCGTCTCTTTCCCCACCCCCGCCTTACGGGTATCCTTTGAATCACGGGGGCAGCGGAAACATCCGCAAGTGAAAGGCCGGTAGCGGGGGCGCCGGCCTTTCTCCTTTAATGCCGGCCGTCAAGCACCGGCAACCTGAAGCGGCACACGCGGCCGTGCTTCACTATGTAGCCAATGAGCGATCAGGCAACGAGCACCAGACCCAACGTCTTCCTGCGCGCCTTGCGCCGCATCCGCAACTGGGGTGAGCTGGGCGGCCGTTCCGCCGACCTGCAGCTGGCACCCGACCTGCCCGAGACCGATCTCCCCAAGGTACGCAGCCTCATGCACGCCTGCGCCGAGGGTCGCGGCTCGGTCACCTCGATGCGCTCCCGGGCGGCACAGCTCGGTTACGCCTACCTCTCCCTCAACCGCGAGGGCCGGCTGCGCTTCCTGACCCTCCTCACCGGGGAGTTTGGCCTGGACACCGCCGCGCTCGTGCAGGCGGTCAAGCGGCACGCCGCTCAGGACACCCCAGAGACGTACGAGCTCCTGCAGAGACAGGCGCAGCCACCGCGGGTCCAGGTGGTGCGGACGCTGAATTCCTTGCCCGATGGCTTCCGCTTCCTCGTCGACCTGCGCGCCGACCTGCTGAGCTTCCTGCCCGACCATCCCGAGCTGGCGAAGCTCGACCACGACCTGCGCTCCCTATTCGAATCGTGGTTCGACGTGAGCCTCCTCTCCTTCGAGACGATCAGCTGGGACTCGCCCGCCTCGCTGCTCGAGAAGATCGTCAACTACGAGGCGGTGCACGCCGTGAGCTCCTGGCGGGACCTGAAGAACCGCCTGGAGGCCGACCGCCGCTGCTACGGCTTCTTCCACCCCAAGATCCCCGGCGAACCGCTCATCTTCGTGGAGGTGGCCCTCACCCGCGGCAAGCCGGCCACGATTGGCGAGCTCCTCGACGAGAACGCACCAGTGATCGACCCGCAAAGCACCGACACGGCCATCTTCTACTCGATCTCCAACACCCAGACTGGCCTGCGCGGCGTGAGCTTCGGCTCCTTCCTGCTCAAGGAGGTCACCGCCGACCTCGCCCGCGAGTTCCCGCAGCTGAACCACTTCCTGACCCTCTCCCCCATCCCCGGCTTCCGCCGCTGGCTGGACGGCAAGCTGGCCGCAGGCGCACCCCTCCTCAATGAGGCAGAGGAACGCGCCGCCGCCAGCCTCGCGCCCGCTGTCGATGGCTCCGCCGACGCTGACCCCGCCGGTGCCTTGGCGCGCCTGCTCGCGAGCGACTGGCAGGAGGATGAGGACGCCCGCGAGTTCCTGAAGGCGCCGCTCGAGCGTCTCGCCGCCCACTACCTGCTGAAGGTGCGGCGCCGGCCCAACGTTCCCCACGACCCGGTGGCCCGCTTCCACCTCACCAACGGGGCCTCGGTCGAGGGCCTGCTGTTCATGGCCGACTCCTCGGAGAGGGGCATGGCGAGCTCTTACGGAATGATGGTCAACTACCGTTACGAGCCGGACAGCCTGGAAGCCAACCACGAGCGGCTGCTGGGCCGCGATGAGGTGACCGCCACCAGCGAGGTGCAACGCCTGGCTCTGACCGCCGGGCTCGAGGCGGGTTGAGTCACGCGCACATCATCAGCAGGTTGCCGTCCAGGCCGCGGAAGTTGAACCAGATGGTAGCAACCCGGAGTGCGTGCTAACCTTTGGTCATGCGCTTTTGCCGAGTCCGCACGCCACGCAGCTTCAAGTGGCACCACCAGCTCTGGTGGCGAAGCGGATCCATGACGTTGGCAACAGGCGAGTAAGACCCCTTCCTTCCACCGACAACCGGAGGCACCATGACCCGACCACCCATCACCGGGGCGGCCAAGCATTCGCTGTCCTTCCCGACACCTGATGCGCGCGGCCGCTTTGGCGAGTTCGGGGGACGCTACGTCCCCGAAGCCCTGATCCCCGCGCTCGACGAGCTGGAACAGGCCTACTACGAGGCGCGCGCAGACGAGGCGTTCGTCAGCGAACTGGAACACTATCTGCGCACCTACGTAGGCAGGCCCAGTTTGCTGAGCGAGGCGAAGGAGCTCACCCGCCACGCGGGCGGAGCGCGCATCTTCCTGAAGCGCGAGGACCTGAACCACACGGGCGCACACAAGATCAACAACACGATTGGCCAGGTGCTCCTCGCCCGGCGCATGGGCAAACGCCGGGTAATCGCCGAGACTGGCGCCGGCCAGCACGGCGTAGCCACGGCCACCGCGGCGGCACTGTTCGGCATGGAGTGCACCGTCTACATGGGCGAGGAAGATGTGCGGCGCCAGGAGCTGAACGTCTTCCGCATGGAGCTGCTGGGCGCCACCGTCATCCCGGTCACCACTGGCACGCGCACCCTCAAGGACGCGACCAACGAGGCCATCCGCTCCTGGGTGACGAACGTGCGTGACACCTTCTACGTCCTGGGTTCGGTCGTGGGCCCCCATCCCTACCCGATGATCGTGCGCGACTTCCAGAGCGTGATAGGCCTAGAAACCATGGAGCAGCTGGAGGCCGCAACCGGCGGGCGAACCCCTGATGCGCTGGTGGCCTGCGTAGGCGGAGGCTCCAACGCCATTGGCCTGTTCGCCCCCTACGCCTACCTCCCCGAAGCGGAACGGCCCCGCATGGTGGGCGTCGAAGCGGCCGGCGAGGGGCTCGACTCGGGGCGCCATGCCGCGCCCGTCAACTTCGGCAAGAAGGGTGTGCTGCACGGCTCGCTCATGTACCTCCTGAGTGACGACGCCGGCCAGATCTCACCGGCCCACAGCATCAGCGCAGGCCTCGACTACCCCGGTATAGGCCCGGAGCACAGCTACTTCTTCGCCGAGGGAATCGCCGAGTACGTACTCGTGAACGACGAGGAGGCCCTGGACGCCTTCGCGCTGCTGGCCCGCACGGAGGGGATCATCCCCGCCCTGGAGAGCTCGCACGCCGTCGCCCACGGCGTAAAACTGGCCGGCGCGATGACGCCGGACCAGGTCGTGGTGATCAACGTGTCCGGCCGCGGCGACAAGGATGTTGCCGAAGCTAAGCGTCTTTTCGGGCTAAGAAACCCCGCCCCGGAGGCACAACAATGAACGAAACAGGTCGCAGCGTAATTTCGCCGGAAGCGGCTCTGGCCCAGGCGTTCGCCACGGCGCGCGAACAGGATCGGGCCGCCTTCATCCCCTACCTCACCGCCGGCTACCCCGACGCGGAGCGCTTCGAGGATGCGGCGTTGGGCATCCTCGAGGTGGCCGATATTCTCGAGGTGGGCCTGCCCTACTCTGACCCTCTGGGCGACGGCCCCACCATCCAGCGCTCCGGCGAGACCGCCCTGCGCCAGGGTGTCACACCCGCCAGGACGCTCGAGCTGGTCGCACGCCTGCGCAAGAGCAGCGACAAGCCGATCGTGATCATGACCTACTACAATCCGATCTACACCTTCCCGGGTGGTGGGGAGCGCGAGTTCGCGCGGGCCGCCAGCCGGGCCGGGGTGAACGGCCTCATCCTCCCCGACCTGCCGCCCGAGGAGGCCGGCGGGCTCATCGCCGAGTGCCGCGAACTGGGTCTCGCCACGATCTTCCTCGTCGCCCCCACCTCCACGGACGAGCGCATCCGCACCGTAACGGAGGCGTGCCGCGGTTTCGTCTACGCAGTCTCGGTCCTTGGCGTGACCGGCGCCCGAGGCGAGGTGGGTTCGGAGGTACCGGAGCTGGTGGGCCGCATCAAGGCTCACACTGAGCTGCCGGTAGCGGTCGGTTTCGGGGTCTCCTCCTATGCCACCGCTAACGGGGTTGCCCAGGTGGCCGACGGCGTTGTTGCCGGTTCGGCGCTCATCCGGGAACTGGGCGAGAGCACCGACGAGGCGCAGGCGCTGGCGCGGGAGATCGCCCGGGGGTGCGTGCGCTGACTAGGGAGCGCTGGCCGTCGACCCCTGCTCCAGTGAGCTGGCGGTAACCGTGACCACGTCACCCAGCTCCTCGTAAAGCTCGCGGGACAGCAGCAGCTCGGCGTTGGCTACCTCGTCGTCCACGACGCGGACCATCACCGGACCGGCGTTGGGGCTGCTCAGCAGCAACAGCTCGCCCGGCACGTGACCCAGCGCCGCCACGTCGTAGGCACCCAGCTGACGGTCCACCGCGACGCGGTAGGTGCCGCCCAGGCCGCCGATGATCTCGACGTGCACCTGTGCGGTACCGCTGCCGATCATGCCCACCTCGTTGGCGGCTGCCTGCGACAGGTCGATGATGCGGCCGGCCTTGAACGGCCCGCGGTCGTTGATCCTCACCACTACGCTGCGGCCGTTCTCCAGGTTGGTAACGCGCACGTGCGTACCGAACGGCAGAGTCCTATGAGCCGCCGTCAGCTGGCTCGGATCGAAGATCTCACCGTTGGCCGTGCGCCGGCCGGCGAAGTTGGGGCCGTACCAGGAGGCGATCCCGTGCGACTGGAGGTCGCGCACCGCTGCGCGCGAGCGGGCGGTGGTTGCGGCGCTGGCCGCGCCAACCGCCTTGCCCGCACCGGGGACGAGAGCCGGCACGGCCGGCCCACAGGCTGCCAGTATCGGCACGATCAACAGAAAGACAGCGATTCTTCTCAAGACTTCACCCCAAAGCACACCCGGATATGCTGGCGGGCATGATCGATAGCCACTGCCACCTCGATTTCTATGAGGACCCCGAAGCGGCCGTGTCGAACAGTTTGCGGGCAATGATAACCGTTGGCACCACCGTCCAGCGAAACAGTTCGGCTCTCAATCTAGCCCGAAAGTATGAGAACGTGTGGGCCGCGGTGGGCATTCACCCGAACAACGCCAGCGACCTCGCCAACGAGGAGGTGCCCGGGCAGGTAACCGACCAGGCGGCCCAGGAGCGCGTGGTGGCGATTGGCGAAACCGGTTTCGACAACCATTGGGACCGCGAAACGCTCGAAACCCAGGCGCGGGCCTTCGAGTGGCACGCCCGGCTGGCGCAGTCGCTCGACCTGCCCCTCATCCTCCACGTGCGCGACAAGCAGGGTCAGGACGCGGCCTCACGGGAGGCGACCAGGGCGATCGTCGCGGCCAACCAGCGCAAGGGCGTCCTCCACTGCTTCAACGGTGACGAGCAGCTCCTGGAAGCGGCGCTCGACCTGGGCTGGCACGTCTCCTTCGCCGGCAACCTCACCTACCGCAGCGCCACCAGGCTGCAGGAGCTGGCCAGGGAGATCCCCGAGGACCGCCTGATGGTGGAGACCGACAGCCCCTACCTCTCCCCCATGCCGCATCGCGGCAAGCAGAACCGGCCGGCCAACGTGAGCCACACGGCGCGGTTCCTGGCCGAACTGCGCGGCACCACCCTGGAGCACATCGAGGCCGTCACCGACCGCAACGCCATCGGCTTCTACGGGTTGCCGCTCTGATGGGAGGGGGCGGTTGCCTCTGCCTGAAGCAACCGCCCCCTCAGCAACGACTGCCCGGCCCCACCAGTTGCGAGCTGGTGTGGGCGCGGTCGTAGCGCAGGGCCTCGGCCAGGCGCGCCCGGCTCACCACGCGATGCGGCTCGACCGGGATGAACGCGGTGACCACGTCCACCCAGCGGGGCTTGCTGAACTCCAGCACGACGTGCAACGGAATCTGCACCGACGGGCTGGGCGAGATGTAGCCCAGCACCAGCAGCCGCTCATCCTGCACGTAGCGCATAAGTTCGCGGCCGTAGAGCACCGCCGCCAGAATGTCGTTCTCCGTGAACCCCTCGCTGAGAGCGTGCTTCGTCGCGTGAGGTCCAATCCTGTACGAACCCTCCCTGAACAGGGGCTTCAGGTCTGAAAGCGTGCGCCTGCGAAGGCGCCTGCGTTGTTCCTTGGGGTGTGGCTGGGTCAGGGGCTTCACCTGACGATCCCGCGCCGTCATGTTATCCATAACGCCTCCACCGCGACCGCAAACGAAAAGCGGCGCAAGGAAAGTACCTTGCGCCGGTCAATACGCGGTCATGCCCAAACGCTAGCACGGCAAACGACCTCGCACATGTGAGCCAACCCGTACAGTGACCTGACATGGCCTACCTCGACCAGCCCTACACCATCGAACGCGACACCGCCGATCTCTACGTCGAGCAGGTGGGGCCGGAGGACGCGCCGGCCGTCTACTACCTGCACGGCGGCCCCGGGTACGACAGCTTCTCCTTCCGCGACCTCAACGGCGAGGACCTCGAGCAGTACCGGATGATCTACGCCGACCAGCGCGGCTCGGGCCGCTCCTACGCCAGCGTCGACTTCGGATTGAACGAGCTCGTGCAGGACGTGCTCACCACCCTCGACGCGCTGAAGGTCGAGAAGACCACGCTCCTGGCGCACGGCTTTGGCGCCCTGATCGCCGTCCGCGCGGCGGTACTGGCACCGTTGCAGGTCGAGCGGCTGGTCCTCGTGAACCCATGGTTCTCGATGCCCATGCTGGCCCGGGCGATGCAGCGGGAGGCGGCGGTGGCTTCAGGCCGGGGAGACCAGGCCCTCCCCCCCGAAACCGCCCTCGCCGACGGCGGGGCCGACCTTGACCCCGAAGAGGTGATCGACCAGGCGTTCGAGATGATGCCGGCCAAGCAGATTTTCGACCGCATGCAGTTCCCCGACCCCTCCAGCCGGTTGCGCCTCGAGCACAGCGACAGCGAGGCCCTGTTCGGGCCCCATGCGAGTGCGATGCCCCATCATCCCTGGCGCCTGGAGGTAACCGACGAGCTGGAGCTCGTGAAGGCACCCACCATCATCATGGGCGGCAAGCTCGACCGCACCAGCTTTCCCGAGCAGGTCGAACTGGGCCTGGAACGCGTCCCCGGCGCGCTGTTCAGCATGCTGGACAGCGGCCACTACCCGTGGCTGGACTCCCCAGACGAGTTCCTCGAGGTGTTCGCCGAGTCCATGAAGGCGCAGTCACCGGCGGGCTGAGACCGGCACAACCGGGGTGGCGCCCGGCCCGCGCTTGTGGAAAACTGCCTACCACCTGTCGGCACGGACCCAGAAACAGCCGTTGCCAACGTGCAATTTTGAATTACAGCGGCACCGTCCGGGTGCTAGAGTCGGCTTGTGTTGACGCCTGACGTAACAGTGCCCAGCGTGACTGCCGTTACGCCCCAGCTCCTGCGCGAGCTGGGCGTAAAGGGAGTGCTCGTCGATCTGGACGACACCCTGCTTCCCTCCGATGGCCAGGAGTTCGGCCCGGGGATCAGTGGCTGGCTGGACGAACTGCGTCAGGCGGGCATCGCAGTGCTGCTCCTCAGTAACGGCGAACGCGATCGGGTGCGGTACTGCTGTGACACGCTGGGCATCGAGGGGTACCACCTGGCGGGCAAGCCGTTCTTCTGGGCGTTCCGCCGGGGGCTGCGCAGGCTGGGCCTGCCGAAAGGCGAGGTGGCCATGGTCGGTGATCAGCTGTTCACTGACGTGCTGGGGGCGAACTGGGCGGGGATTACCTCGATTCTTGTCACCCCCCTCACGCAGGGGCAGCTGCCGCACACCAGGCTCGCCCGCAGGCTCGAACGGCTGGTCCTGAGGGGAGGTGAGGGTGGCGGCACTGTCGATCGCTGACAAGAGGCTGGGGGCATTCCTGCTCGAGCGCGGTTACATCAACGATGAATCGCTGCAGCAGGCAATCGGGCGTCAGGTCGAGGCCGGCGGCCCTCTGTCACGCATCCTCGTGGAGTCGGGTTTCCTCTCCGAACGCCGCATCGCCAAGGCGATCGAGGAGACCACCGGCATTCGCCTGGTGACCCTGCGCGGCCGCGAGATCGCCAGGCAGGTGCTCTCCCAAGTCACTCCGGCCCTCGCTCTCAAGACGCGTGCAATACCGTTCGAGGTGCAGGGCGAGCGCATCAGTGTCGCCTTCGAGGACCCGCTCGACCCGCTGGCCATCGAAACGATCGAGGATGCGACCAGGCGCGTGGTCGACCCGCACCTCGCACTCTCCGAGGACATCGACTGGGCCCTCGCGAGCTTCTACCCCGAACTGAACCTGCGGCCGCCCCAGGAGACGTCGCCCGACCCGGCGGGAAGGCTGGGTCGGCTGGCGGTGGCCGAGAGAATGCTTACCCTGCCACAACTCAAGCAGGCCTCCCAGCTGTCGGCGCAGCAGCAGATGCCGCTTCGCCAGGTCCTGCTGCAGCAGGGCCTGCTGAACGAGGACCAGGTGGCCCGGCTGGAGGCGAAGGCGCACAGCCTGCGCTACGTCAGCAACCTGGCTGAATTCCCGGTGACCGAGGGGCTCGCCAACCGCCTGCTGCGGCTTGACGCGGTGAAGTACCAGGCCGCTCCCCTGCAGTACGCCGACGGGAAGTTGACGGTGGCGATCGCGAGCGGAGCTTCTCTGCCTGAGCTCGAGGAGCTGGTCCGCAAGCCGGTCGAGTTCGTGATTGGCCGGGAGAGCGAAGTGATGAAGCGCATCGAGAGCCTCTACGAGCCCACCAAGGGCAGGCTGGGCGAGACGCTCGTGCGCGACCGCAAGCTCGACCGCGACCAGCTGCGCCAGGCGCTCGACCGGCAGGACAAGCTGGGCCGCATCAAACCCCTCGGGGAGATCCTCATCGAACTGGGTTACGTGAAGCGGGAGGACGTCGAGGAGGCGCTGCGCCGGCAGCGCTCCGGCGAGGGCCGCCTCGAGGAGAC
>Ga0209487_1004908_pt1 | contig 10123 bp, 10 predicted proteins | sample Poulit2012_FD_187524 | JGI IMG/M metagenome (GOLD analysis project Ga0209487, IMG submission 187524) | Agricultural soil microbial communities from Georgia to study Nitrogen management - Poultry litter 2012 (SPAdes) (version 2) | ecosystem: Environmental > Terrestrial > Soil > Agricultural land... | reverse complement strand
CAAAAGCTTTCCACCACACCATCCAAGATGCGGTCCTATATGGTATTAGACCCAGTTTCCCAGGCTTATCCCACAGTGCAGGGCAGATCACCCACGTGTTACTCACCCGTTCGCCACTCGAGTACCTCTAGCAAGCTAGAGGCCTTTCCGTTCGACTTGCATGTGTTAAGCACGCCGCCAGCGTTCATCCTGAGCCAGGATCAAACTCTCCACAAAAAATAAGGCGTGAAAAGCCCAAAACCTAACAAAATAAGACAAACAACACACAAAGCATCTCTACTCCATGTGAAGCTGACCAAAAATTACTACATAAAGAAATCAACAAACCCAACCAACAATGATTGAGCAAGGTAAAAGTGTTTTATCTCCGTATTAAATACAGACAACAATTACATCGATCCAATATGCACCGTTAAAAAAAGTTTAACTATTTTCAATGACACCCCATAACGACAAGTGACATCCGGTACACACCAACAACCAAACACCCTAAAAAGGAATGCTCAGCCCAACATAATCCTCATCCACACAACACAGACAAAAATATAAAATCTAGTACATTGGTACACTATTGAGTTCTCAGACAACAACCACACAAGATGATTTGAGCTTCTTTTAAGAAGCTTTCGTCTCTCTTGGCTGGAGTTACTACCTTAGACAATCTGTTTAAAGTTTGTCAACCGGGTGTTAACTTTTGTGCCGCACGCTCTCTCGCGGCGACTTGGATTAATCTACACAGTACCGAGATCTTTGACAAATCTGCAGGTAAAACAATGTATTAGCGATAAGGATGATAAGAAGCCCCGCATCATTTCATCTGAAGTCTGCGCTAATGCAAGGTTAATTGCTTTAAACGGTACTTTGGATGAAAGGCTGCGGGGCTTTCAAGCTTTGAAGTTACGTGCCGCTTTTAGTCCGTGCGGTGGATTCCGGCGAAGTTCTTCTTGCCGCGGCGCATAACCAACCATGCTCCATGAAGGAAGTCTTCCGCGGAGGCACTCCAGTCTTCGGACTCGATGCGTTGGTTATTGACATAAGCGCCGCCTTCTTTAATGGTCCGTCGTGCGGCGCCCTTGGAATCGGCCAGACCGGATGCGACCAAGAGGTCAACGATGCCGAAGGAATCTTCTGCACCTAGTTCGGCAACATTGGTTTCAGAGAGGGCACCTTCAAGAGTCTTCTCATCCAACTCAGTGAGTTCGGCACGACCAAAGAGTGCTTGCGCGGCAAGTTCCACTGCCTTGGTTGCCTCTTCACCGTGAACCAAGTTGGTCATCTCTTGTGCCAGGCGGCGCTGAGCGGCACGCTTGAATGGTTCTTCCTCTACTGCCTTGGCGTACTCGGCGATTTCCTCCTGGTTAAGGAAGGTAAACCAACGCAGGTAATCAATGACTACAGAGTCACCCGCATTTAGGAAGTACTGGTACCAGGAGTACGCAGAAGTCTTTTCCGGATCCAGCCACAGCTTGCCGCCGCCGGTGGACTTACCGAACTTCTGACCCTGAGCATCGGTAACCAGTGGGCAGGTCAAAGCATGAGCTTTCACGCCATCAACGCGACGGTTCAGATCCACGCCGGAGACGATATTGCCCCATTGATCGCCGCCACCAACTTGCAAGGTGCAGTTGTACTTACGCTGCAATTGCACGAAGTCATTCGCTTGCAGCAGCATGTAGGAAAATTCGGTGTAGGAAATACCGTCGGTTTCTAGGCGGCGCTTGACGGTGTCGCGATCCAGCATGGTGTTGAGGGAGAAGTTCTTGCCCACATCGCGCAAGAAATCGATGACAGACATGTTCATGGTCCAGTCTGCGTTGTTCACCATGGTCGCAGGATTTTCGCCGTCGAAGTCAATGAATTGACGCAGCTGCTTCTTAATAGCTTCGAGGTTGCTATCGATCTGTTCCTGGGTGAGCATGGAGCGCTCGCCCACATCACGTGGATCGCCAATAAAGCCGGTTGCACCACCTGCGAGAGCCAAGGGCTTATGCCCTGCTTCTTGGAAGCGACGCAACATAATCATGGGGACCAAGTGGCCAGCATGCAGGGAATCACCGGTGGGGTCAAAGCCGACGTAGAGGGTAATTGGCTCTTCACACGCTTCGCGCAGCGCGTCGATGTCGGTGGATTGGTTGATTAGACCGCGCCATTGCAACTCATCAATGATGTTCATATTTTCCTCGTTTAGATTGTAGAAAGCTTGAAAAATCTCAGATTAGGCTTCAGCCTTGGGCCAGGTAATGGCGTCATCGACCAGCATGACTGGGATGCCATCTTCGATGGGATAGGCAATGCCCAAACGCTCATTAACTAAGACCTGGTCGTTGACCAGATATCGCAATGGTCCTTTGTCCTGCGGGCACACAAGGATTTCTACTAGCGCGGGATCTAAACTCATGGTTGACCATATTACCCGTCAGTATCTTTGAGCACTGGCATGACCCCGTATTGCAGTTCGACGGCTAAAGTACGCTCGCGCAGCATCGATACGGAGTTAGCTTCTGCGGCTTGGCAAATACCCGCCGCTTCTTGCTGAAAGATATCGAGGATGCTGCCGATGTCCTCGACACGTTCATCGCGGTCATGTCCCACCACCTGCAGGTAGGCGTCCATAACATCGGGGATGTGCTGTTGGATAATGTTTGATATCGATGACTTCGCGACCCCGGACTCAGTAAAGCACTCCCAGTCTTCGAGCACTCAGTGGATTTCTTCGTACATATCCCAGAACTTGATTGGTACTGCGCGCGGGGTCATTTCATTGAATATGAGCAGCTGAGCGTACATCACCTCTTTTAGCTCATGCGCTTGCTCTTGTTCAGTTAATGGCAACGGATCGGCTTGCTTTTGGGCGGTGTCAACAGCGCAACGCCTGCATATGCAGCAGCTGCGACAACTGGCCACAAAACCAATGCCGACAATAAAATGCAAGCCGACGATTCCTCCTGCAGCTACTATGCCGCGGAGGTTTTTACGCGAGCCCAAGAAACCAGTTTCCTTGGCCCTAGGAAACTTCGGTGCGCTCGGCGTAATGAATGCGCTTTGCGCCGTGATGTCCGCAAGGGTGCGGGGCATGTGAGCCAATGGCGAATGCCCCTGAGTATGGCGATCGCGGGCGGGATGATTTTGGTAAGCACGAATCCCCTTGAATATCTCGTTGAGGCCGCCATCAAGCGCGTCGAAGAATCGGCGACCGGTGTACTCAGCGAGCTCGCTTAACTCTTTGACATCAGCGTCGCCGTAGAGAATAACAAAGACCGGTATTGGTTTCTTCTCTCCGCGTAAGCCGTCGTAGTACTGCTTTAACTCGTCGTAGCTGCGCCCGGAGGTATTCTCTCCGTCTGCCATGGCCACATAGCGGTTGGTGGCAAACCGCGTCGCATCATAGTCGCCATCAAAGTTGCCGTGGGCAAGTTCCTGGGTATTGGCCAAGGTGTGATCGGAAAATTCCATGTGGATATCGATGCCCAAGTCAGACGATGCCGCAGCGATGGCTGGCTCCAGGTCTTCGAGTTCAGTTGCCGCGGCAATGACTAAAGGCTTAGCGCTTGACGACGTCCCATCCGCGCCTTTAGTTCCAGCTCCGCCAAAATTGAAGCCGAACTCAAGAATTCCACCCGTAGAGCCGCAGGCGGCCACTACTACTCCGGTGAACGTCACTAGCACTGCGGTAAGCCACTTTTTTATTTACATCAACCTTTCAAGTTCTTCCGCCCACGCGGTGGCCTCCTCCAACCGTGCTGCAGGCACTACTGACTGCAGCGGCGGGCTGCAAATCCGTATTCCGCCAGGACTTGCTGCACATGCCGGTTATCCTCGAATACCTGGAAGAACTCCTCTGCTTGCGGGGGCGCTTTGGTGAGCGATGAGTTCATGTTCAATATTGACGGTGGGCGCAGGTTGATAAGCGCAAATTCCTGCGCACACTTCGGCCGACTAAGGACTAGCGCGAAGTACTGGAAATCAGAGGCCACAGTCATCGGAATCCCCTGCCCATTACTGGGAATAAACTGGTTGAAAGAATCCCCACTGGAATCTTCAGTCAACCCTTGCGGCTGGACTATAGGCTTTTCCTGGACCGCCACTTCGGCGATGGTCGCGGGCGTATCCAGATTGTCGTCCATCACGCCGTGCGCCATAGGATACGCGAATTGCGAGGAAGAGAAAGAGTGTGCGGGATCTGAGGCCTGGACCCCAACTGCCAGCGGCTATCGGTAGCTTTCGGTGACCTCGCGCCAGCGCTGCCCGCCGATGAGGAACTTCAACAACCTTGCTGGCTTTGCCTGGAAGTTCTGCTCAGCGCGTTCTACATAGCTTTGGGCTGCCAAGCCTTCGGCAACATCACGCCGCGCCACGGTGGCATATTCAACTTGAGATATTCCTGCGGTGACACCGAGCCGCCTACAAAACCCATCAGTTCCCCATTACCGGAACTGGCCGGGAAGTAGAAGTCATGCGTTGAAAACTTAGCCAACCAGGCACTGAACTAGCCGCGAATTCTCCTCAGCACACAGAAAACCGCACGCCCTCCCCCGCTCTTAAAAAGGCGTGAGAGGACGCGCGGTGTTTTATGCGCGGGGTTTACTTGAAGGTGTCCACAACAGAGGTAGATGGACGACCGATGAGGTCTTGCAGGTCGGTGCTCTCAGAGTAGAGTGCACCCTTTTCGATAACTGGGTCTGCTCCAGCGAGACCAGCTGCGAATTCGGCAGGAACACCGGCATCGAGCAAAGACTTCTCGTATTCCGCGACGGTGAGGTTGACGTACTCTACTTCCGTGCCGAGCACCTCGCCGACCTGGGCGGCGATTTCTGGGTAGGTCAAGGCAGGAGCGCCAGCGAGCTCATAATTGTTGCCAGCGTGTCCCTCAGTGGTGACAACGACAGCTGCCGCTTCTGCGAAGTCCTGACGGGCAGCGCCCGATACCTTTGCCTCACCTGCTGCAGAGAAGAACTTTCCCATTGCCTTACCGGTTTCCAAAGCTGCGGCATAGTTTTCCCAGTACCAACCGTTGCGCAGGTTAGCGTGCGCAATACCGCTTTCTGCCAGCATCTTTTCAGTGGCTGCATGTTCTGGCGCCAAGAATAGCTCGGAGCTATCCAGGTTGAGCAAGCTGGTGTAGGCGATGAAAGATACGCCGGCTGCCTTAGCTGCATTCACGATATTGGAGTGCTGACCAATTCGCTTGCCCACCTCAGATGCGGAGATAAACACCAGGCGATCAACGCCTTCCAGAGCCGCGGTCAAGGCAGCTTCGTCATCGAAAGTCGCGACTGCAACGCCTACACCGCGCTCTGCCAAAGGTTGAGCCTTTTCTTCATTGCGCACAATAGCAACAATGTCGGATGCGGCAACATCACGTGCTAAGAGCTTATCGATGACCAGTCCGCCAAGGTGGCCAGTTGCACCAGTAACTGCAATACGCATATCTTTCGATCTCCTAATTTCAAGGTTTCTTTGGGTACAGCAATAAAGATAGCACTGTCAAAAAGTAAGTACAATACTTTATTTAGAACCTTTTAAGGACTAAGGTAATGGGCATGTCCACTCCGCAGAACACCCCAGATCCCAAGCTTTGCGCAGATGTATTTTCTTCCCTGTGCACTTCCCGTGGCGCACTTCAGCACCTCACGGGTCGTTGGGGATCGCTGGCCATGGTGGCGTTGCTGGAAGCGGATTCCCCTATGCGCTTTGCTGAGCTGCGCCGCAAGATCGACGGCATTAGTGACCGTATGTTGTCGCAAACCCTCGGCCAACTAGAACGCGACGGGATGGTCAACCGGGCAGTGCGCAGCTCCATTCCGCCGCACGTGGACTACTCGTTGACCGAACTGGGCATCAAAGTCGCGCGTCCACTGCAGGAACTGACCAGCATCATTGAATCGGAGCTCGATAGCATCATCGCGGCGCAAGAGCGCTTCGATGCCAGCGCATGAATGCGACATTAATTGAACGACAAAAGGCTGTTCTCTCACCGTCATTGTGGTGGGAGAACAGCCTTTGTGATTGCTTAACTGTTGCCGGCTTAGTTTCCAGCCTGGGTGCGCACTGGGGTATTTGCCCAGGTGCGGAACTCAGCATTGAGCTTGTTGACGGTCTCGCGCTGTTCATTGACGCGCACCGCGGCAGTGCCGCCCTTGGTGGAGCGTGATGCGACAGCACCGTCAATGGTGAGCACCTCACGAACCGCAGGGGTCAGACGTTCATCGACGCGCTTGAGCTCTTCATCGGTGAGATCGACAAGGTCCACTCCCCTGGATTCCGCCAAACGAACGCATTCGCCGGACGCCTCATGCGCTTCGCGGAAAGGAACGCCTTCGCGCACCATCCACTCCGCCAAGTCAGTAGCCAAGGTAAAGCCCTGCGGTGCTAGCTCACGCATGCGGTCGGTGTGGAATTCCAACGTGGAGACCAGACCGGTCATTGCTGGAAGCAGCAAGTTCAGCTGCGCCACCGAGTCGACGATTGGTTCTTTGTCTTCCTGCAAGTCACGGTTATACGCCAAAGGCTGTGCCTTGAGCGTGGCCAGAAGCCCCGCCAGGTTACCAATCAGGCGTCCGGTCTTACCGCGGGTAAGCTCCGCGACATCAGGATTCTTCTTCTGCGGCATGATCGAGGAGCCAGTCGACCAAGCATCGCTTAAGGTCACGTAGCCGTATTCTGGGGTACACCAGTAGATGATTTCTTCAGCAAAGCGCGACATATCCACGGCAATCTGCGCCAGGACGAACGCGGTTTCCGAAGCAAAATCACGGGATGCAGTAGCATCCAGCGAGTTTTCCGCAGCAGCATCAAAGCCGAGTTCTTCAGCAATCGCCTCAGGGTTCAGCTGCAGCGAGGACCCTGCCAACGCGCCAGAACCATAAGGAGAAATAGCCAGACGCTTATCCAAGTCCTTCAGACGGTCAATATCGCGAAGCAGTGGCTGCGCATGCGCGAGCAAAGAATGCGCCAGCAGAATCGGCTGTGCCGCCTGCGAGTGCGTCTTACCCGGCATGATGGCCTCTGGATGCTTTTCAGCCTGGCCGGAGATAGCTTCTACCAAGTCAGAAACTTGCAGCGTGATATCACGGATGGCATCACGCACCCACATGCGGAACAAGGTTGCCACCTGGTCATTGCGGGAACGCCCCGCACGCAGACGACCGCCTACTTCCGGACCAACGATGTCAATGAGACCGCGCTCCATGGCGCCGTGCACGTCTTCATCACTGGGTGCTGGGCCAAATTCGCCCGAAGCTACCTTGGCGCCGAGTTCGTCGAGGCCGTTCAACATGGTCTGCAGGTCGGCATCGGAAAGCAATCCTGCACTGTGCAATACCTTGGCGTGTGCCTTTGACGCCAGCACATCATACGGCGCCAACACCCAGTCAAAGTGTGTCGATACCGATAATGCCGCCATGGCCTCTGACGGACCGCCGGAAAAGCGGCCGCCCCACAGTGCGCCTTCATTGGTCTTATGTGGCTGCATAATGGCTAACTATCCTCCGAGGTTATTAGAAATCGTGGTGATTACTGGCCGTTTGCGCTGGTTGGGAAACCACCGTCACGGTCACGCTTGTTAGCGATTTGGGTGGACAGGCCGTGCAGCTGAACAAAGCCCTTCGCGGCAGTCTGGTCGAAAGCATCACCGGTGTCGTAGGTAGCCAGAGAGAAGTCGTACAGAGACTGTGGCGAACGACGGCCGTTGACGATGATCTGACCTGCGTGCAGCACCAGGCGAATATCGCCGGTGACGTGCTCCTGAGACTCGGCGATGAAAGCGTCCAAAGAACGCTTCAATGGGGAGTACCACAGACCGTCATAGACCTCTTCAGACCAACGAGCATCCGTCAGGCGCTTGTAGCGTGCCAACTCGCGCTCCAAGGTGACATCTTCCAGTGCCTCGTGTGCACGAATCAGGGTGATTGCACCTGGCGCCTCGTAGATTTCACGGGACTTGATGCCAACGAGACGGTCTTCAACCATGTCCAAGCGGCCAACGCCCTGTGCACCTGCACGACGGTTCAGCTCTTCGATAGCCTGCAGCACAGTGACCTGCTTGCCATCGATAGCTACTGGCTTGCCCTTTTCGAAGGAGATAACAACCTCATCTGGAGCATTGCCCAGACCTGGCTCCTCGGTGTATGCGTAAGCATCCTTGGTCGGCGCGTTCCACAGATCTTCCAGGTAGCCAGTTTCTACCGCGCGGCCCCAGACGTTTTGGTCAATGGAAAATGGCGAAGAAGCAGACTGCTCAATAGGAAGCTTGATTTCTTCCGCGAACGCAATCGCCTTGTCACGGGTCCATGCGTAGTCACGAGCGGGCGCGATGATGTCCAAGGATGGATCCAGAGCGCGGAAAGAGACCTCGAAACGGACCTGGTCGTTGCCCTTACCGGTGCAACCGTGGGAGACGTGAGTACCGCCGAATTCCTGCGCAGCCTGAACCAAGTGCTTGGTGATCAGCGGACGAGAAATTGCAGAAACCAGTGGGTACTGCTTCATGTACATACCGTTAGCCTGGATGGTAGGCAGGCAGTACTCATCAGCGAACTCGTCCTTGGCATCGATAACGATGGACTCCACCGCACCACAGTCCAGTGCACGCTGGCGCACGGATTCCATGTCTTCACCACCCTGGCCCAAGTCCAGGGATACAGCTACAACGTCACCTCCGGTCATCTTCGCCAGGTAAGGGATGGCAACCGAGGTATCCAAACCGCCGGAGTAAGCAAGCACAACACGTGCGTTCATATTTTCTATCTCCTTTTAATCCAAGCTGTAGCTACAGTGACACTGCGCTACACATTAGGCTTTCCTGCTCCATAATACGGCTACTACCAGTAGCTGGAGTGCAAGACATCTTCTCCTGCAAAATATACACGAATATACATAATATACAAAGTCGGTGGATATTATGCGTAAGCTGATCTATTCGCTTTGTTCTGGGTGCGAGCGCGCGAGCTTTTCTGCCAATTCTGCGCCAGTGAGCGGATCCCGAGCGAGCACGAAAATCGTGTCATCGCCGGCGATGCACCCTACTACTTCTTCAAAACCGACCCGGTCGATAAAACTCGCGAGGTATTGTGCCGCTCCCGCGGGAGTGCGCAGCATGGCAATGTTGCCAGAGCTATCCGATGACACCACCAATTCATCGATCATTCTGCGCAGCTTTTCGCGCGGTCCATTGACCTGATCAACAAACTCATCCATTTCCCCGCCGACGGAGTAAAAGGACCGTCCGCCGTCGCGCTTGACCTTCTTCGCGCCCAACACGTCCAAATCGCGCGAAAGCGTTGCTTGAGTAATGTCAATGCCTTCATCGAGCAAGAGATCTGATAGTTGCACCTGACTGGTCACGCGGGTCTTGCCTAAGATTTCCAAAATCTTGGCCTGACGGGCGTTGCGGGTCTTCGGCATGGTCATAGTATTTACCTTAAACCTTTTATGCTTTCTCCGACGTTGCCTGCACGGAAGCGGCCTGCGCTGCTTGGTCCAGCAGCCACACCATTAGTGCCTTTTGCGCGTGCAGACGGTTTTCAGCCTCGTCGAAGACGCGGGACTGTGCGCCGTCGATAACTTCTGCGGTCACTTCATTACCGCGATATGCCGGAAGGCAGTGAAGGAAGATAGCATCCGATTTCGTCTGTGCCATCAGCTCCTTGTTGACCTGGTAAGGCAAAAACGGGGTGCGGCGGTCTTTGCCGTCGCCTTCATGTCCCATAGATACCCAGGTATCGGTGATGATGATATCGGCACCTTCGACAACCTTCGGGTCATTGCTCACCGTAATCGTCGCCCCAGTCTGCGCCGCGCGGTCTTGTGCGCGGTCGACAAAGTGCTGTTCCGGCTGGAAGTCATCCGGCGCACAAATCGCGATGTCTACGCCCGCAGTAGCAAATCCGATGAGGTAGGAATTCGCCATGTTGTTGGCACCATCGCCCAAGTAGACAGCCTTCTTGCCGGCAAGTTTGTCCACGCCGCCAAACTCTTCAGCACAGGTCAATAGGTCGGCAAGGATCTGGCATGGGTGCAAATCATCGGTCAACGAGTTAATAATTGGCACGGTCGATGTCTCAGCCATGTCGATGAGATTTTGGTGGGCAAAGGTACGCCAGATGATCATCTCGGTAAAACGCGA
>Ga0209487_1004907_pt1 | contig 10123 bp, 6 predicted proteins | sample Poulit2012_FD_187524 | JGI IMG/M metagenome (GOLD analysis project Ga0209487, IMG submission 187524) | Agricultural soil microbial communities from Georgia to study Nitrogen management - Poultry litter 2012 (SPAdes) (version 2) | ecosystem: Environmental > Terrestrial > Soil > Agricultural land... | reverse complement strand
TAGAGTAGGTCGCCGCCTCATCATTTATTATTTTACTTACGGACCGTCTTCTGGCTCCCATGCCAGAGACACCGACCCATATATGAAAAGCCTCCTTCGCCCTCCCGAAGTGAGGCTTTTTTTGTTTTAGGAGTTAATTATTTACGCTGGCTTGATTTCCTTGATTGCATGATTACTGTTTATCTATATTTCAACTTATAATTATGTATTTTTGGAGTCTTGTAATCTTAATGCTTTAACTCTCAAGGAAACAGCAAACAAGGACCTCTCGTCGTGAAATCCGATATTATGAAGAGCCTCTCAATAGACCAGGATTTTTCAACCTTTCTGAAAACCTATAGGGACAGGTTGACCAATCTCTTCAATGACCGGTTGAGTGAAACCGAGATCTCAACCCAGAGAGGTTTGCCTCCCTATGTGCTGCGTCAGATTCTGGAATGTAATCCCCTCTCTACATTTATTCCTGACAGCTACGGTGGTCGTGGTGCCAAAACTCACGAGGCTCTCTCAATGCTTGAGACCTCCTCCTATCAGTCTCTTCCTCTGTCACTAATGATGGGCATTAATGGCGCTCTTTTTCTGCAGCCTCTGGCAAATTACGGCTCTGAAGAGGCGAAACAAGAGGTCTTCTCCAGGTTTTTGAAAGAGAAGAACATGGGTGGTCTGATGATCACCGAACCAGATTTTGGATCAGATGCACTTCGTATGCAGACCAGCTTCAAAAAAAAGGGTGATTACTACGAAGTAAAGGGACTGAAGCATTGGGCAGGTTTAACCGGATGGGCCGACTACTGGCTGATCACCGCAAGAGGATACGATGAGAATGGAAAATTGAGCAGAGACATCGGTTTCTTTGTCCATGAAACCCATAGAGGAGGGGTAGAGGTCAAGGAGTATTATAAGAACCTCGGGCTCTATATGTTGCCTTATGGGAGGAATCAGATCAATATCAAGGTTCCACAGAACTACCGGCTTGAACCTTCCAGTACTGGTATCAAGATGATGCTTGATATCCTGCACCGGAGTCGCTTGCAGTTCCCTGGTATGTCGACCGGGTACTTGAAACGGATGCTTGATGAGGGGTTGGCACACTGCAAAGAGAGATTTGTAGGTGGCAGTAGTCTCTTCAACTATGATCAGGTTCGTGAACGTCTTGCGAAGCTTCAGTCCTATTTCACGGTAAGCTCAGCCATGAGCTTTTTTACCAGCAGTAATGTCTCTATCGATGATGATACCTCGAAAATGGACGTTGCTGCCAATTCTATCAAAACGGTCTCCACCGACTATATGCAGTGCGCAGCTCAATCACTGCTGCAACTGGTAGGGGCCCAAGGCTATCGTCTCGACCATATTGCCGGCCGGTCTCTGATCGACAGCCGGCCCTTTCAGATTTTTGAGGGGTCAAACGATATTCTCTACCAGCAGATCACCGAGTCGATATTCAAATTGATGAAGCGATCGAAGAAGAGGAACTTGTATGAATTCCTGAAACAGTACTCTCTCACAAGCAATGCGGTCGACTATTTCAAAGAGGTCTTGGATTTTGAGGTTGATTTCCAGATTGCACAGCGAAAACTGGTTCAGATGGGACGAACTATCAGCCGGATTGTCTCTCTTGAACTGACATTGCGATTGGGGGAGAAGGGGTTTAACAGTGATATGATCTCAAGCAGTGTCAAAGTTCTGCAGAATGAAACGAGATCTCTGATAACTACATTCTGTAACGAACACAGTTCCGAGGTTTTGGAAGATTATGAGAGTGACAGCTCATGGCTCAGCTTTCTTTCACCGAACTATGCAAAGGGTTAATCAGATCTGCTGCTGAAGCAGTACTGTGGGAAGAGACAGGTTTAAGGGTTAGACATTGAATCATATTAGAGCAGGTGGCATGAGTCAGGATAAAGCGGGCAAAGAGGAGAAAGAAGCACTTGAGAAGTATCTACTGCAATTTCTGAACCTGGAGAAGAGATTTCCACTACTACCGGGCATAAACAATTCCGAAGCTATGGCAGGGCTCCTCGGTTTGGAGATCGAGGATCTCACGAAGTTCAGAGACCTTTACAGAAACAACGCTAAGGAAGCAGCCAAAGAGCTGCTGGAGGAAGAAGAGGTTGAAGGGTGGGTGGAGTCACTGCCTTTTGAGGAGGGAGATAAGATCGTCGCACTGGGAGATTCGATGACGGACGATCTGCAGGGCTGGTTCAACATCTTCTCCAATCTTCTGGAGAGCGCCAGACCCGATATGAGCTTCAAGTTTATCAACAGTGGCGTCTCCTACAATACGACTTCGGAAGCGCTGCGCAGGTTACATCAGGATGTCCTCTCACATGAACCGGAATGGGTCATGATTTCACTCGGTACATTTGATGCCATTCGTCTTGATTTTGCTCCGGGCCGAACTCTGATTCCCCTGTCTGAGACCTGGGAGAATCTCACGACGATTGCGGATGCCATAGCTGAAGTCACAGATAATCCGATTATATGGATCGCTCCACCGCCCGTCATTCCCGGACTTCTTGATGAGATGGAGTATTTTGATTTCGATATCGACGAGAGAGACCTGTTCTCTATCAGAGAGATCATAGCTGGTAAAACTGGCTATATAGTTGACCCGGTCGGTCACCGTATGGGTAAGCCGGCAGAGGCCTGGTACTACCTCAGTGATGGCATAAATCCATCTCTCAGCGGGCATACCAATACAGTCAGGGAGCTCTTGAAGAGCCTGGCGACTGCCGAGGTCAAGAAAAGCTCAGGTTTCAGAGGTTCAGAGAATTCAAACAGCTCCGAATAGGCAGATTCATTCCTGCATCTTCAGAAACACTTGGTTCAGAACGGCAGGTTCAGAACGGCAGATTCATAACGACATCATCAGGGTTCAGAACGACATCTTCAGAGAGAACAGTTCAACTGTCGGTTCATAACTCATCCCGATATCACCACTGCTGATCACCGGCTGATCATGAATGGAGGGTCTTCCCATCTCCAGACGGTAGTTTTGTGAGGAGACAGCCAGAAGTGAACTGCGGTTCAGAAAACCGGCATCGGCAAAATCTCTGTTTCTTCGGGAGAGTACGAAAGAATCAACCAATCCAAATGCGAAGCCTGTCCACGCACCGATTCCGCTCCCGTACTGGAGGCCATTGACAAGAGGCTTGTCTGCAATGAGCATTCCTGCCATTCCGAAGATGGCTCCACCGGCTGCTCCGTAGAAGGTGTCCAGAAGAATGATGATCGTACTGTTGCTGCCGTCATTGAAGACTCCGGAGATGTAGAACTGCTCACCTCTGGGTAGTGTGGCGATGTCGTAGATACTGATCGCGGCCCCTCCAATAACACCTCCCCCCAGACCCATTCTTACAGGGAGAAAATCTGAACTGTTGTTCAGAGCCATGGTCGCCGCCCCCAGTAAAGATCCCGTGACGGCCCCGTTGATCACATTGCCACCAATTACTTCAATGGTTTGGGCTTTACTATTTGCAAAGAATACCGATAATATCAAGAGTAGAATCCCTGTCTTGAATCCTTTCATAATCCGGGTGTAAATCATTTATGAATGTAGATGACCGTTACAGCTGCACGTCGCTAACCGGGATCTGACATTGCAACGGGAAGTACTTTTCCATTGAAAAGATCATGACCGTCAAGGACAAAGTCAGACAGGTATCTTCCCATTCTCTCTGCGGTGACAGGAGCCTGAAGACCGGGAAATGCAGTCTGGAACATCTCTGTCTCAACTGCACCGAAACAGAGGCAGTTTACACTGATATCTCTGTCTTGAAGTTCCACTGCCAGGCATTCAGTGAGAATTGCCATAGCGCCTTTGGCACTGCTGTAGCCGCTGAGTCCGGGAAATTTGCTGCTCTGCTGATAGCCGCCCATACTGCTGATTGCCACAATATGTGAACCGCTGTTCATCCGGTCTAGAAGGACTCTCGTCAGTCGGACAGGTCCCATAAGATTGACTTCGATCATGTCGGACCAGTCCCTGTCGCTGAGCTCTTCAAACCTCTTGTTGATCAGAAGACCGGCATTGTGAACCAGTCCGTCCAGTCGGAGGTCGTTCCGGTGAAGATGTTCCAGAATAGTTTCTATCTCCTGGTGACGGGTAATGTCGGCCGGAAGGTAATCGATCTTGCCGTCGAGTCCGTTTGTGTCTGACGTATCTGAAAATGGGCTCAGACCGGTTCTGGCAACTGCGATGACGTGGTGTCCTGACTCGGCCAGTTTCAGGGAACACTGTTCACCGACGCCGCGGCTGGCCCCTGTAACCAGTACTGTTCTTTTGGACATGTGATTCTGAGTTATGCACAGTAAGATGATCACAGAACTTAATCATCTGATGGCTTATATGCTTCTGAGCTTCCGTATGAAAAAATCAAGATCTGAACCTGTCGGAATGTTATGTTGAAGAGCTGAAAAAGACCCGGATGAATACACCAGATTAAAGGTTGGTTGTGCTGACGATACCTGCCCGGGACTGCTGAACCCATTTTACAGGAACCTTCATGAAGTTAGGAACAAAGCTGCTTCTCAGCTATCTGGCTGTAGCCCTGCTGGTGCTGCTGGTGGGGGCGGGCTCCTTTATTCTCAATGAGAATATAAAGGAACAGCTCATCAGGGACAGCCATGAATCTGTGTCACAGATACAGAGGTTGTCCAGGCTCGAATTTGATCTCCAGAACAGTCTGCTGTTCACACGAAACTTTCTGACCGAGAAGAGTCGTGAGAGAGAACGGGAGCGGGAGAGAGGCGCCTCCGATGTACAGCTTAAAAGCCGGGCGGCAGAGACGGCAGCGAAGCGGAGTCTTGACCGGTTCGCTCAGAATCTCGACTCCATTCAGGCAGAACTTGCGGGTCCGGGGATGCTCCGCGGAGAACAGGATCAGATAGACAGGCAGATGAAGAGTTTTGCGGACACCATGGCCGTCAGTTTCGAGCTCTATAGCTCTCTCATCGAGGAGCTGTTTGATAGTGAGGATGAGATCATGCTGGGAGATGAGATCTTCAATTTGACGATTGAGCCCTATTTCCGGACGACACTGCTGGGCATCCTTGATGACTTCCGTTCAATTCAGAGTAACCGGATCTCGATGCAGATGGACCAGATACGAGAGCAGACCGAACGGACAACGGTCATTATCTTTGTCATCACCTGTATCGCTTTCATCGTGGCTTGTGCCCTGGCTTACCTGATCTACCGCTCCATCGCACGTCCGATACGTCATCTGATGACAGCCGCCGAAGAGATTGGCTCAGGTAATCTGGATAAACGGATCCAGATCGGAACCAAAGATGAGCTTGAGCAGCTGGGAAATGCCTTCAATCAGATGGCTTCGAATCTCAATCGCTCTATGGTTTCAAGGCGTTATGTGAACAACATCATCCAGTCGATGGGCGACATGCTGGTGGTGACCGATACGCGGTATCGGGTGGAACTGATCAATAAAAGTACTGCGGAGACGCTTGAATATAGTACCGATGGCCTGAATGGAGAGGAGATCTGGACACTGTTTGACACGGCTAGTATAGAGGAGCTCAGAGCGAGTCTCTCTGCATCGCATCTGGGCCGGGGTTTTGAGACAGCCTACCGTACACGCGGGGGGAAGGTGATTCCAGTAATTATGTCTTTCTCTTCACTCAAGGATCTGACCGGTGAATTGGTCGGATATGTGTTTGTTGCCAGCAATATCACGGCGCAGAAAGAGGCTGAAGAGAAGCTGAATAAATCGCTCAGGGAGAAAGAGGTGTTGCTTGCCGAGATTCATCACCGCGTGAAGAACAATCTCGCGGTCATCTGTGGATTGCTGGAGATGCAGGTCTGGAATCTTCCTGATGATGATAAAAGTATCAGCCCGCTCAAGGAGAGCCAGCTTCGGATACAGTCCATCGCCCTGGTTCACGAACTGCTCTATCAGTCGGAGAACTTCTCTGAAGTCAAGTATGATGAGTATATCCTCAAGCTGCTGAAGGCCATTCAGCAGATGCACAGGGGACAGAAGAACTCGATCAGGATTCTGAACCGGCTCCAACCGGTGCGCCTGACGATACAGAAGGCCATTCCGGCATCTCTCATTCTGAATGAACTCATTGTCAATGCCTACAAGCACGCATTCAATGACCAGACTGAGGGTGAAATCAACATCACGCTATCGCAAACGGAGAGCAGCGGTGTTATTGAGTTGACGGTTCAGGACAACGGGATTGGTCTGCCACCGGATTTTGATCCTATGCACGAGAAATCTCTGGGTATGACTCTGCTCAAGACGCTCATCCAGCAGATTCGGGCAGAGCTGGATGTGTGCACACCTCCCGACGGGGGGTCCGGTTCGAAATTTGTGATCCGTTTTCCCGGAGACTGAAGCAGCTCGTGGAAGGCACAGTCCATAGAAGCATGCTGCTCGGCCACCCTTAGAAGGAGGGTGTTCGGTCACGCGCCCCTCTGCGAAAAGCACCCGGCCTTTAGCGAAAAAGCACCGGCCCTCTGCGAAAAGTAAGTATCGACAGAAACCGGGATAGCCATTCACAGAGAGTCTATTCGCGAACCTCAGCCGCTTCCCGTTCCCACCAGAAGGGCAGGCGCTCTTTCGGTGAGTTACCGATCTCATTCAGAGTGGAAGCATCATAGAGTCGCCCGTTGACCATGGTGTACCGGACATTCTCTGTCACAGACAGATCGTCCAGCGGGTTCCCGTCGATCACAATCAGATCGGCGAGTTTGCCCAGCTCCAGAGAGCCTATATGATCCCCCATTCCCAGGTAGCGGGCACCATTCAGGGTAGCAGCTCGCAGCGCTTCAAGCGGCTCCATCCCTCCCTGGTGAAGCATCCACAGCTCCCAGTGAGCAGCCAGCCCCTGTAGCTGGCCGTGTGAGCCCAGGTTGACCCGCACACCCTGTTCACTGAGCTCATTGGCTGTTTCTGCGGTACTGATGTGACCGGACAGATACTCCTCTTCGGGAATCATCGTTCTGTGTCTGGATCGTGCATCCACCTGTGGTCGGGGAGTGAACGTCAGCAGTCGCTCCTTCTCCCATACCTTCGTGTTCTGGTACCAGTAGAACTCTCCGTTAACCGTTCCATAGTTAACGACCAAGGTCGGTGTGTACCCGGTCTGGCTCGCCTCCCAGAGCCGGGTGACATCGCTGTACAGTGGATAGACCGGGACATTATGTTCAATGCCATTATGACCATCCAGAATCATGCTCATGTTGTGGGTAAAGGTGGAACCGCCTTCCGGGAATACAAAAACACCCAGCTCACGGCCCGCCTGAAGCACCTGCTGCCGCTGATCTCTTCGCGGCTGATTGTAGCTCTTTACCGAGATGGCACCAAAAGCCTGTGTGCGGCGAACGGCTGCCATGGCATCCTCCAGTGAGTTGATGACCGCCTTGAAATCACCCTCGGCTCCGTAGAGAATCCTTCCGGTGGAGAAGATGCGGGGACCGGTCATCACACCGCTCCGTATCATTTCAGCCTGCGAAAAGATCATCTCACTGTCTGATGAGGGGTCGTGCGCCGTGGTCACTCCATAGGCCAGATTGGCAAAATACTCCCACTGCTGTTCCGGGCTCAGACCGTGACGGAAGTTGCCGATATGGGCATGGACATCTACGAAACCCGGAACTATGGTCTCTCCCTCCAGAGAGACAATATGGGCACCGGCGGGAATATCAACCTCACCCTCCTGGCCCAGATCAGAGATACGATTCTCCTCCACCACTAAGGTTCCGTTTTCGATCACTTCATCCCCGTTCATGGTGATGATCCTTGCACCTGTAAACGCCACCACTCCGGATGGAACGTCTGCCTCCAGCTCCAGGCCAATCGGCACCGAGCTGTTCTCTCCGACCGGTACCTCCGATTCGGGAGATGAGCCGTTCAGAAAATCAAACACATCCTCCAGGGCGACAGAGTAGTAGCGGTTCCCGAGTGTCCAGTGCAGATGCCGGCCATCCTGACTCCAGTGCAGATTGATGCCTGCATCTTCGGCTACCTGTGCAACCGGTATGGCATCGGTATCGGCGTGTAGGTTGACCGGTGTACCTGTCTCCGGCATGGGGGCGACATAGACATTGAACAGTTCATTGAAGGCGATCCAGCGGTTGTCCGGACTCGGAACAAAGTTGTTGGCATAGGTCGACGTGAAGTGGGTGCGCCTGTCCTGTCCGTTCAGATCGACACTGTTGTACTCCCTATCCAGGGCGCTTCCCCCCAGGTAGAAGATGCGCTCTCCGGAGTGGCTGAACCGTGCATTCTGGCCCTCGGGATAGACCCGTTCCATCTCTCCACCGTCCAGAACCATGGTGTAGATACCCGGTCGGGTGGTCCAGGCATGACCCTGATGATTGTTACCTCCCTCACGCCGGAATAGTATCCGCTCGCCGTCGGGCGAGAAGCGGGGTTCACGATAGATCCCTCTCTCCCTGGTTAAAGGCACCGGACGGGACCCGCTCTCCAGATCGATCATCTGAATCGAGCCCATCTCTGTGTCACTCCAAGTGACGTAGACAAGTTGACGCCCGTCCGGGGAGAATGAAGGTTCAAACTCCAGATCCCCGCTATCTGTCAGCCGCTGTGGTTCGCCATCTGGCAACTCTTTTCTCCAGAGGTATCCGGCAGCATTGAAGATGAGTAATTGGCCATCCGGAGAGGTCACTGCATGCCGAATCGCCCGGCTTTGAAAAGTGTCAGGCGCCGGATCCACCTCTTTCTTCACCACGTCTTCGATCCTCTGATTCACCTCAGCTTCGAAAGGAATCGTCTCAGCATCACCGGTTGAGGTATTAATTCGACGGATCTTGCCACCGGACCAGATGATGAGATGTTCACTGTCCGGCAGCCAGCTGAAGTTGGGGTAGGGGCCGAATATTGCCCAGGCCTCCTGCTGATCCCTGCTCAACTCCTCATAGACCGGCCACTCCAGTCCACTCTCCAGGTCTCTCAGATAGAGTACAGTACTGGTGCGAACACGGCGAATAAATGCCATCGTCGATCCATCCGGGGAGATGACAGGATTGATGGCACCTCCCGGGCCACCCGTTACCCGTTCCGTTTTTCCGGTCTCCCTGTCGTAGCGGTTGATGACATAGATCTGGCTGTTGGGATCCTTGTTGTAGAGAAACATCCCGCCTGGATAGACATCCTGGCTGTAGTAGATGTACCGGCCATCGGGCGAGAAGGCGGGCTGTCCGAGGTCCTGCTGATCGTTCATTCTCTCTACCAGACGTATACCCTGTCCGCCACTTCTGTGATAGAGCCAGATCTCCCCGGCTCCCAGCGAGCGAGTCGATGTATAGTGCTTCCGTGCTGCCAGATAGTTGCTGTCCGGTGCCCAGGCCGGATTGTTGAGCAGCCTGAAATCCTCTGTTGTCACCTGATGTGCATCTGAACCATCATGGTTCATGATCCAGATATTGTCACCGCCACCCCGGTCACTGGTGAAGGAGATCCGACTGCCATCCGGACTGAAACGTGGCTGTATCTCATAGGCTGGACCGCCACGCAGCAGAGTCGCCTTGCCGCCTGTGACCGGCATGATGTAGATATCCCCTAGCAGATCAAAAACAATCTCCTCACCATCCGGACTCACATCAAGATTCATCCAGGTTCCCTCATCCGTGGTGAACTCTACGTAGGTAGCATCGGTACGTTCTTCAGTCACATCCCATCCGTCCTCAGACTCTTGCCCGATACTCAGTTGAGGTACAATGACTATCAGAAGCAGGGTCAGCAGTGATCTGATGAGTTCAGACCTTGTGAATGCAGATTTGGTATGCGCAGATCTTACGGTTTCAGGCCTGCTGTGCGCAGATCGTATGGATTCAGGCTCGCTGAGTGTAGATCTTACGGTTTCAGGACTGCTGTGCGCAGATCGTATGGATTCAGGCTCGCTGAGTGCATATCGTATGGGTTCAGACATAGATAAATCAGAGATTCAGTTTATAAGGTGCGTTGCCGGTGACCGGGCCGGCCGGTCCGTGTAGTGAACCGGCGATGGTGCAGTGAAACCAGCGACTTTGCAATGAAACCAGCGACTGTGCAATGAAACCAGCGACGGAACCTGCCCTGCAGGTTTGACGCATGATATACAGCTATGATAACCTCTTCAGCAGCTCCTGAGTATG
>Ga0209487_1004906_pt1 | contig 10124 bp, 9 predicted proteins | sample Poulit2012_FD_187524 | JGI IMG/M metagenome (GOLD analysis project Ga0209487, IMG submission 187524) | Agricultural soil microbial communities from Georgia to study Nitrogen management - Poultry litter 2012 (SPAdes) (version 2) | ecosystem: Environmental > Terrestrial > Soil > Agricultural land... | reverse complement strand
GGCCACGCCGACCGGCTTGTCGACGGCCACAAGATCGTCGTCCTGATATACGATCCGCATGTCCTCGACGGTTTCGGCCACGACCTCGGCCGTGCGGGGGGCCGGCACGGTGGCCTCGATGATGGCCCCCGGCTCAACCCGCTGGGATTTGGCGGGAACCTGCGCGTCGACTAGCACCTCGCCGGCCACCAGCAGGTCGGCCACCCGACTGCGGGACAAGCCCAGTAAGCGGGAGACGGCGGTGTCGATGCGCTCCCCGGCCAAACCCTCCGGGACGGCGATTACGCGCTTCTGGCCCCCCTGATCATGGGCCCCCTGATCATAGGCACTATCTGCGGAGCTCATCGTTTACCGTTCAGCCCGATGCCGCGCCAGGTCCGCCAGATAATGATGACCGCGGCGACCGTGATGGCGCAATCGGCAACGTTGAAGACCGGCCAGTGGTGGATATGCAAGAAATCGATCACGTGCCCGCGCATGAAGGACGGCTCGCGCAGGATCCGGTCGGTGAGGTTGCCCAAAGCGCCGCCCAGGAGGCAGCCCAGTCCGATAGCCCAGCCGGTATCTCGCAGCCGCGATGCCGCCCGGATCACGACGACTACCACAACGATGGCCAGGACGCTCAGAGCCGCGGTCAGCCCGGTTCCCAGGCTGAAGGCCGCGCCGGGGTTACGCGTCAAAACCAGATCGAATACACCCGGAACGATTTCGACCACCCGGCCGCTCGACAGGGCGGCCACCGCCCACGTCTTAGTCAGCTGATCTAAGCCCCACACGACACCGCCGATGACGGCAAACAGCCATATGCATCGTCTGGTGGTCGTACTCAGCGACGCTCCTCGAGTTTCTTGCATGACATACACAGTGTTGCACGGGGGAAAGCCATGAGACGCATTTTACCGATCGGTTCGCCACAGGATTCACATAAACCGTACGTACCGTTGTCCAGCCGCTCCAATGCTCGTTGCGTCTGTAACAACAGATCACGCTGATTGGCGACCAGCGACAATTCCGAGTCACGCTCCAAGGCATTGGACCCCAGATCGGCTTGGTCGCTGCCGCTGGAGTCCGGGCCGTCCCGAAGCCGATCTTGGATTTCCCGTGCGGTGACGTCGAGCTCATCCTGGAGCCGTTCGAGATCGGTATTCAGATCGTCTGTGACCGAAGCGAGTTCATCGTTGGTCCACGGATCCTCATCGGCACGCACGGCTAGCGACTTTTTCGGCATGGCCGGAGATTAGACGGCCGCGACAAAAAAGACAACTCCACACGCGAATACCATCGGAAAACCAAGGGGCTTCCGGGCAAAAACCGGCGGTCTCGTAGACTTCGCCTGTGACCCAGCACGAAGTAACCAGCCGCGGATATCCCGATATTCCCGCGCATATCGATCTGCCCGCGCTCGAACATCAGATCCTCGAATTATGGCGCGAACAGGACACCTTCGCCGCCAGTCTACGGCGCACCGAAGGCGCCCCTACCTGGACTTTTTACGAGGGCCCACCGACCGCCAACGGTGTGCCCGGCACGCACCACGTCGAAGCGCGTGTCTTCAAGGACGTGTTCCCGCGATTCAAGACGATGCAGGGATACCACGTCGAACGGAAAGCCGGCTGGGATTGTCACGGCTTGCCGGTCGAGATCGCCGTGGAAAAAGAACTCGGCTTTAACGGGAAACCCGATATAGAGGCGTACGGGATCGCAGAATTCAACGCATACTGCCGTGAAGCCGTCCAGCGAAACGTCGATGAATTCGAGCAGATGACCCGGCGCATGGGGTATTGGACCGATATGGCCCACCCCTACCGCACGATGGATGCCGGCTATATCGAAAGTGTGTGGTGGGCGCTAGCGCGCGTCTACGAGCGCGGATTGCTGGTTGAAGACTTCCGCGTCGCCCCGTACTGCCCGCGATGCGGAACCGCATTATCGGACCACGAGCTGGCACAGGGATACGAAACCGTAGTTGACCCCTCGGTATACGTGCGGTTACCGATCACCTCGGGACCGTACGCGGAGCGGGCCTCAATCCTGGTGTGGACAACCACGCCGTGGACACTTCCCTCCAATGCGCTAGTGGCCGTACACCCCGATGTGGAATATGTCATAGCCGAAGCCGGAGGCGAGAACCTCGTCGTGGCCGCCGATCTGGCCGATACGGTCCTGGGTGAAGGCTGGACGGCGCACCAGCGGATCCGCGGCGCCGACATGGTCGGCTGGACATATGAGCGCCCCCTCGACATCGTCCCGTGGCCGTCAGCGGGCCATTTCGTGGTCGCCGAAGAATATGTCACGACGGACGAAGGCACCGGACTGGTACATCAGGCCACCGTTTTCGGCGCCGACGATATGGATTCGGTGCGGCGTAACGGCGTCGAGCTGATCAATCCGATCGATACCCGGGGTCGGTTCGACGAAGACCTCGAACTTCTTGGCGGACTGTTCTTCAAGGATGCCGACGCCGTCGTGCTCGACCGGCTCAAGGCCGATGGAAAGCTGTGGCTCGCCCAGGAATATGAACACTCCTATCCGCACTGCTGGCGTTGTCATACACCGTTGATGTATTACGCTCTGCCGACCTGGTATATCCGTACCACCAGCATCAAAGACGAGCTCCTCCGCGAAAACGAACGCACCAACTGGTATCCCGATACGATCAAGCACGGACGATACGGCGATTGGCTCAACAACAATATCGATTGGGCGCTTTCACGAAGCCGGTATTGGGGAACTCCCCTTCCGATCTGGCGCAATGACGCCGACCCGCAACGCATGATCTGTGTGGAATCACTTGCGCACTTGTCCGAACTAGCCGGTCGCGACCTGTCCGGATTAGATCCGCACCGCCCCTTCATCGATGAGGTGACGTTCAGCATCGAAGGCCAGGAGGGCACATACCGGCGGGTACCCGAAGTCATCGACGCGTGGTTCGACTCGGGGTCCATGCCGTTCGCGCAATGGGGTTATCCGCACGCGCCCGGGTCACAATCCCGATTCGAACAAGCGTTTCCGGCCCAGTACATCTGTGAGGCGATCGATCAGACCCGCGGCTGGTTCTACTCGCTGATGGCTGTGTCGACGCTGGTGTTCGACCGCAATTCTTACGAGAACGTCGTATGCCTGGGCCACATCCTGGCCGAAGACGGTAAGAAAATGAGCAAACATTTGGGCAATGTCCTGCTGCCCATGCCGTTGATGGAACAACACGGTGCCGACGCCGTGCGCTGGTTTATGGCCTGCTCGGGCTCGCCGTGGGCGGCCCGACGCATCGGCCATACCGCCCTAGATGAAATCGTGCGCAAAACCCTGCTGACATTGTGGAACACCGTCGCATTCCAGGCGTTGTACGCACGGGCCGAAAACTGGCAACCCCACGCCGACCGGCCCCCCGTGGCAGAACGTCCGCTGCTAGACCGCTGGCTGATATCGCGCACCCACATCGTCATCGGGCAGCTGACCGACGCATTCGAGAATTTCGAGACACAACGCGCCGGAAACGTGCTCAACGCGTTCGTCGACGAACTGTCCAACTGGTACGTGCGTCGCTCGCGCCGCCGGTTCTGGCGCGGTGATGACGCCGCCCTGTCAACCCTGCACGAAGTGTTAGATACGCTCGCGCGGCTTATCGCGCCGATCACTCCCTTTATCGCCGAACGCATCTGGCAGGACATCGTCCGTTCGGTTGACCCCAAGGCTGCGGCGTCGGTGCACCTGGCATCTTGGCCGGAGGCCGATCCGGAACGGATCGTGGACGGGCTCGACGAGCAGATGGCCGCCGCGCGCCGGATCACCGAGATGGGCAGGGCGGCGCGCGCGGAGGCGGGCATGCGCACGCGTCAGCCGCTGCGCCGGATTCTGGTCCCGTCGCGCAGTTGGCAATTGCTCGGTGAGCAATTAGTGCAGCAGGTCTGTGACGAACTCAACGTGCGCGCCGTGGAACCGTTCGGCGGTGACGACGGTCAGTTGATTGATCACGAAGTCAAACCCAATTTCCGCTCTCTTGGCAAGAAGTTCGGTAAGCGCACTCCGCAGGTCGCCCGGGCGATCGAACACGAAGAACCCGGAAAACTGGTGGAGGCCGTGAGCCAAGGTCCGGCCACCGTCTCCGCCGACGGCCTCGATGTGACCATCGACGCGGACGACGTGCACATCCTCGAGCGTCCGCGCGAGGGCTGGTCGGTTGTGAACGATCAGGGCGAGACCGTGGCCCTGGATCTGGAACTGGACGATGAGCTTCGGCGTGCCGGCATGGCCCGGGAGGTTATCCGGCTGATTCAAGAAGCACGAAAGACGTCGGGGCTCCACGTTAGCGACCGCATTCACCTGCGCTGGCATGCCGAACGTGAAGACTTAGCGGCGGCTCTTGAAGACCACCGCGATCAGATCGCCACCGAAGTGCTGGCCACCGAAGTCGGTGTGGATCGCGATGCGAGCCGATTCACAGATGCCGATCTAGGCATCGCCTTCGATATTCAGAAGGCAACCGGCGAATAAATTCCGGCGGCTAGATTAGGACTGGCTTTTGTACTGGTGACGTATGAGATGGCGTCGTCTTAGATGCCGTCGTCGGTACGAATCCGTCGCGGCGCGGACTGCGTGTCGTAGTCACCGCTTTCGTCGTAGGACTGATCCTGCGAGGCCAGTCCTTCAAGCTGGGTCTGGAAGTAATTCTTCAGGCGCGCGCGATACTCGCGCTCATAGGCGCGCAGGTGCTCGACATCGCGTTGGAGCTCGTCGCGTTCCCGTTCAATGGCGCTGAGCGCCTGCTCACGGCGCTCGTTGGTTTCCTCGTCGAGCTTCTGGGCGCGAATACGCGAATCGGTCTCAATCCGCTCGGCCTTGCCGCGCGCCTCGTTGACGATGCGGTCCGCCTTGGTTTGCGCTTCACCCACAACCCGGTCGGCTTCTTCCTTGGCCTGCTCCATGAGTTCTTCGGCATTATTTGACGCGATCTCCAGGAGCCGGGCCGCAGCCGAGGAGGCTTCGCTCGTCGACGTGACCTCCCGAACCTCTTGAACCGCCGATTCGATGTCGTCGGCCGTGGAAGCCGCCGACCGCCGGGCGGGAGCTTGGCCGGCCGGCTCCTGTGGTTCTGCCTGCGCGGCCTCTTCCTCCGGTTCCCAGGCCGAGAGCGGCTGATACTCCTGCGTCTGCTCCTCAGCAGATTGTGTGTCAGGCCACTGGGTCTCTGGGCGCTGGCTTTCTGGACGTTGTGCTTCAGACCGTTCGGGTTCTGACCGCGTCTGTGGAGCCGGCGCGGCCTGCGTCTGCGATGGTGCGATCAGACCCGTGGTTTCGCCACTGGAAGCCGCGGCAACCTTGGCTCGCAGCTCTTCGTTCTCCACGGTGAGCCGTTCGAGTTCTGCCTCGACCTCGTCGAGGAACTGATCGACTTCTCCCATGTCATAACCCTCACGCAGGCGGACGGGGGTAAAACGCTTATTGCGTACGTCCTCGGGAGTCAGCGGCATTAGTTCACCTCAGGGTCTATCGTTAAATGGTTGTGGATACACCGTACCGCGCCGGCAGTGTGCACTGCCAGAGTGCCATCCGTTCATGCAAGATTCGCATTAGATAAAAATCCGTTGCACCAGTGTCATCGCCAAATAGATCGCGATCAATAAAATAATAGGCGACAGATCAATGGCCGCCGCGCCCATCCGGATCGGCGGAATGATCCCGCGCACCAGCCGCAACGGCGGATCGGTGATGGAGTAAATCACTTCGCACAGTACCGCCGATACACCCGAAGGGCGCCAATCCCGAGCCAGCAACCGGACCCATTCCAAAATAAAGCGGGCTATCAGGATCAGCAGGGCCAGCGTCAGCAGGAACGAAAGTATATTTCCGACCGACTGCAAAGCTTAGCTTTGGTTGTAGAAACCGCCGGCGGCGATTCGCTGCTTATCTTCGTCGGTAACCATGACGCTTGACGGTGAGAGTAAAAACACTTTCGCCGTGACGCGGTTAAGCGTGCCGTGAACCGCGAAGACCAGCCCCGCCGCGAAATCGACCAGACGCTTGGCGTCGTCATCGTCGATCTCCGATAGGTTCATGATGACCGGCACCCGATCGCGGAAATGTTCGCCGACGGTTCGGGCGTCGTTATACGTGCGCGGCGTGACAGTTTCGATCCGCGCAAGGTCGGTGATCGACTGCTGCTCGGGAACCTCACGCACAGCCCGCGGCGCACTCGCGCGGGCACGTGCTTCGCGCTCATCACGACGCTCGTCTCTACCGTCTCGACGATTAGATGCGCGATTATAGGGGCGATTGTCCGTGCGTTCATCAATCTGCGCCACCGAGGCCCGGTGTGCCACCGCGCCTCCGGTGCCCGTGGGCTCCAGTTCTTCGAACTCGTCGTCGAAGTCGGCCTGTTCAACCAGGCCGAGGTATTCGCCGACTTTACGCATTGCGCCAGCCATGAATTCTCCGTTGGGTCCGTTCGAAAATTACAACTTGAGACTACTGCAGGAATGGTCACTCTTGGCGTACCACGCGCCGGATCGCCCGGCGTGTCGCACGATTAACACATATTTGGCCCCGATCACGCCAGCATCACCGCCCCGGCGAAGCGACCCGAACGCGCGCCCTGCCGCCGGTACGAGAACAGGTGTTCGTCTTCGATTGTGCACCTGCCGGCGCCGATATCTGCTACCTGCACGCCGGCCTCGCGTAGCTGACGCGCGACACCGGCACCGATATCGGCTCCGGAGGTACCCCAGCGCGTGGTCGTACGAGTGCCGTTCACATGATGCTCTACGGCATCGGCCATATCGGCGGGAAGTTCATAACACGCACCGCACGCCCGCGGTCCGATCCAGGCTCGAATGGTTTGAGCGCCGTGTCGTTGCAGCGCGGCTACGGCATTACTCACCACGCCGGACAGCAGTCCGGTCCGTCCGGCATGCACCGCGGCCACCGACTGCGCCTCGACGGCATGCAGAAGCACCGGAACGCAATCGGCCACCCGAACCACCAGCGCCAGGCCCGGCTGGGTGGTGGCGATCGCATCGGCCGTGGGCACACCGCAATCCTCATCGACCCATACCAAATCGGCGCCGTGCACCTGCCGCATGATCGCGGTGTCGGCACCCAAACCAGCCCGCAATCGAGCGAAATTTTGTTCCACGTTCGCCGGATCGTCGTCGCCCCCGGTCTGCAGGTTCAATGACGCCCAGGGGCCCGAGCTGACGCCGCCTGCACGGGCGGTGAACACCACGCGCACGCCATCGGCATCGATATCAGTGTCGAACATCACCGCAAGAAGTCGGGTATATCCAAATCGTCGCCGTATTCGACCTCGACCGGCTCGGGAGCCACCGTCGGCTCTTCCTGGCGGCGGCGCCCCGGCTGTTCGGACAAATACGATCCGGCCGAGCGCGGCTCGGCGCGCTGCGCCGATTCGTCCTGCTCGTCGGCTTCGGCGGGCGCGTTCTTCAGCAGGGCCGGTTGTCCGGTTTCACGCACCTTCGGCTCTCCCCCGTCGAATCCGGCGGCGATAACCGTCACGCGGACCTCGTCGCCCAGCGCATCATCGATGACGGCGCCGAATATGATATTGGCCTCTTCGTGCACCACGTCTGCCACCAGGCCGGCGGCCTCATTGATTTCCTGAAGGCCGAGGTCCGATCCGCCGGCAATCGTCAATAACACGCCGCGCGCGCCCTCGATCGACGCCTCCAGCAGCGGGCTCGAGACCGCCATTTCAGATGCGACCGCCGCACGATGCTCACCGCGCGCCGAGCCGATGCCCATCAATGCCGAACCGGCATCGGACATGACAGACTTGACGTCGGCGAAATCCAGGTTGATCAGACCCGGCGTCGTGATCAGCTCGGTGATCCCCGATACGCCTTGCAGTAATACCTGGTCGGCCTGACGGAAGGAATCCAGCAGGCTGACGTTCTCATCGCTAATCGACAGCAATCTGTCATTGGGAATGACGATGAGAGTGTCGACCTCCTCGCGTAATGCCTCCACGCCGCGTTCTGCCTGCAACGACCGATTGCGTCCCTCAAAGGTAAACGGCCGCGTCACCACACCGATCGTCAGCGCACCCAGCGACCGTGCGATCCGTGCAACCACCGGCGCGCCCCCGGTGCCGGTTCCACCGCCTTCACCGGCGGTGACGAAAACCATATCGGCGCCTTTAATGGCCGCCTCGATTTCCTCGGCGTGGTCCTCGGCGGCGCGCTTACCGATCTCGGGGTCGGCCCCGGCGCCTAGCCCCCGCGTCGATTCACGCCCCACATCCAGTTTGACATCGGCATCGCTCATCAACAGTGCCTGCGCATCGGTATTGATGGCAATGAACTCCACGCCCTTAAGCCCGACTTCGATCATCCGGTTGACGGCGTTCACACCCCCACCACCGATCCCGACAACTTTAATGACGGCGAGATAGTTTTGTACGGCCATCGTCCGTGCCCTTCTCATACGTGCGCATTAATATACGGCCCTGTTAATTAGCCCTGTCAATTAGCCCTTTAAGCGACTAACCCTAACCCTCTACTCGAGGATTAATGTTATGTCAACCTGTCATAGTGATGACGTTACGTGGCCCAAGCCGCCTCATCGTTGCGACACGCCGGTTAACGTCCGGTCGGCGTTATTTGCGGGTGGTCGGGCGGGCAGGCGCGCTGACGTCGTAATAACCGGCGTTCACGGTATCAAGCAGCGTTGACAACACCCGCAGCTTCTCCTGCACTTCACCGGGGCTTCCCCATCGGATACTGCGCCCCTTGCCGATCGTCAATTCAATTGAATCGGGAGTCTCAGCCTTGATGACCGAGATGCGCTTCAGCAGGCTGGCATCGTGCGACGACAGGCTCTGCAGCACCTCGGCGCAGGCGTCGATGGCCGCCTGGCGGTCCTCACCGGTAGGGATTCGCATTTCGGTCAGACCCTTGGGCGGCTTGGACAGTCGCCGGTAATCCACACCGTTGCGGTCAATGGCACGGACCTGCTTATCGACTTCCATCCAGGCCACCGGCGTACGCTCGGTGACGTTTATCCGAACGGTATGCGGCCAGCCCCGCGTGACCGCCACTTTCTCGATGCGTGCGATCGAGGAGACCCGCGCTTCGATTGCCGTGGTATCGATACGCGCCAAGGGGACGCCGTCGGGCACGTCGGCTTTCTCCTTGACCGTCGTTGTTTTCAGGCTCGTATGCCCGCTGACGTTCACGTTGCCAACCGCGAGCCATGACGAAAACCACACGATCCAGCCCGCGAATACGATCAGGCCTAGGATGGCCGCGCCGCCCAGGACAACCGACCAGCGCCGGAGCCGCCGGCGCTTTTGCGCCCGTGCGAACCTGTCGCGCGGTGTGCGAGTCATGGCGCCCGCCCAGGACCGCCGGTATCCAGCATTTCTAGCAACCGGGGGCCGAGCGTGGTGATATCACCGGCGCCCATGGTGATGACGACATCGCCGGGTGCCAGGGACGTCTTGAGAGCATCGAGAACCGCTTCTAGATCACCCACCGCACGCACGCGCTCATCGTCGGCGGCGCGGGCAATTAATGCCGAGGACACGTCCGGATCGGCTTCTTCACGAGCCAGATAAATATCGGCCAGCAGTGCAATATCGGCGGCCAGCAAGTTCTGTCCCATTTCCCGGGCATGGCGCCGTGTGCGGCTCACCAGGTGCGGCTGGAATGCCACCAGCACTCGTCGGTCGCCGGCAATTGCCCGGGCGCCGGCCAGATCGGCCGCGATTTCGGTGGGGTGATGAGCATATGAGTCATAAACCGTAACGCCGCCGGCGGTTCCGATTCTTTCCATCCGTCTGCTGGCGCCCTGGTGCAGCGCAAGACCGTCGGCGAGTCGCTGCGCGCCCGCGCCTAAACGCAGCCCCGCCGCCATCGCTAGCAACGCATCGAGCGCATAATGTGCTCCTACAACCTGCAACCGCACCGTGGCGACTTCGCGTCCGTTCCAGTAGACGTCGAAACTCGTGCGATGAGACTCGATTTGCAGATTACGTCCGTGCACCTGCGCGCCGCTGTGGAAGCCGGCCCAGACGAAACGATCGTCGTTGTCGGGCAGATCGAGGTCGCGCACGCCCGCATCGTCCGCGCACAACACGACGAAGTCACGCACGTTATCGACGAATTCGG
>Ga0209487_1004905_pt1 | contig 10126 bp, 11 predicted proteins | sample Poulit2012_FD_187524 | JGI IMG/M metagenome (GOLD analysis project Ga0209487, IMG submission 187524) | Agricultural soil microbial communities from Georgia to study Nitrogen management - Poultry litter 2012 (SPAdes) (version 2) | ecosystem: Environmental > Terrestrial > Soil > Agricultural land... | reverse complement strand
AAATAACTTAGCATTGATTTATGAGCGTCTGCTTCCAATTGAACCAGCAATCGCTTGTAATGTCTTTTTTTCTCGTTGATTTGGCAATTTGTCCAATACTTTCAATGCCTTTTCTAAATAGCGATCACTGATTTCATAGGACTTTTCGATTGCATCTGTATTCATTAACATCGTTATCAGTTCATTCAAGTCATGTTCTGAGACAGAATGATGAGCGAATGTTTCTCTTAGGCGTGTATTAAAGGGTTCTTCTCTCATGGCAAAGAGTACGGGCAACGTAATATTCCCTTGAAGTAAATCGCTCGCTGTTGGCTTGCCTAGTTCCTTAACAGAAGCTGTAAAGTCTAGAATATCATCGATAATTTGATATGACATCCCAATATAATAACCATATTGATAAAGTCGTTGGGCATTTTTATCAGAAGCATTACCAGCAATTGCGCCTAACTTACAACTTGTTGCGATTAATAAGGCTGTTTTACGTTTGATTCTTCTTAAATAATCACGTAATTGCTGATCCCAATTGTATTTATATTTAATTTGCTCAATTTCCCCAACAGCAACATCCACGAGGGTTTTAGATAAAAGCTGATGGATTCGAGGGTCCTGTATTTCTGTTATGCTTTCCAACGCTCGAGCAAGTATATAGTCCCCTGTATACATAGCAACCCGATTTCCATAAATTTGTTTTACAGTTGGTTTCCCTCTGCGTAATGTAGAATCGTCAACAACATCATCATGTACAAGTGTTGCCATATGTATTAATTCAAGTGAGACAGCAACCGTTTTGAGTCGTTCCAGATCATAGTCGCCAAATCGACCTGATAATAGAACAAAAACAGGACGAATTCTTTTTCCACCTGCTTCTAGTAATTGCGTGGAAGCATTTCGGAGGATCGGATGTTTCGCTTGGATCGTTTCATTTAAGGCCGTTTCAATTGTATTTAAATCTTTTTTTAAGAATCCATAAGCTTTAGCTAGTTTCATACTTGTCACCTTTTATCGTAAAATTAAATTATTTTATAATTTAAAACCCATATGCATTGCTGCAACCCCACCAGTGTAACTTTTCACTTCCACTTGTGAAAAACCTGCCTCAACAAACAATTGCTTCAACATAGCTTTATCTGGGAAATTTTGTGTAGATTCATTTAACCATGAATATTCTTGATAACTACCTGCAAATAATCGTCCGATTACAGGCATAATGAAACGGAAATAGAGAAAGTGTAATTGCTTAAAACCGATCATTGTCGGTTGTGATGTTTCTAAACAAACCACTTTACCACCTGGTTTTACAACCCGATACATTTCATTTAAGACGGTTACATAATCGGGCACATTTCGTAAACCAAACCCAATTGTAACATAATCAAATGAATTATCTCCAAAAGGAAGCTCCATCGCATTACCATGAATAAACTGGGTATTGTTTAGTTGGAGTTCTTCTTTTTTCTCAGCTGCTACAGACAGCATGTTTTTACTAAAGTCGAGACCGACAACTTCTCCACTCTCACCGACCGCTTCTGATAATGCGATGGACCAATCTCCGGTACCACAGCAGATATCGAGGGCTTTAGATCCATCTTCCACTTCCATACGCTTCATAGCATCCTTGCGCCATGTTTTATGCTGTCTAAATGAGATAATGGAATTCATAGAATCATATTTACTATAGATCTTTTCAAAAACATGATGAACACGTTCTTCTTTCGATTGTTCAGGCATCCTTTACCCTTCCTCTACGACTAAAGTATGATTATTAATTAACGTGCTTAACATATAATCAATATGATTTTCATGACTAGACAGCTTGATTGGCAACGTAGATAATGTTTCCTTTAGATTATCCAAATTTGTTTGAATGATTAATTCAATCTGATTGATTACGTCTAATTTAGTTGTCTGACTAGAATTTTTCAGCCAATCATTTAACAATGAGGATGACATCCTGTTTGTAAATCGTCCCTGTTCTTGAATGAGCTTGTTCGTACCAAGTAAGTCCACAATGACCTGATTCATTGTCGTATTATTCACATATTCCGCAACACGGATAATTAATAAACTTTCGATATGCTTTACAAGCATAACGAAGTCATCAAGAGATTCCGCTTCATTATAATATAAGATCATCTTATATTCATTTATTTCTTTAATTGCGGATGAAAGGATCTGTACGAGTTTAATATCTTCTGTTTCTGCAAGTAATAAGTAATAAAGTCCACTAAAATAGTCGCCAGCTAAGACAGTTAACTGTCGTGACGATGTCTTGAACTCACTTTCATCCGCAGAAGATGTTACCGGAACTAATTCATGTGTGTCTAGTGCAATTTGAACAAGCATTGTTGCAACAATCCAATGCCTTTTTTGCTTATCGGACAGAGGTGTATTATTCATAATAATCAATAGAATATTTAACTTATCCTCATCTATATATGGATCTTCTATGAAGTCTGCTAGATATGTATGGTGAATTTTTTTTAATAGTAATTCTTTAATCTCATCTATCTTCATTGTAGAATTGTGCAAAGTAACCACCTGAGCCCTTTCATCCATCAGTTAAAAGGTTGTTCTTGCTAACCTGATCGATCATACCATTAGAGTCCTGATTATCTATCAATTGTCTATCATGTCAGTATAAAAACCATCAATAAAAGATATGTCCCCCAATTGAAGTTCTTTGGAGTTATTCATAAGGTCGTGCGTATTTAAAATCAGCTATGAATAAGATGATAATCGTTCTCCAATGATGAACTTACGTTAGTAGAGCTGTATGTGTCCAGGTATCAAGCTTGTCACATGATGATGCATAAACTTATAAGAATGATTTTTAATAAAGTCTTTATGTTTTAATTATATCATATTTTATCGTTAATCAATAATCGATACGTCCTATCGTTCGTTAAAAAGATGAAAATACGCAATGAAAAAGGGTGCGTCTAGGCGCACCCTTTTTTTGCCCTATGTAAATTATTCTTTTACTGCATCTTTTAGGGCTTTACCTGCTCTAAATGCCGGTACTTTACTAGCAGGAATTTGAATTTCTTCTCCTGTTTGTGGGTTACGGCCTTTACGAGCTGCACGATCACGGACTTCAAAGTTACCAAAGCCAATGATTTGTACTTTTTCCTCAGTTTTTAATGTATCCATAATTGTTTGGAAAACTGCATCAACAGCTTTTCCAGCGTCCTTTTTAGATAGTTCACTTGTTTCAGCTACTGCATTTACTAGATCTGTTTTATTCATATTTTTTTCCTCCTTTCAGTGTGTGTTGTAGTCAATTTAGAACAAATAATAATTACATTATCATTTGCTCACCATTTCGCTAACTTTTATACTTACTTATCATCTACTATTCGATGACAAGCCTTATATTAACTGACTTTGTAATAAATATCAACATTATTTATCCACTTTTTAAACATTATCGATAATAATTCACTTTTTCAGCCTAAAAAGTACCAAAGGGCACGTAATTACCCATCATTTACCAATGATTTATTATGTAGGGGACAGATTATTAACATCTATTGACTGGTTCATTCCGATATTTTTATAAGAGATCGAGAAAAAGGGAGTAAACAACTCCCGATCACTCAGATCATTTCTATTTTATTCACTATTTTCATTGATCGATGATATAGCTGCTTGATGCACAACAAAAAAGCAGCTAATGATAAGCTGCTATAAAATAATTGCTATTAATCCACCAGATCCTTCATTGATAATTCGCTCTAGCGTATCTTTTAATTTGTATCTTGCATTCTCTGGCATTAAGGCAATTTTGGCTTGAATGCCTTCCCTAACAATGGAACTTAACGATCTACCAAATATATCGGATTCCCAGATGGATAAGGGATCTTCCTCAAAATCTTGCATTAAATATCGGACTAGTTCTTCGCTTTGTTTTTCTGTGCCAATGATGGGTGCAAATTCGGACTCCACCTCTACTTTAATCATATGAATGGATGGTGCGTCGGCTTTAAGTCGGACCCCATACCTGGACCCTTGTCTAATTATTTCGGGTTCATCGAGAATCATATCTTCAATCGTAGGAGCAGCAATTCCGTATCCCGTTTGTTTGACCATTTGTAAAGCCCCGGCAACTTGATCATACTCTCGTTTGGCATGTGCGAAGTCTTGCATTAATTCTAATAAATGATCTTTACCACGTATTTCAGTACCTACTACTTCTTTTAAAATTTGATCATATAAATAGTCTGGTGCATGTAGATCAATTTCTGCAACCCCTTCACCCATTTCCATACCCGCTAAGTTAGCTTTTTCGATATAATCATAATCGGAGAACTCACCTATGATTTGATCGACATCCCGAAGCCTTCTAATATTTTTCACTGTCGAGTGAATGACTTCTTGATAATTCTTTCGAAGCCAATGGTCCTCATTTAATACCATGACCCAGCTTGGCAAATTCACATTTACTTCCAATACAGGGAACTCGTATAAAGATTCACGTAATACATTATAGACATCATGCTCTGACATTGATTCAATACTCATTGCTAAGACAGGTATATCATACTTTTCAGTCAAATCTTGACGCAACATCTCTGTTTCTCTACTTGTTGGATTTACGGAGTTTACAACCATAATGAATGGTTTACCTACTTCTTTTAATTCATCGACGATTCTAGCTTCGGCGTCTTCGTAATCAGATCTGACAATCTCTCCGAATGAACCATCTGTTGTGACGACGACACCCATCGTTGAATGTTCTTGAATAACTTTCCGCGTTCCAATTTCGGCTGCATCGTGAAATGGTATTGGATCTTCATACCACGGTGTATGAATCATCCTTGGACCATTTTCATCCTCAAATCCTTTTGCACCGTCAACTGCATAACCTACACAATCAACCAGCCGTATGTTGACATCAAGTCCTTCATCTACATTTACTGAAATAGCTTGATTAGGCACAAATTTTGGTTCCGTCGTCATAATTGTCTTTCCTGCGGCACTTTGTGGCAATTCGTCTTGCGCTCTGGCTCTTTCACTTTCATCTTCAATATTAGGTAGAACAACTAGTTCCATGAACTTTTTAATAAATGTAGATTTACCTGTACGAACTGCACCTACAATGCCCAGATAAATATCTCCATCCGTCCGTTTTGAAATATCTTTAAAAATATCAATTCTCTTCAAATTATCTCCTCCCGATCTCACTATCAATACAACCCTGTACAAAAAACATGAAGCGAATGATGAATACTATAAGTCTATGATGTTGTCCTATCAAAATATGACCTAAACATGCGTAAAAAATATACCCTTGCAACAATATATGTCACAAGGGTACGAATATGTTATCTATTTACTTTTCTTCTGAAACGACTGGCTCTCCATCCTCTACAATGTAGGGGGGAGAATATGCTGGAACAAAAGGACTATGATCGGCTAAAATATAGCGGATATCCTCTCCTTCAGCATAGTCATGTTCATACTCTTCAAGGGCATGTCTTAAATCTATTCGATAATCAACATAAAGTTTACCATCCGCGTCCATAACAATCGGTAAATTTTCATTTGAATAAGGACTGACGACAAACGGTTGGTCTTTGAACCCAAGTGCTTGATAGTTTATTGAATAGATCCCATTCTCAAGTTCTTCCCCAAATGGTGGATACGTATTTTTTGAGCGATAAATATCCAGTTTTACATTCACGCGGCGAACTTCTTCTGTTATTCGCAAGTCAATCAATTTAACACGTGGATCATCATCTGGTGTAATTAATGTGTATTGATAAATTCCACCGTTTTCAAATGCATTGCCAGGTACAGAAGTGATCATGTTTTTTTCTTTAAGTAAATTAAAATCAACCAAATACTTCTCAAATATATCGGTATCGGAAGATTTTGTCTTAATCGGTACGAGTCCGTCAGAGTCTTCTCTGTATTTATCTACAGCTGTTTGTACAAGTTCTAACTGATCTTCATTTGGAACTTTATTTTGTTCCAATTCATTATTTGGAAAAAGGCAACCGGATAATAATATAACCGTAAATAATATTGCCGTTAATTTAAAGTATGTAGAGCGCATATAAATATCCTCCTCACATTCGTTCTAACCTGGAGCTGGTCCGCTGAAAACGATGTAAAAAATAATTAAAGCACCGATGATTAGTGATATATATGCGATCAACGCAACTAATTTTGACAGCCATCCCTTCAATTTATATCGACTTAAGGATATAAATGTGACGGCTATGACCATGAGGAATATTCCAGCAAAGGATACCCACATCTTCATCATTGAACTCAACTATCTCACCTCTAACTTAAAGACATCTCTTTTACCTTATGTATTATAGCATACGGGTTATAAACCAAAAGTAAAAAGGATATCTACATAATGGATGATTCGCTAAAAAAAACCCGAGATGAGGTGGGGCTATCTTCATCTCGGTTGACTAAATAACACCTACAGCAACTCTATCTTTGAATGCTTGTGCAATTTAATATATGCGAGTAAATGCTTTTTTGAATCCTCACATGCCCAGTCATGGCTAATTTTTAAATAAACGATTAAGTGATTGCATATCTGTTGGCATATTGTTTTTTGTTATGGACTTGACAATTTGATCTTCTTTTTCCTTGGAAATACGTTTATTAGCCAGATTAGATAGATTTCTCACTAAATTTCTTACTGTTCGTTCATCTGAAAAATCGGCGTTTTTAACATTATTCGCTACATGATATACTTCATCTGGATTAATATTGGCCTTTTGCTGTAGTTTATCTAAAATACCCTTTTGAAACTCACTCACATGCTCGCCTCCTTGCTTTCATAAGTCAACATATTATATGCAAGGTAGACGATTACGTGTTACTTGGGAAGATGACTATTTAATAAAGCAGCAAGATCATCCATTTCTTCGCGTTTGGTTCTGTTCATTAAATTACCGACGATCTCTTTAGGTTCTTTTTGATTAAATAAGATAGCATAGATCCCCTCGGTTATAGGCATTTCAACCTGTTGTTGTTCAGCTAATTGATAGGCTGCTTCCGTCGTCCGAACTCCTTCAACGACCATGCCCATCTGCTCTAAAACTTCATCAAGTTGATTTCCTCTTCCTAATAAATTACCAGCACGCCAGTTGCGGCTGTGTGTACTTGTACAGGTGACAACTAAGTCGCCAACACCAGGTAACCCTAGGAATGTGAGAGGATTTGCTCCTAAAGAAGTACCAATCCGAGTGATTTCGGCCAAGCCTCTCGTAATGAGAGCGGCTTTTGCATTATCACCATACCCAAGTCCATCCGATATTCCTGCACCTAAAGCGATAATGTTTTTCAAAGCACCACCAAGTTCGATCCCGACAATATCAGTACTTGTATAAACGCGGAATGATTCATTAATAAACAAATCTTGTATGTGCTCCGCATTGACTTGATTTAAGGACGATACCGTCACAGTCGTTGGTTGTCTTTTAGCCACTTCTTCGGCATGGCTTGGACCTGATAACACAACAACATCCTCATAGGCATAGTTTTTCATTTCATCACTAATCATTTCAGAGACGCGTTTCAAGGATTCTGGCTCAATACCTTTAGATGCATGAACAATCGTGACAGAATGTCGTAAAACACTATTTAATTGCCGACAAACATCCCTCATTGCTTTTGTCGGAACAACGATAACAATGGTTTCAGCACCTTGAATCGATTCCTCAAGATTGTGATAGGCTCTAATTTTCTCGGGAATCATTATTTCCAAATATTTCTCGTTTTTATGGGTTGAATTAATTAGTTCTGCTTGTTCTTTACGGTGTGTCCATAAACGAACATCATGTCCATTATCTGCCAAAACAATAGCGAGCGCAGTCCCCCAACTTCCAGCACCTAATACGGTCACAGCTGACATCATAATTACCTCCCTACTTACTCTCTAGCTCTTGCAAATATTTTGATTGGTGTCCCGACAAATCCAAAGGCATCTCTAATTTTATTGTCTAAAAACCGTTTATAAGAAAAGTGCATTAATTCCGGATTATTAACAAAGACAGCAAAACTTGGTGGCTTTACTGCAACTTGTGTTACATATAGCACTTTCAATCGCTTACCTTTGACTGTTGGTGTTGGATTGACGGCTAATGCATCCATAATAACGTCATTTAAAATACTCGTCGAAACCCGTTTCGAATGATTCTCACTCGCTATTTTTATCAATGGGATTAGAGTATGGATGCGTCGCTTCGTTTTAGCTGATAAAAAAGCGATGGGAGCATAATCGAGAAACTGAAACTGTTCCCGAATATTTGTTTCAAAGTTCTTCATGGTATCCTGGTCAGAATTTACCGTGTCCCATTTATTCACGACGATAATAATTGAACGTCCTGCATCATGTGCATATCCAGCAACTTTCTTATCCTGCTCTCGAATTCCCGTTTCCGCATCAATTAAAACGAGAACAACATCTGATCGCTCGATGGCTTTTAGTGCCCGTAGCACACTATATTTCTCTATTGTTTCATACACTTTTCCACGTTTCCGCATTCCTGCAGTATCAATGATCACAAAATCTTGCTCTTCTTTTGTAAACGAGCTGTCGACTGCTTCTCGGGTTGTACCACCGACATCACTAACAATAACCCGTTCTTCATTTAAAAGAGCATTGACGAGTGACGATTTTCCGACATTCGGTCGGCCGATCAAACTAAAATAGATCGTATCTTCATCAATATCATCGGATAATTGATCGGGAAAGTGTTTAATAACTTCCTCGAGTAAATCCCCTAAGCCAAGACCATGTGATCCGGAAATTGGAAAAGGTTCACCAAATCCTAATGAATAAAAGTCATAAATGATATCGCGTATTTCAGGTATATCTATTTTATTAACAGCAAGTACAACTGGCTTATTTGTTTTATATAGCATTTTAGCTACTTCGTTGTCTGCTGCTGTAACCCCTTCTCGACCATTTACTAAGAAAATAATGACATCCGCTTCATCCATTGCTATTTCGGCTTGATGCCTCATTTGCATTAGGAGCGGTTCCTCACCAACTTCAATGCCCCCTGTATCAATGACATTAAATGCGGTTGTTAACCACTCAGCCTCTGCATATATTCGATCCCTCGTTACACCAGGGCTATCTTCTACGATTGATATTCGTTCACCTACTAATCGATTGAATATCGTTGATTTACCAACATTTGGCCTTCCAACAATTGCTACATTCGCTTTCCTCATGAAAGGAACACCCTTTCCTCATACGTTCTGATGAATCCTAACTTATCTTTACTTCAATTAATTCTAGCAAAACAAGCCTGATTTAACAATTATTGTTAAGCTTTTCAATGTTTTTTGTCGAAAAACGACACAAGAGAATGAATTTCATAATGATCGTAATCAGCTATGTCACTTCAGCATGTGGCTATAAATAGGGATTATGAAATCCATTAAAAAGTGAAGGAAATAAATTAATTTACTCATTTTGCCATGTAACAGTTTGCTTGTATGTTGCTAATCGTGCATAAGATTTTAAAAGTCCATATTGAATTCGATCGATAAAAAACAGTAAGGTGATCGTTGTAAATAATATATCAAAAAACGCCAGATTCCCGATGGTTATGTTGACTTGATATTCTGTTATGATAAAGCCATATAAAAGTTCCGCTGTTGACATACCTAGCACTCCTGTTATAACCCGACTATATAGTTTAGTTGTGAGCAATAATATAAGGAATGAACTAAATATAGGAATGAATATAAGCTCCGGAATAAATAAGGATAATGATGACCCATCTTTCCATAACAAGATACTAGTATACCCAATCATAATGGTGAAGGAAACAAATAAGTGGTAAAACGGTCTCGGAAGAAGCGTATGAATGAAAATGACTCCGAGAAAAAAGATCACATACCCAAGTAATAAGGTATAGTTATCGATTGATACATATGTATTTGACGTGAAAATAATGATCAATAGCCAGCACGCTAAGATCGTTCTCAATTTACTCTTATTTAAAAAGAACGTCACAATGACCCATAATAACCAACTCATCCAGTAAAATAAAAAACCGTTCATCAATACGATCACCTACTCGTAGCATTATAACTACTTTATCGTATTTTTAAACAAAAAAGACTCTATCCTATGTAGGAA
>Ga0209487_1004904_pt1 | contig 10126 bp, 8 predicted proteins | sample Poulit2012_FD_187524 | JGI IMG/M metagenome (GOLD analysis project Ga0209487, IMG submission 187524) | Agricultural soil microbial communities from Georgia to study Nitrogen management - Poultry litter 2012 (SPAdes) (version 2) | ecosystem: Environmental > Terrestrial > Soil > Agricultural land... | reverse complement strand
AGGGTGGTGATGGGGACCATGACGGCGATGCGGGCCTGCACGCGCGTGGTGTCGGTGTCTTCTCCCTCTAGGCTGGTGCGGCCTAAGAGTAGGTCGGCGATGATATCGGCGCGGGCCTGCTGGATCGTCACCCCATCAGTGTTCTGGGCGCGAGCTCGGGCCAGTTGGTTGATCAGGTCGTCGATGGCGATGCCGTCTTCGCTCGACAGGACGGAGAATAGTTGGGCGGTGCCGTCCTCGTCATGGGTGATGCGCGCGCTGCGGTCGGCCCAACAGCGTCGTGTGCGTTCGTGCTGGTTGTCGGGTTCCAGGCGGGCGACTGTCCGGCGGAGCCAGGCGCGTAGTTGGCCGGGCGTAAAGGTGGTCCGTCCGTCGAGCCAGGCGGCGAGTTTTTCATCCAAGATCGTGTAGCTGGCCGGATCAGTGAGGGTGTCGCGGGCGGTTTCGGCGATGATGTGGAGGCGCCAGGCGTCGATCCGTCCGTCCTGGTGGCGGGCCCACAGCAAGGGCATATGGGTTTGCACGAACGTGTATTCGTCGATGCGGTGGGCCACCGCCCCCGCGGTCAACCCCAGGTCGAGGCTCATGTCATCGGCCGCCGACGATGCCTCCAAAGCCTGGATGCGCGCATCCGAATGCTGGCCGGCGGCTTCGCTGGCCCGCGCTTGGTCAATGTCGACGACCAACTGAGAGACGCGGGCCTCGGCGCGCATCCGCGCGCGTTCGGCCTCAGCTAGTTCGGCCAACAACGCATGGCTGCGATACCCGGACTCAACCGGCACATCAGCGCCTGCATTCGGGCCGCTATCCCTGTCGTGGTGGTGGTCGTCCCCCGTGTGATCCATACCATAAACACTAGTAGCCACCACCGACAAAAAGGCCCCAAAATCGACCGTTCCCGAAAAATTGTTCGAAGAAATTTTGGCGACATCATGATGCAAGCAACTTCGACATGGTCACGCATCTTCGGGGCGCAATCTAGGGTTCAAAGTGGTCCCGTCGACGCGTCGAGGTTGCGCGTTTAGTCGGCACGGACGGTCAAAGCGGGTTCGGCGGGCATCCGGGCTAGGGCGTCGGCGACGCCGCGGGCGGCCACCCGCCCTGCGCGGTTCGCGCCGATCGTGGAGGCCGATGGCCCGTAGCCAACCAATTGAACGCGCAAATCGTCTGCCGCCTGGGTGGGTAACGGCCCGCGGCCGGTCAAGCGAATGCCGCCTTGCCGAGTACGAAGGTTGAGCGGTGCGAGATGGCTCACGGCCGGCCGAAATCCGGTCGCCCACAGGATGGCGTCGACGGGTTCGAATGCTCCGGATGCCCAGCGCACCCCATCGGGTTCAATGCGCGCGAACATCGGATGCCGCGTATACGCGCCGCGGCGCTCGGCCTCGCGCTCCTCGGGACGCAATTGGAGCCCGGTGACGTCGACCACGCTCGATGGCGGAAGACCCTTGCGCACGCGATCTTCGACCCGCGCCACCGACATGCGCCCTAGTTCGGCGGTGAAGGGCCCTGACCTCCAGCGCGGTTCGGTACGCGTCACCCAGAGTGTGTCTGTCACCAGGGCGAGCTCGCCTAGAAACTGCACGGCCGAGGCGCCTCCGCCGACCACGACGGTGCGCTTATTGCGCAGTGCCTCGGCGCCGGGGTAATCCACGGTGTGAAATTGCTCGCCGATGAAGGTCTCGCGTCCGGGATAGTAGGGGATGAACGGCTGCGTCCACGTGCCAGTAGCGTTCACGATCGTGCGGGCTCGCCACATTGCCTCACGAGCCCGGACGCGCAGGACGCCGTCCTCATCGTCGACGCGCGTGACCGTCACCGGACGTATCACGTCGATGCCGTGCGCATCTTCGTACTCGGCAAAGTACCGGGGGACGAAGTCGCGCGCCGGTTCATTGCGGGCGCTATCGGGAACGTCCATGCCCGGCAAGCCAGCCACGCCATGCACAGTCTCCATGGTCAATGTTGGCCAGCGATGCTGCCACGCCCCGCCCGGTCGGCCATTGGCATCCAGGACAATATGGTCGATGCCGAGGCGTCGCAGGTGGAACGCGGTCGATAGGCCGGCTTGACCGGCGCCGATGACGACAGTGTCACGGATCTGCGAGGCATCACCCATATCTGCGTCAACGCGCAAGCAGGGCCCGGTATGCCGTAGCGGCTGCCCGGCTAGGACTCACACCGTTTTGACGATGTACACATCGCACGGAGCGTTATGCGAGACCGTGTTCGCTACGCTGCCCAGAACTCGCTTGATGCCCTGCATATTGCGGTTACCGACCACGATCAGGCTCGCATCCAGACGTTTGGCTTCCTCAAGAAGCGCATCGCCGGCCTTTTCGTAGAGGATGCCCGCCTCCACATCGGGGGCGATGGTGCGTAGTTCGTCGGCAGCGCGATTGGAAATCGCTTCGGCACTGTCGGCCGGGCTCACGGTGATGGTATCGGTGCCGTCTTGAAACGTCTCGGTCTCCGATGAATGGAATGCCGTCAGCACATAAAGTTTGGACTTCAAGGCGACGGCAAGCTCCGCGGCACGGCGACCGGCGGCCATGGAGGTGTCGGAACCGTCGACGCCCACGAGAATCAGATTGGCCATGAATACTCCTGCGCAAATGGGGCCCGCTCACGGCGGGATTACCCCTAACGATAGCTGCCGGCGTGCCCCATGAGGCACATCTCCCGGCGCGCAGTTCTCCTACGCCGCGCCGGTCGCCGCCTGACCAACGCCCGATACGTGGCTGCGCGCGATGGTCTCGGATATGAGCCGCACGATCTTGTCCGGCTGATCAACCATGGGCACATGTCCGGCATCGACGAGGCCCACATGTTCGGCCTCGGGCAGACGTTCGCGGGCGGTGGCCGATTGGGCATACGGTAATAGCCGGTCGCGCGTGCCCCAGACAACCGTTGTAGGGACCGAAATTTTCCGGCTGAACCGATATCTCATGGCCGACAGGGCCACGCGTTCAAACGCCTTTGACGCCTTCATGGCGCGAGCGTCGCCGAGCGTGGCGGCCGCATCCACGCGTTCGGGGTGGGCATACAGCGCGCTGCCGATGATGCGCCGGCCGAGTGACGTCGCCGAGACGGCACGCAATACCACGTCGGGGCTGGCAAGTGACACCGCTCGTAATGCGATGAGCTGGGCCAGCGCAATAAACCGGTTCGCGGGCCCGAAAAATCCGGCCGGACTCAGCGCGGTCACTGACCGAGCGGCATCGCGTGCACCCAGTTCAAGCGCAATCGCGCCGCCGAGCGAGTTACCCACAACATGCGGCCGGTCGATGCCTAGGCTCTGAAAGTTTGCCGTCAGATGGCTGCAGACGTGATCCATATCGTAGGGCATGGACGTCGGTAACGGCGGCGACTGACCGAAGCCTGCTAGATCGAACGCAATGACGTCGTAATCGCCTGCCAGGGTGTCGAAGATCGGGCTCCATGCCTGACGACGGTGGCCGATTCCGTGCAGGAGTACCACGGGCTCACCGGCACCTTTGCGGTCATATGCGAGTTCGTTGATCATAGGGACCTTCCTGGACAACGTGATTGTGACAGTGATACTGCCATACTCGCAGTACTGTCGGCAGGGCATGCCCCGCATATGGATATCCGTGCACGCGACGTTCAGCCTGTACGCTCTGGATGTTTCAATAAATATATGAAGATGAAGAGGCTCGGGGGACTCGTTCTTCCTGCGGTATTCCTGCTGGCTGCGTGTGGCGGAAGTGCGGACTCCGATAGTTCCGAAGGTTCTGACAACGATTCCACAGCCGAGGCATCGAGTGAATCGACCGAATTGCCCGGCGGCAAGGTGGACGAAGACGTATTACCCAAAGATCTGTGGTTCACCGACGACGGTCTGCTGAGGCGGACTCAGGAGCAGCCGGGCAACGACAAGGTCCAGAAGGCATTCTGCGAGTACCTTTTCGGCACGCCCGAAGAAGTCGCCGAGACGGCAGGATTGACCGGTGACGTCGAGGTGCAGGACGCCGGATATCTGTATTTGGGCGATGACGGCGAAGGCTTTCAGTGCGTTTACGAAGCCGGCGACCAGGGTTATGGCATGCGGATCTGGAGTAAAGACGCGGACTTTCCCGGCGAATTCTCGCGCAAGGTGACCGTCGAGGCCGATAACGGAAACGTCGGCGTCTCGATTTATTCTGCTGATTTCGACGGCGATGCGCTCGACGAAGACACGGTCAAGGAGTGGCTGACCCAAGCAGCCGAGCGCGCTGAGCCGCCAAAAGACGGCTAAATCAGCCGGGCGGGCCGGGTAGTCGCACATCCAGTTGCATCATGACAGTAGTACTGTCACAATTCAATGGTGACGTCAGCACTTGATAATTCCAGACCGGGCCCCCTTGCGTCTGTCCGCGTAGTCGAACTGGCCGGGGTCGGCCCGGGTCCGTTCGCGGCCATGATGCTCGCCGATTTGGGCGCCGATGTTGTTCGCATTGACCGGCCGGGCGGCGGCGGTCTGCAAATGGTGCCGCCCGAAGCCGACCTGCTCGGGCGCGGGCGGCCAAGTGTGGCGATCGACCTGAAATCGCCGCGCGGGGTTGAGTTGGTGCTCGATCTGGTCAGCAAAGCCGATATTTTGCTTGAGGGGTTTCGGCCCGGCGTTACCGAACGGCTCGGTCTAGGTCCCGATGTGTGCCTGGAGCACAATCCGGCCCTGGTCTATGGGCGCATGACCGGATGGGGTCAAGACGGGCCCCTGGCCGATAGCGCGGGTCATGACATCAACTACATCTCCGTCGCCGGAGCCTTGGACGGACTCGGCCATGCCGGTCAGGCACCCGCGTTCCCCGCCAATCTTTTGGGTGACTTCGGCGGAGGGGCGCTGTACCTGGTCTCCGGGGTCCTCGCGGCGCTGACCCATGCCCGCGAGACGGGCCAGGGGCAGGTCGTGGACGCCGCGATCACCGACGGGGTCGCCCATCTGATGACGATGGCCTTGACGATGCACCAGCAGGGTCTGTGGGACGGCGGGCGCGGTACCGGGCCGCTGAACGGGGGCGCTCCGTTCTACGACGTCTATGAAACCTCCGATGGCCGCTGGATGTCGGTCGGATCATTGGAGCCCCAGTTCTATGCTCTCCTAGAGCAACTGTTGGGCACCGAGTTACCCGACCGCAACGATATGCGTCAGTGGCCGCAATTGCGGCAACGATTGCGCGAGCTGTTTGCGGGTAAAACCCAAGCCGAATGGATCGAGATCTTCGAGGGAACCGACGCCTGCGTGGCCGGGGTGGCCTCCATCGGCGAAGCGTATGAACACCCCCATAATCAGGCGCGCGGCACCTACGTCGAGCGAAACGGCACCTACGAACCGGCCCCCGCACCGCGTTTCTCAGACACACCGGCCGAACTGACCACGCCACCGGCGAAGACCGGCTCGGGTACGCGGGACGCACTGAACGCATGGGGCGTCGACGATGTTGAATCACTGCTCGCCGACGGCGTCGCGGTTCAAAACGACTAATCAGCAGGAGCACACAATATGAAACGCAATATTTTTGACGACGATCACGAGGCGTTCCGGCACACGGTGCGTACATTCTGCGAAAAAGAAATCGTCCCCCACCACCAGCAGTGGGAGGATGACGGCATCGTGCCGCGCGACCTGTGGGAGAAGGCCGGCGAACTGGGCTTGTTGGGCTTCATGATGCCCGAGGAGTTCGGTGGCGGCGGGGTCGAGGACTTCCGCTATAACGCCGTCTTGCAAGAAGAGATCACCCGCGCCGGCGCCAGCGGCGTCGGATTCGTTATTCACACCGATTTGGTGTCAACATATCTGCTGTCGTATGCCAATGAGGAGCAGCGGCAGCGCTGGTTCAGCCGGTATGCCAGCGGTCAGTCGATCGCCGCGATCGCGATGACCGAGCCGGGCACCGGGTCTGATTTGCAGAACATCCAGACCACGGCGGTGCGCGACGGCGATGAGTGGGTGATCAACGGCTCGAAGACCTTCATCACCAACGGCATCAACGCCGACTTCTTGGTGGTCGTATGCCAGACGGACCCCGACGCCGGAGCCATGGGCTTCTCTCTCATCGTGGTCGAGGGCGATGCCGCAGGCCTGGAGCGGGGGCGCAATCTCGACAAGATCGGCTTGAAGGCCCAAGACACCGCCGAATTGTTCTTCGATAACGTCCGCGTCCCGGCCGAAAACTTGCTCGGAGAAGAAGGACGCGGCTTCATCTACCTGATGGAGAAGCTCCCGCAAGAACGGCTCTCGATCTCGGTGGTCGCGGCCGCCGCCACTCGCCGCATGCTTGACCAGACCAAGGAGTACGTGCGCGAACGCAAGGCATTCGGCCGGTCTATCGGTAGCTTCCAGAACACCCGATTCACGCTGGCCGAGCTGGAAACCGAACAGCAAATCGCTCAAGTTTTTGTGGATCGGTCGATCACCGAACTCAACGCCGGCAATCTGACGGTTGAAGACGCCGCCATGGGCAAATGGTGGACCACTGAACTGCAAAAGAAGACCGCCGATCAGTGCCTGCAACTGCACGGCGGTTACGGATACATGAGCGAATATCCCATCGCGCAGGCGTATCTGGATACGCGAATCCAGACCATTTACGGCGGGACCACCGAGATCATGAAAGAAATCATCGGCCGCTCCCTGGATTTGTGACGCGGCGCCTGATCGGTCGCTAGGGCTCGGCGTTGGGTCGCTAGGGCTCGGTGATCGGTCGCTAGGGCGAGCGTTGCTCGCCCGTGAGGGATCCGTCAGGATCCCGAAGCGACGTCCTACGAGGTTTGTGGCCAATGGCTGGGCCCGCTTGAGCCGGCCGGGTACTCATCGAGGGGTACCGAGCCGGCATGCCATGCATCCAGGACCGGCTCGACGATGCGCCAGCATTCCTCGGCGGTGTCGCCGCGCACCGACCAGGTGGGGTCGCCGTCCATCAGCCCTTCCAGTACTTCGCCGTAGGCCGGTAGTCCGTCGTCACCAAAAGCCGCGGTGAGCTCGGCGCGCTCCAGGGTGTAGGGATCGCCGGGTCCGTTGACGTTGATGCCCATGGTCATCTCGTCGGGCTCGATGGCGATCCGGATTCTCGTGGCGCGCGTGACACCCGTCAGCCCCTGAGGAACATGGGCCGCCGGTTTGAACGTCACCACGATTTCACGGCGGTGTTCGCCCAGTGCCTTGCCCGAGCGCAGGGTGAACGGCACACCCGCCCAGCGCCAATTGTCGACGTGAACCGTTACCTCGGCGAGCGTTTCGGTGTGCTTGCTCGGGTCGACGCCGGGTTCGTCGACATATGCGGGCAATTGGCGACCGTCGACCGGGCCGGCCGTGTACCGGGCGCGACGCGTGCCTCCCACCGGATCGGGGACGCGAGTGGCCCGCAACACCATGGACTTGGCATCGCGAATATCGGCTTCGCCGGTGGTGGCCGGCGCTTCCATCGCGAACACCGACAGCACTTGCAGAAGGTGGCTTTGAATCATGTCCACCATCGCGCCGGCGCCGTCATAATAGCGAGCCCGATTCTCCAAGCCGAGCGGCTCGTCGTAGATGATGTCCACCGATGCGATGTGCTGGTTGTTCCAGACCGGCTCGAACACGCGGTTGGCAAATCGCAAACCCAGAATGTTCAGCACGCTGCCGCGGCCCAAGAAATGATCAATGCGGTGAATCTGGGATTCGTCCACCAGTCCCGCCAGCTGCCGGTTCAGTTGATGTGCGCTGGCGCGGTCGGTGCCGAATGGTTTTTCTAAGGCGAGCTGCAGCCCCTCTGCCAGCTCGATGCGCTCGAGAGCCTGGCAGGCCTGCGCGGTGATCGACGGTGGTAGAGCGAAGTACAGCGCCACCGGGTCGTCACAACGATCGAGCAGCTTACCTAGCTGGTCGGGATCGGTGACGTCGGCTTGCTGGTAGGCGGTGTTCTTCAGCAGCTCGTCCACCGCATCGCCGGACGAATCAGAGGACTGAATCGAGTTGCGGACGCGATCGCGCCATTGTTCCTGGCTCAATTCCTCGACACCCGATCCCAGCAGCGCTAAGCGCCTGTTCGGTTCGACGGTCAGCAGCCGGCCCAACGCGGGCATCAGCAGCCGTGCGGCGAGATCACCGCTGGCACCCAGTATGAGCAGAGTAGACACCGATGTGCGCGTTTGGCTCATGACTTCACGGTAACGCGATTGCCCGTGCCCGCAAGCAATTCCAGATGGCCGCAGCGCCGGTCTGACGTGCCAGCCCAGCATAATGTTGTCGATTCCGCATGGTGGGGTACATCATCGAAGTATGCCATTGAATATCGAGGACTACGCGCTCATCGGCGATTCACACTCCGGCGCCCTAGTGGGCCGTGATGGCAGTATCGACTGGCTGTGCCTGCCGCGCTTTGACTCCCATTCGATTTTCGGCGCTCTGTTGGGCGGGCCCGAGCATGGCCGCTGGCTCGTCGCTCCCGAGGACGCCGAGGCAAGCGCGGTACGCGAATACGATGGCGACACATTCATTCTGCGCACGACGTGGACATGCGACTCGGGAAGCGTCGAAGTGCTCGACCTGATGCCGCGCGGTGACGGCAGATCCGATGTGGTGCGATTAGTGCGCGGACTGCATGGCACCGTGACAATGCACGAAGACCTGCGGATCCGGTTCAGCTATGCGTCCACCGTCCCGTGGGTGCGGCGATGGGATGAGGCCGGCACTCTAGTGGCAATCGGCGGCCCGGACGCGCTGGTACGCCGGGGCCCCAGCATGCAAGCCGGCGAGCGTTTTCACACCAGCCGGTTCTCGGTATCCGAGGGCCAGGAAGTCGACATTCACCTGACGTGGTATCCCTCGCATGGCGAAGTGCCAAAGCAAAACGATGTGCATGAAGCGATGCGGTTATCGGCCACGTATTGGACGGACTGGGCAGCCCGATGCCGCCACGAGGGCGTGTTCAGCCGGGAGATTGTGCGTTCGATGCTGGTATTGCGTGCGCTGACACACGAAGAGACCGGTGGGATTGTGGCAGCAGCGACGACGTCATTACCCGAAAACTTCGGTGGCTCACGGAATTGGGACTACCGTTACGTGTGGTTGCGGGATGCGGCGCTGTCCCTGGAAGTATTGCTGTCGCACGGCTACGAAGACGAAGCCCAAGCATGGCGCAATTGGCTGCTACGCGCCGTAGCCGGAGATCCGGAAGAGGTCCAGATCTTGTATGGCTTATCGGGTGAGCGCGATTTGGATGAACGCGAACTCGACACCCTGCCGGGATACCGCGGCGCGTCACCGGTGCGTGTCGGAAACGCCGCGGTATCCCAGTTTCAGGCCGATGTGCTGGGCGAGGTCATGGTGGCTCTGCACGCTGCGCGACGCACCGGGGTCACCGAAAGCAAGTTTTCGTGGCCGCTGCAGCGCGCCCTGCTCGATTTCCTTGAAGAAAACTGGCAGAAAAAGGATCAGGGGATCTGGGAAATGCGCGGTCCGGCACGCAAATTCACCCACTCCAGGGTCATGGTGTGGGCGGCATTTGACCGGGCCGTACGCGCCGTCACGGACTTCGGATTGGACGGCCCGTTGGATCGGTGGACCAAACTGCGTGACGCGGTGCGCGAGGAGGTCGAATCCGAAGGTTTCGATAGGCGGCGCAATACCTTCGTCCAGTACTACGGCGCTAGCGAGGTGGACGCGTCCTTGCTGGTGTTACCGCAAGTCGGTTTCTGCGCGCCCGATGATCCGCGCATGCTGGGCACCGTCGCGGCGCTCGAAGAGGACCTGATGCGCGATGGTTTGCTGTTGCGTTATCGCACCGAGCAGTCCGATGACGGCCTCGATCCCGGCGAGCATCCCTTCTTGGCGTGCTCATTTTGGCTGGTGGAACAGTACGCGAATTCCGGTCGAATCGACGATGCCGAGACATTAATGCACAAGCTGGTGGGCCTGGTCAACGACGTCGGATTGCTATCCGAGGAGTACGACACGCAGCAGCAGCGCCACGCGGGCAATACGCCGCAAGCGTTTTCGCATTTGACGCTTGTACGCGCCGCCGACGCCATCGCCGTTGCCCGCGGCCACCGGACGGTTTCGGGCATCCGCTGATCCGGCACGTCGGCGAGCCGGGCGACCACCCCGGCCCCGGGTTGGAGGTGGGTTTAAGACGGTTTC
>Ga0209487_1004903_pt1 | contig 10128 bp, 7 predicted proteins | sample Poulit2012_FD_187524 | JGI IMG/M metagenome (GOLD analysis project Ga0209487, IMG submission 187524) | Agricultural soil microbial communities from Georgia to study Nitrogen management - Poultry litter 2012 (SPAdes) (version 2) | ecosystem: Environmental > Terrestrial > Soil > Agricultural land... | reverse complement strand
TTATTTAAATAAACCAACAATACTGTCAAACAAACCTGTAAAAAATCCACCTATGGAACTTAACATTAAACTAAACCAATTTTTCTTTTCTACTTCACTCGTTGTAACTAAATCTACAGTAGTATTTTCTTTCGCATTTACTAAATAACCGTAATCTTCTTCTCCATCATATACTAGTTTGGCTGTACCTACTTTTTCGCCTTTTTCAATCGGAGCTACTAATTCACCATTTTCGTTAAATTTCTTTTCGTCTAATTCATATTCAATATGATAATCATCTTCTGTACCTTTTTGAATTAAGACCTCAATCGCTTCTTCTAACGCAACATCCACTGTATCTTTTTTTCCTTTAACAACATCTATTGTAGATTCATCTTTCAATTTGTATCCAGCTGGGAATAACTCTTCTTTTTGAAAATTATCGAATCCATAGTCTAAAAGCTTAGCTGTTTCTTGGAAACGTATAGCTTCACTCTCCGTCTTCATAACAACAGTTATTAATCGGCGATCCTTTTGTTTTGCGGTGGAAGTAAATGTATATCCAGCTAATGTTGTATGACCTGTTTTTAAACCATCGACTCCTTCGTAATAAAACTGTTTTAAAAAGCTTGTCTCATGTGGCAACATCCAATTATAGTTTCGAATGAGTTGATCTTCAAATTCTGTTTCTGGAACACTTGATATATCTAGTGCTTCTGGAAAGTCTGTTACTATATGATAAGCAAGCAAGGCGGCAGATTTTGCTGATAATAAATTTGTGTCATCAGCTTTTGTTCCTTCTGGATGTCTACCTCCTAATGATTCATTATCTAGGCCAGTTGAATTCACAAATTTGAAATCAGGAAGTCCCATTTCCTCCCCTTTTTCATTCATTAATTTGACGAATTCACCTTCTGATCCGGAAATTAATTCCGCAAGTGCAATTGTTGTAGCATTATCTGAATTAATTGCCATCGCTTCATATAATTCTTTTACAGTATAATCTATATTTTTTCTCAATCCAATTCCTGAAAATGCTTCAACCGCGGAAATATCAAAGACAAAGTCACTTATTTGAGTTGTCGTATCCCATGAAATTTCTCCATTACTTATTTTTTCTAAAACGATATATTCAGTCATCATTTTCGTCATACTTGCTGGAGGTAATGCTTCATTTTCGTCTTTTGCATATAATATTTTCCCAGAATCTACATCGACGATAATTGCAGTTTCTGCTACAGTATCTACTGCAGCGTCAGAAATAGTTGGGTTAAATAATAAACATGCGACCATTAAAAACATAATTATAAATATACTTTTTTTGCGGAATATATTACTCAAGATTCTTACCTCCAAATTAGATTAAACAATACATATTTTATCATAATATATATACTTATAAAGGTTTTTACAAGATTTTTAATATGATCGTTTTTTATTTTAGTTATTTAATAAATAGTTTGGTGCTTCTTTTGTAATTTGTATTTCATGTGGATGACTTTCTTTTAATCCTGCATTCGTAATTCGCACAAACGTTGATTCCTTACGTAATTTCTCTAATGTTTTAGCACCACAATAACCCATTCCAGCACGTAATCCACCTACTAATTGATCCATCGTATTTGCCAAAGATCCTTTATAGGCAACTCTTCCTTCAATACCTTCTGGGACTAGCTTTTTAACATCGTTATCGTCTTGGAAATATCGATCTCTTGATCCTGCTTTCATTGCACCAATAGAACCCATTCCACGATAAACTTTATATTGTCTACCTTGGAAAATTTCCATTTCTCCCGGACTTTCTGTTACACCCGCAAACAAACTACCTAGCATAACAACATGGGCACCTGCAGCGAGAGCTTTTACAACATCTCCGGAAAACTTTATTCCCCCATCCGCAATAATTGGAACATTATGTTTAGCAGCTTCTTCTGCACAATCTGCAATTGCTGTTATTTGTGGTACACCAATTCCTGCAATAACTCGAGTCGTACAAATTGAACCAGGACCAATTCCAACTTTTATAATATTAGCCCCTGCCTCAATTAAATCTTTTGTTGCTTCTGCAGTTGCAACGTTTCCTGCAACAATATTTAGGTCAGGATAAGTTTCACGTACTTTTTTCACTTGCTCAATAACACTTTGCGAATGTCCATGGGCAGTATCAATGACGATAACATCAACATGAGCTTCCACTAATTTTTCAATTCTTACCATTGTATCAGATGTAACACCAACGGCTGCCCCTACAATTAAACGACCTTGATCATCTTTAGCAGAATTAGGGTATTCAATTACTTTTTCTATATCTTTTATCGTAATTAATCCACGTAAAATATTATCCTTATCTACAAGTGGTAATTTTTCAATTTTATATTTTTGTAAAACTTTTTGTGCTTCTTCTAAAGTTGTCCCAACATCAGCAGTAATTAAATTTTCACTCGTCATTACTTCTGAAATAATAATGGAATAATCTTCTATAAAACGTAAGTCCCTGTTTGTTAAAATACCGACTAATTTCTTTTCTTCAACATTATTAACTATAGGAACTCCTGAAATTCTAAATTTACTCATTAAATGTTCTGCATCATAAACTTGATGTTCTGGTGTTAGAAAAAATGGATTTGTTATAACACCACTTTCTGATCGTTTTACCCGATCAACTTGCTCTGCTTGCTCCTCTATTGACATATTCTTATGAATTACTCCAAACCCACCTTGTCTTGCCATTGCAATTGCCATATCAGCTTCTGTCACTGTATCCATTCCTGCACTAATAAATGGAGTATTTAACTTCAATGTCGTTGATAACTCTGTTTGTATATTTACTTCTTTTGGTAATACTTCTGATTTAGCAGGAACGAGCAATACATCATCAAAGGTTAAACCTAATTTGCTAAATTTTTCAACCATTTTAAATTCCTCCTATTCACTAAATAATAACCTATTTTTAAAGCGTTAGAAAGTATAAAACCATTCTTCTTATTATTGTCAATTTTTCCAATAAAAGAAATAGAACTTGTCCTATTTAGACTAAGCTCTATTTCTATATTTACAAGTAAAAAAAGTATAAAACTATTTAATATATGGAAGCTAAAACATTGATACTGACAGCTATATTAAGCTGCAACTAGTTTCGTCTTGAACATTTTTTTGCGATAAAACAAAATATTTCTACGATATGGAATAACTTACTAATAAATCTTCGGCAATTATAACATTTTATTCATTTGTTTCATCGGTAGAATTATCTTTTAAATTTTCATCATTTAGGGACCTATCATTATTTTCACTTTCTGATTCATCTAAATTTTCATTTTCTTCAATATCATCTTCAGCAATTTTTGCTACGGTTGCAACTTCTTCATCATTTTGCAATCGAATTAATCGAACCCCTTGTGTACTACGACCTGTAATTGAAATACTCTCAACAGGAATTCTAATTAATACCCCTGCTACGGTAATAAGCATAATATCTTCATCACCATTTACTACCTTAACGGCAACAACATGACCTGTTTCATCAGTTAAACGACAGGCATAATATCCTTTTCCACCTCGGTTTGTTTTACGATAATGAATTTCTTCAGAACGTTTGCCGATTCCACGATTTGTTACATGTAATATATAGGAACCATCTTCAACAATATCCATAGAGACAACCTCATCGTCTTCTCTTAAGTGAATCCCACGAACTCCTGCAGCTGTTCTTCCCATTGAGCGCACAACAGCTTCATCAAACCGGGTAATAAAACCTTTTTTAGTAGCTATAACAATATCTTTTGTACCATCGGTTAAACGGACAGAAATTAATTCATCGTTTTCACGAAGATTAATGGCAATTAATCCGCCTTTTCTAATATTTGCAAAATTGGACAAAGATACTCGTTTCGATAAACCATTCTTTGTAGTGAAAAATAAATAGTGCTCTTCTAAAAATTCTTTTACTGTTATAACAGTATTAATCCATTCATCTTTTTCAATTTGTAATATGTTTATAATCGGTAATCCTTTAGCTGTTCTTCCAAATTCGGGAATTTCATATCCTTTTAGTCGATATACTTTACCTTTATTCGTAAAAAACAATATTGTATCATGGGTAGAAGTAGATATTAAATGTTCCACAAAATCATCTTCATGAGTTCCCATTCCCTGGACTCCTCGTCCACCACGATGTTGGGTACGATACGTAGATAATGGTAGACGTTTAATATATCCTTGATGAGTTAATGTTATAATAATATTTTCTTCAGGTATTAAATCTTCATCTTCAATGAAGTCTAAGCCACCCATTACAATTTCTGTACGGCGTTCATCACCAAATTTTTCTTTAATTTCTGTTAGTTCTTCTCGAATAATATTAAGAACTTTTTCTTCATCCGCCAATATCGCTTTTAATTCCTCGATTAATGTTAATAGATTATTATATTCTTCTTCTATTTTTTCTCTTTCTAAACCTGTTAATCGTTGCAAGCGCATATCTAAAATAGCTTGGGCTTGTTTTTCAGAAAGTTCAAATCGATCCATTAATCCAGTTCTTGCAATATCTGTAGTTTCTGATTGTCGAATAAGCGTAATTACTTCATCTAAATGATCTAAAGCTACCCTGAGACCTTCTAAAATATGAGCACGAGCTTCTGCTTTATTTAATTCAAATTGAGTACGTCTACGAATTATTTCTATTTGATGATCTAAATAATGTTGTAAACATTGTTTTAGTGTTAAAACTTTTGGTTGTCCATTTACTAATGCAAGTGTATTTATTCCAAATGTTGTTTGCAATGCAGTATATTTATATAAATTATTTAAAACAACATTTGCGTTCACATCACGACGTAACTGCATAACAATGCGCATTCCATTACGGTCAGATTCATCATTTAGTTCTGTAATACCGTCAATCCGTTTATCTCTAACAAGTTCTGCAATTTTTTCAATTAATTTTGCCTTATTTACTTGATAAGGTAATTCAGTCACAATAATCGTCGTTGTTCCATTTTTATTTTCTTCGATTTCAACAGCGGCTCGAATAGTAATAGATCCCCTACCAGTTTCATAAGCTTTTCGAATTCCACTACGACCGAGTATTTTTCCTGCAGTTGGAAAATCTGGTCCATGAATATAATTTTCCATCAACTCATCGACTGTAATTTCCGGATCTTTACTTATCGCTAAAACAGCGTCGATCGTTTCCCCTAAATTATGGGGTGGAATATTTGTTGCCATTCCTACAGCAATTCCTGAAGAACCATTTACAAGTAAATTTGGAAAACGGGCTGGAAATACAACCGGTTCTTTTTCTGAACCATCATAATTATCTTGATAATCAATTGTATCTTTATTTATATCACGTAATAACTCCATTGATAATTTTGACATTCTAGCTTCAGTATAACGCATTGCTGCAGCTGAATCTCCATCAACAGAACCGAAATTCCCATGTCCATCGACAAGTAAATATCGATGACTAAAATCTTGAGCCATTCTTACCATCGCTTCATAAACGGCTGAATCTCCATGTGGATGGTACTTACCAATTACTTCTCCGACAATTCTTGCTGACTTTTTATAAGGTTTATCGGCATGCATACCTAAATCGTTCATTGCATATAATATTCTGCGATGGACTGGTTTTAAGCCATCTCTTACATCAGGTAATGCACGAGATACGATAACACTCATTGCATAATCAAGAAACGATGTACGCATTTCTTCACTTATATTTATTTGTTTAACACTTGATTTTTCTTGTTCCACTCATTCAACCTCCAATAGGTTTAATCAATAGATAGTACGTTATATTAACTTTATTAAATATCTAAATTTTTCACATATTGGGCATTTTCTTCAATAAAATCTCTACGTGGTTCAACTTTATCGCCCATTAATATATTAAATACTTCGTCTGCATCGATTGCATCTTTTAATTTCACTTGTAGCAATGTCCTTGTTTCAGGATTCATCGTCGTATCCCATAATTGATCTGCATTCATTTCCCCTAAACCTTTATAACGTTGTAAACTAGGTTTAGGTGTAGCAGGGAGTTCGCTTAACAATTGTTCTAATGCATCATCATTAAATACAAATTGTGATTTCTTCCCTTGTGTAACCTGGTATAAAGGGGGTTGAGCAATATAAACATACCCATGTTCGATTAGTGGTTTCATATATCGATAAAAAAATGTAAGTAATAATGTTCGAATATGTGCACCATCTACATCAGCATCCGTCATAATTATAATTTTATGATATCTCGCTTTTGTAATATCAAAATCAGAACTAATACCTGTTCCAAGAGCTGTAATCATTGCACGAACTTCATTATTCGATAATATGCGATCCAATCTTGCCTTTTCAACGTTTAAAATTTTCCCACGTAATGGTAATATAGCTTGGAAATGTCGATCTCTTCCTAATTTTGCAGAACCACCAGCTGAATCTCCCTCCACTATATATAATTCGCTAATTTCCGCATCTTTAGAAGAACAATCCGCTAATTTACCTGGCAAATTTGATATTTCTAGCGCACTTTTTCTACGTGTTAATTCACGAGCTTTTCTGGCCGCCACTCTAGCTCGTGATGCCATAATCCCTTTTTCTACAATTATTTTTCCTACTGATGGATTTTCAAATAAATATTTTGAAAAAGCTTCACTAAATATAGAGTCAGTTACTGTTCTAGCATCACTATTTCCTAGTTTTGTTTTCGTTTGTCCTTCAAATTGAGGATCTGTATGTTTAATTGATACAATTGCCGACATTCCTTCACGAACATCGTCTCCTGTTAAATTTTCTTCATCTTCTTTAATTAAATTACTTTTTCTCGCATAATCATTAATTACTCGCGTTAAAGCGGTACGGAAACCTGCCTCATGAGTTCCACCTTCATGTGTATGAATATTATTCGCAAAAGAATATAAGTGACTTGCAAATCCATCATTATATTGAATGGCAATTTCTACGGAAACGTCATTTGCCTCTCCTTCAGTAAAAATTGGTTCATGAAGGACATCTTTTGTTCGATTAATATATTCAACATAGGAAATAATTCCACCTTCATAATAAAACGTATCCTTTTTATTTTCTTCACGTTTATCTTCCAAAGTAATAGTTAGTTGTCGATTTAAAAAGGCTAATTCACGAAGACGATTTTTTAAAATGTCATAATCAAATTCAATTGTTTCGGTAAAAATCTCTGGATCTGGTTTGAAATTAATGATTGTGCCAGTGTGATCCGTTTCTCCGATTATTTCAATTTCACCTTGTGTTTCTCCTTTTTTAAATGCTAAGTAATGGATTTTTCCTTCACGATGAACATATACTTTTAAATCGGTAGATAAAGCATTTACAACAGAAGCTCCTACTCCATGGAGACCACCAGATACTTTATAACCACCGCCACCAAACTTACCACCTGCATGTAATACCGTTAAAATTAATTCAACTGCGGGTTTTCCTGATTCTTCATGAATATTAGTAGGAATTCCACGCCCATTATCTTGAACTGTTATACTATTATCTGCCTCAATTGTTATATCAATTTGATCACAATACCCGGCCAAAGCTTCGTCAATACTATTATCAGTTATTTCCCATACTAAATGGTGTAAACCATTTTCACTTGTTGATCCAATATACATACTAGGTCTTTTTCTAACTGCCTCTAAACCTTCTAAAACTTGAATTTGTTCTGCATCATAAGATTGTTCATTTAATATGTTTTTTTCCATAAATCCATTTCACCTTCATTTCAAAGTTAAAAATGCATTCTCTAATCATTTTCTGCATTGGTAATTGATGTATATATATCATCCCTTTTTTTTAAAGTCATCGTCGAAAGAGGGCTATAATATAGTTCTTTATCTGTAATAATAATCGATTTAATATCTTTCTTATTACCAATTAAATTAATCTTATTTTCTCTTTGTTTAATAAACTTTTTAAATTTAGTGGATGACTGCATTAATTGATAATCCAATATACAAATAATATTTTCGGTTTTAATCACTTCGCTATTCCCTATATAAATATACATAGATTTCTCAACCTTTTAAGTTATTTTCTTTATTTTACCTTTCATAACTTCATATAATGAGGCCTTTCCGATTGTCTCATGATCTATCCCATCGATTGTTGTTGTGGAAACAAAAGTTTGAATTTTTCCATGGATTGTATTTAATAAATGAGATTGTCGATAATCATCTAATTCACTTAAAACATCATCTAATAATAAAATTGGATAATGACCTGTTTCATTATAGATAAGATCTATTTCTGCTAATTTTAGTGACAAGGCAGTTGTTCTTTGTTGACCTTGTGAACCATATAATCTTACATCTTTACCATTTATTTTAAACATTAAGTCGTCCCGATGTGGACCAATTAATGTAGTACCGCGTTTTATTTCATTCGATTCAATTTCTTTAAAAGATTCTAAATACTTATGTTCTAGCTTTTCCTCTTCGTCATCTTCTAATACTTTTACAGATGATAAGTAATCAATATCCAACTTTTCCATATGTCGGCTTATTTCTTCATGAAGTGGTATGGCCCATTTTTTTAATAAGTGCAGAAATTCAAATCTTTTTTTAATAAGTATTGCTGCATGTTGGGCAAGTTGTTCCGTCAATATGTTTAACATTAGATGATCATTAGTTTTTTGTTGTTGAATTTGTTTCAATAAATGATTTCGTTGTTTTAGGATCGTTTGATATTGCCCTAAATGATATATATAAGTTGGAGCAATTTGTCCTAATTCCATATTAATAAAACGTCTTCGAACTTGTGGTGATCCTTTAACTAATGCGAGATCTTCTGGAGCAAACATAACGACATTCATTATCCCTAAATAATCGCTTAATTTTTTTTGTTCAATACGATTTTTTTTTGCTTTTTTACCATTTTGATGAAATATTATTTCTAATGGGATATTTTGATTTTTTTTATGAATAGTTCCTGAAATTTTTGCGAATTCCTTTTGCCAAAATATTAATTCCTTATCATTGAATGACCGATAAGATTTAGTAAAAGCTAATACATAAATAGACTCTAAGAGGTTTGTTTTACCTTGTGCATTTTCGCCGATGATTACATTTACTTTATTTGTAAATGAAATATTTAAATTTTCATAATTTCGATAATTTTTTAATTGTAATTCATTTATAAACATGCAAATTCCTCATTTAATTGCATTGATCTATCCCGATTTAACAATGAAGGTTTCACCACTTTTTAATTTGATTACATCATTTTCATACAGTTTTCTACCTCGACGATGTTCTAATTGATCGTTTACAAATACACCTTCATTGTTTATATACATTTTAATAAATCCTCCAGAATCAAAGAGGTTTGTTAATTTCAATAATTGACCAAGAGTAATATAAGAATCTTTTATAATAATTTCATTTTTATGCAAAACATCATATCCTTTCCATTTAATGGAAAATGTTTTTTTAGTCTCTTAAAATCATTCATATTGTAAATGCTTATATTTCTATTTTACTAAAGTTTTTAAAGTAATGAAAGGATGGACCCTTTAAATCAATTAAATAAGCAAATAAGCTATTTATTTTGCTTTAAAACAGCATTTTAAGACTTAACTTATAGTGATTTTATTTTTTTAACCTATTTATAAAGTCTAAATTTGTATTTATACAATAAGTAAGTTTTTCCTGGTAAAAAAGAAAAGCTCTTTTAAATAAGAGCTTTTTGAAAACATTAAAATGTTTTAACAGGTAAAATTAATTGTAAAATATGTGGATCATCTGGTGCTTTTATTACAAAGGGTCGCATTGCACCTGTAAAGTTAATTTCTACTATTTCACTGTCCATTGTTTTTAAAGTATCTAACATATATTTTGAACTAAATGAAATTTTTACTTGTTCGCCGTCTATTGAAATAGCGGTTAACTGCTCATTAACATTTCCAACCTCTGGTAATTTACTTGAAATATGAATAATGTTATTTTGCTTTGTTTCTAAATCGATAACATTATTTTGATCTTTATTAGATAAAAGTGCAGCACGTTCTATTGTATGAATAAATTCTCTCGTATAAATTCTTAATATAGTTTCACTATCTTGTGGAATTAACCTTGATGTTTCCGGATAATTTCCACTTAATAATCGAGATGAAAAGTATAAATT